>ERZ1034873.1186-NODE-1186-length-10258-cov-4.886308_pt1 | contig 10258 bp, 5 predicted proteins | sample MGYA00520689_ERZ1034873 | MGnify/ENA primary metagenome ERZ1034873 (study PRJEB33766, sample SAMN09781722) | gut metagenome | biome: gut microbiome | host: Homo sapiens | place: Madagascar | study: EMG produced TPA metagenomics assembly of the PRJNA485056 data... | reverse complement strand
GAATACATTACAGTATTACTCGGAGCTCCGTGTGCAGGAGGAGTTTCCTATCCGGTTGATATCCAGAGCAGTAATGAAGTACTGGTGGAGAATCTGACCAAGGCAGATATTGATATTGTTTTTTATGATCGTGATTTTACTTCACAGGTCAGTTATCTGAAAGAGAATTGCCCGTTTATTAAAAAATATATCTGTTTACAGAGTGTAAAAAATGTACGGACGGTTCCGCAGATCCAGAAGGAATATCGTGGGAAAACAGTTCAGAATCTTCCGAAGCCGAAGGACTGTGCAATGCTCATTTTTACATCCGGAACGACAGGTCATGGAAAGGGCGTGATGCTTTCCCATGCAAACATCATTGATAATATGTTTTGTACCGATGGCTTTCAGGATGTTTGTCTGAATGTACTTCCGATCAATCATATTTTCTGTATCAGCAGTGACATTATGCTGGTTCTTCGTTACGGATCTACGCTCTGCCTCTGTGATGATCTGAAAAAAATGTTCTATTATATAAAGCTTTTCCAGCCAACCGCCATGCGAGTGGTACCGATGATGGCAAAAATGTTTGTAAACAGAGTGACGATCATGCAGGAAAAGAATCCAAAGTTATCCCTGATGGATGTAAAGGCACAGGTACTTGGACCCCGCATGAAGCGTTTGATCAGTGGCGGAGGATATCTGTCACCGGATCTTGCCAGATCCCTGATGGATCTTGGAATCACGGCGGCACAGGGGTATGGAATGTCAGAATGTTCACCGAAGATCTCTGTTCCGGATTATGAGAGAACCGATAAATTAGATTCTGTCGGTCATCTGGTTACAGGCTGTGAGGTGCGGATTGTGGATCAGGAGATCCAGGTAAAGAGTCCGTCCGTCATGATGGGGTATTATAATGATCCGGAGCTGACAGCGGAAGCCATAACAGAAGACGGCTGGCTGAAAACAGGTGATCTTGGTTATGTGGATGAAGACGGATTTTTATATCTGAATGGACGAAAGAAGAACCTGATTATTTTATCCAACGGCGAAAATGTATCTCCCGAAATGATCGAAAACAGATTTGATAAGGATGTGCTGATTGCAGATATGATTGCTTATGGGCAGGGTGACAGGATCGTTGCAGAGGTATATCCGAATTATGAATATGCACAGATAAACGGATATACGGATATTCCTTCTAAGGTAAAAGAAATTGTTGCCCGAAGGAATCAGGAACTTCCGACTTATGCAAAGATCGCAGATGTCACGGTCAGGGAACATCCATTTCCGAAAACTGCATCAAAGAAAATCATCCGTTCGAAATTCTTTGAAGAGAAGAAAAAACAGGAGCAGAAGGAATCTGTACGCAGACTTCCGGAAAACCCGGTTCAAAGACAGCTTTTTGAGATCGTCTCCGGTGTGCTCGGACATAAGAATTTTGGTATTGATGATGACTTTGGCAAAGCCGGACTTGATTCCCTCGGATCGACCCTATTGATTGCAGATCTTTCGGATGAACTGGGACTCGATGTCAACTTTGCAACGCTGATGGAGCACAAGACGATTCTTGGTCTGGAACAGTTACTGAAGGAACAGACGGATGAGGCAAAGCTTGATCTGTCTGTGCGTGAAGTGTATCCGCTTACCGGACTCCAGAAGTATTTTGCATATGTAATTCCGGAGAATACAACGGGCAATCTGCCATTTGCCTTCCGTTTAGATAAGAAGATCGATCTGTCGCGTTTAAAAGCAGCCTGCTATCAGGTCTTAGATGCACATCCCGGTCTGAAGGGAATCATCAGACCGGACGAACAGGGATATTACGCGTTATACCGGGATGATACAAGAGTGATCGATATTTCGGTGAAGCAGGTGCCAGATGATGAAGTGGAAGAACTGATGCAGAAGCTGATCGTACCATTTACTTATCGTGAAACGGATGATCTTGTACATATTTATCTTTTCAAAGGTCAGGAATATCACTATATTTTCTTTGATGTCGCACATATCATGGGAGATGGTGTGACCATGAACATCCTGATGGAAGATTTGAACAGGGCATATGCAGGAGAAGCATTAGAGACAGAAAAATATACCGCATATGAGTATGCACTAGAAGAACATGAGCGTGCAGCCATGGGCATTACCGAACGTGATATCCGGTATGTGGCAGGGCTTATGAACGGAGTAAAAATGAATCGTTCCATCCTGAATAAAACGAAGAAAGAGGATATGCGCATGCCACATAACGGTGTGCTTCGTAAGACCTTCGAACGTCTGCCGCGGAAGGAACTTCTTTATTATGGAAAAAAGCACGGAGTTTCGGAAAATGCAGTCTTTATCAGTGCCTTTAATTATTGTATCAGCCTCTTCAGCGATGAAAAGGATGTTTTTTGTACATCGATTCATAGCGGTCGTACAGATGGACGCTGGAACCGTCTGGCGGGATGTCTGTTTGAAACCTATTATTGCAGATATACGCAGGTACCGCATGAAAAGACCTATGATCTGATCACTAAGACAGGACAACAGATCATGAAAACAATGGAATGCGTGACTTCCTGTAACCGGGAAGGAGAAATGTTTATCCAGTTTCAGGGAGATATTTTGGAGACACCACAGATCGGCGGGCTGCCGACAGAACGAATCCGGGTACAGCTCGATTCCCTTCCGTTCCATCTTCAGATCATGTATAACGAACGGGGCTATTATTACGAACTCCGTTATTGGGAGAACCGGTTTGACCGTGATGTCTTAGAAGTGTTTATGACATGCTATGAATCTGTGCTGCTTGCAATGCTTGAGGAAACATCCGTGCGTAAGCTGAAATGCCATATGCCGGAGGAGGTCTATCCAAGCCGTTATACGATAGAGGCGGGAAAGCTCAATCAGGCGGCGGGTTATACGTTAGTTCCGGATGTGGATGAAGATCAGCTTTTACGTGTCTATGTGTTAGATGATGACCTGAATAAGAAGCCGTATGGTGCATGGGGACAGTTTTATATCATGAACTTCCAGCCGGAGAGTTATACAGATGTCGGACCATATCCGTTTGGACCGGGTGTCGTATATCAGACAGGCGTGACCGCAAGAATCCTGCCGGATGGAAGTCTTGATTTCTTGGAAAAAGCAGGACGTACCGTTGTAACGGATGGTGGCAATGGACGCAGGTTCTTTGATCTTGCATTGGCGGAGGAGCATCTGCTGGCAAGACCTGAAATCGCAACAGCATATTGCTATATGTTATATGATCCGACGGTTCATGATATGGTTTTGAAAGCAGAGATAAAGACTGCGCCCGGTGTGAATCCTGCAGGCATTGACATCGATGGATTACGGCAGGAGCTTGTACAGGAATATGGAGAGATGTTATGTCCGAAGTATGTAGAACTAGTGTGAAAAATATAGACTTTTTCTCTTTAATCTGCTAAAATCTTAAAGTGTAAATCAGATGCAAGATAGGAATCAGATAGAAGAAGTTGGGGAATTATCATGAAAAAGACAGGAATTAACATGGAAAAAGTTAAACGGCGGAATCGTCTGCTGATCGTGAATTTTATTCATGAGACAGGTCCTGTTTCCAGAAAGAGTATGTCAGAGACCTTAGGGCTTACACCTGCTGCCGTGACACAGATCTGTACGGAATTGATGGATCGTGGAGTATTGATTGAAACAGGTACACTTCCGGGAGAGAAGAAGGCGGGAAGAAAGCGTGTGTTAGTCGATATTGACTACAATTACCGCTATGTTTATGGCATCAATATTTTTCCGGAGAATATCATTCTTGTGCTTACGAATCTAAACGGAGAAGTGCTGGAGCGGGCAGAAATCGACCCGGTATTAGAACGGTCAACAGAAGAACTGATCGATCAGATGGCAGAGGAATGCCGCAAAATGCGGAAGCTGCAGGAGGTTGGCTTAGAGATGATGGCTGGCATCGGAATCAGTATCTGTCAGTTTGATACAGAGACCGGACATTCTTCTCGGTATGGCAGGAGAGAATGGGATGAAGATCTCTTGCGGATGAAGATAAGTGCCATGTCCGGTCTTCCGGTAGAGATCGGTGATTCTGTCAAGGCGCTTACGATGGCAGAACAGTTTTACGGACATGGAAGGCAGCGGGATAATATGTTTCTCGTACATTGGGACAAGTGGTTATGGAGCAGCTGTGTGACAGAGAACAAGATCTATACGGATCATGTAAAAAAGCCGGTCGGTTTAGAGCATCTGATCATTCAAAAGAGCGGAGCAAAGTGTAGTTGCGGACGGAGAGGCTGTTTAAAATCGGTACTGACCTATCAGAATATCCGGAATCATATCCAGCAATTGTTTGACGAAGGACAGACCCCGCTGCTGTCTGATAGGATAGATGGAGATTTTGCAAACTTCTCCTTTGAACTGTTAGTTGGCAGCTGGGGTGAGATGGATGAGGTGATCCGGTTATATCTGGGGGATATTTTAGATGTGTTTGCAAGAACGCTGATCAATGCCACGACACTTTTAGCACCGGAGAGTATCGTATTATCCGGCAGATGGTTTAAGAATGAGCGGATATTTAACAGTCTGATCCGTGCGGCTTCCTATTATGATGAAGCCTATGACAGCAAGCGTCTGATCTATACCAGACTTTCAGATCGTGAGGATTATATCGGTGCGGTTGCGCTGATCACCGGTGCGGATCTGTATGACTTTTTGTATTGACAAACAGGGGGCATATGCTAGAATGGAACAAAAAGGTGTATACAGAAATGAGGATGGAAATGAGAAAACAGGTTTTATCGATCTTAGTCGAAAATACAGCAGGCGTATTAAGCCATATCTCCGGTCTTTTCAGCCGGAGAGGCTATAACATAGACAGCTTTTCATCGGGGGTTACGGCAGATCCGAGATATACAAGGATCACGATCGTTGCAAGTGGGGATGAGCTGGTCTTAGAGCAGATCGAGAAGCAGCTTGCAAAGTTAGAGGATGTCTTAGACATTAAGAAGTTAGAGCCGGGAACTTCTGTAACCAGAGAGCTGATCTTAGTAAAGATCCGTGCCTTAGATACACAGCGTCAGGCAATTTTAAGTGTAACCGAGATTTTCCACGGAAAGGTAGTCGATGTAACCAACGATTCGATGGTGATCGAACTGACTGGCCATCAGGGCAAGTTAGATGCCTTTATGGATCTGTTGCAGGGCTATGAGATCTTAGAGCTTGCAAGAACCGGAATCACAGGTCTTACAAGGGGATCTGCGGACGTAACCTATTTAGATTAAGAATATCGGAGCATGAAATGACCGCCCTATGGCGGTCATTTTTGCTGTATAGGAATTCCAACGGAATTTCCTATACAGATTCGGGTGTCAAAAGGTATTTACAAATTTTGTAATTGACAAAATGCACAAAATATGTTCCGCAAACATTTGCAACGCTCATCGTGAACTAACTGCCAACTACAACCATACAAGTTCAGCAGAGGCTTCACTTGTGGTTTTCGTAAGCAGTGGATTTCACTCGCAGCGAAAGACGCAAATAAAAGTTTGCTGTACATAGTTTGTGCATTTTGCCTTTTGAATTAAAAAAAGAATCTTTTGACACCCGAATCCTATACAGCAAAAGCATACGAGAATAATGAGAAAAAATATCACATAGATCACTGGGCAGGATGAAAATTGTATGATACTATTTGTTAGCATCAACTAACTAAAAATAATATCGGAAAGGACATCGTTACTATGATGATGAATCAGAGGCTGATCGGCGAGGTCAGCGAAAGTAAAAAGTACATTGCGGGAAATGTCCTGTGCCAATGGACATCCCTTGCTGCTAATATTACGATGATTGCTGCGATCACAAGGTTGTTGGGGAAAATGTTTGAGCATACCATGAAGACCGGTGATCTGGCACTTACCCTGCTTGTTGCGGTAATAGCAATCTGTATCCGCTTTTTTGCGGCAACCTTGTCTGCGAAAATGAGTTATTTATCTTCGAAAGAAGTAAAGCAGAGACTGCGGCAGATGATCTATGAGAAGCTGTTAAGACTTGGCACTTCCTATAAGGAGCAGGTAAAAACATCCGAAGTGGTACAGGTGGCAGTCGAAGGTGTGGATCAGCTAGAAACATATTTTGGATCGTATCTGCCACAGTTTTTCTATGCAATGATCGCACCACTGACACTGTTTAGCGTGCTTTGTTTTGTGAGCGTACCATGTGCAGTTGTCCTGCTCATCTGCGTACCGCTGATTCCGGTATCGATCGTAGTGGTACAGCGGTGGGCGAAGAAGCTTCTGGCAAAATACTGGGGACAGTATACGGCACTTGGCGATACCTTCCTTGAGAATCTGCAGGGTCTTACGACCTTAAAAATATATCAGGCAGATGATTTCAAACAAAAGGAAATGAATGCAGAAGCAGAGAAGTTCCGTAAGATCACGATGAAGGTCTTAACGATGCAGCTCAATTCGATCACGATCATGGATCTGGTCGCTTATGGCGGCGCGGCACTTGGTGTGATCGTATCTGTCATGCAGTACCGGGCAGGCAATATTACCATGTCGGGCTGTCTGTTCATTATTCTGCTTTCGGCAGACTTCTTTTTGCCGATGCGTATGCTGGGTTCTTTTTTTCATATTGCGATGAATGGAATGGCGGCAAGCGATAAGATCTTCCGGCTGCTCGATCTGCCGGAAGAGGAAGCAAAAAACGGAGAGATTGGGGCAGACTGTTCCATTGTCTGTAAGAATCTGGACTTTTCGTATGAAAAAGACCGTAAGATCCTGCATGACGTTTCACTTCAGATCCCGATGGGCAGTTTTATTTCGATCGTGGGAGAATCCGGAAGCGGCAAGTCTACGATTGCGGGGATTCTGACCGGGAAAAATAAGCAGTATGAGGGAGAGGTAACCATCGGTGGAACGGAACTAAGGGATCTTGGTGAAGAGAGCCGGATGAAAAATATTACCTATGTGAGCCATCAGAGTTATCTTTTTAAAGGCACAGTACGGGAGAATCTGCTTATGGGCAGACCGGATGCAGCCGAAGAGGAACTGTGGGCGGTCTTAGAGCGGGTAAAGTTAAAGGACTTTTTGCAGGAAGAAAACGGACTCGATACCGTACTGAGTGAAAAGGCGGCAAACTTATCCGGTGGCCAGTGTCAGAGACTTGCATTAGCAAGGGCAGTTTTACATAACAGCCCGGTTTATATTTTTGATGAGGCAACGTCAAACATTGATGTCGAAAGCGAAAATGATATTATGGAAGAGATCAAGGCATTGGCAGAGCATAAGACCGTGATCTTAATTTCGCACCGTCTGGCAAATGTGACAGATTCCGATCATATCTATGTGCTGGATCAGGGACACATTGCAGAGGATGGCAGTCATGAAGCATTGCTTGGGGCAAATGGCATGTATGCAAAGCTCTGGAACACACAGCAGGTGTTAGAGCATTACGGAAGGGAGGAAGACCGATGAAAAAGAGAAATGGATTTGGCGTAATGAAGCAGTTGATCGGTCTTGTCCGTCCGCTTGCAGGATTTATGATCTTAGCGATCGGCATGGGCCTAGCCGGTCATCTGGTGGCATCCGGTATTACGATTCTTGGCGGTTATGCTGTCTTAGAAGTGGCTGGAATACAGACACCATTCACATTAAAAGGAATCTTTTGCCTTGTTCTTGTACTTGCACTGCTCCGGGGAATCCTACGCTATGCGGAACAGGCATGTAATCACTTTATTGCCTTTAAGCTGTTGGCACTGATCCGGGATAAGGTCTTTTTTGCCCTTCGTAAGCTGTGCCCGGCGAAGTTAGATGGCAAGGAAAAAGGAAATCTGATTTCTGTGATCACATCCGATATTGAACTTTTAGAGGTGTTTTATGCGCACACCATATCACCGGCTGCCATCGCAGCTTTGTTTTCCGGTATTATGAGCCTGTTTATCGGCAGCTTTCACCGGAGCTTCGGGGTGATCGCACTGGCAGCCTATGGAACGGTCGGAGTGGTGATCCCGGTACTCGTATCAAAGCGAAGCGGGGAAAACGGACTTCGTTTCCGCACCAAGGCAGGCGAACTGTCCGGCTTTGTGTTAGACAGCCTCCGTGGACTTTCGGAGACCCTGCAATATGGACGGGGCAGGGAAAGACTAGCGCAGATGAATGACCGGACAGAGCAGTTATCCATAGATGAAGAGAAGATGAAGCGCGTACAGGGAAGCAATCAGGCAGTGACGAATACGGTGATCCTGCTTTTTGATCTTGTGATGCTCTTTGACACTGCCATGTGTTATCAGAAGGGATCGATCGGATTCGCAGGGATGCTGATCCCGACGATCGCACTGATGAGCTCGTTTGGCCCGGTTGTGGCACTTGCGAACCTTGGAAGTACCTTACAAAACACGTTTGCTGCCGGAAACCGTGTACTTGATATATTAGAAGAAAGTCCGGTGGTAGAAGAGGTGCAGGGCATGGAGCCGGTCAACTTTACGGGTGCATGTGCGGATAAGGTCAGCTTTTCCTATGGTGGGGAACAGATCTTAGATCAGGTGTCGGTCGAGATCAAGAAGGGTACTGTGATCGGAATCTCCGGAAGAAGCGGCAGTGGAAAGTCCACACTGTTAAAGCTGTTTTTGCGTTTCTATGATACACAAAAGGGACAGATACGGATATCCGGAAAAGAGATCAGCCGGATCAATACGACAAACCTGCGGGATATGGAAAGTCTGGTTTCACAGGAGACACATCTGTTTTGTGACAGTATACGGAGCAACCTCAGGATCGCAAAATTAAATGCAACGGATGCAGAGATCGAGGAGGCATGTAAAAAAGCGTCGGTGCATGATTTTATCATGGGTCTCCCAAACGGATACGATACACCGGTAGGAGAACTGGGTGATACCCTTTCCGGCGGCGAACGCCAGAGACTGGGACTGGCAAGAGCATTTCTTCATGACGCGGATCTTATGATGCTAGATGAGCCGACCAGCAATCTCGACAGTCTGAACGAAGCGGTGATCTTAAAGGCATTGCGGGAAGAAAAAAACAACAGGACAGTTGTCCTGGTATCACACCGGGCATCGACAATGCGGATCACGGATCGGATCTATTCCGTCGAACATGGGAGGATAAGTTAATGCCAAAGGATGTAGAAACCAGGCGCGAGCAGGAAAAGGCACTCGTGTCACAGATGATCGCCTTGTATTGCAGGAAAAAGCATGGTGGGAAAAAGGGGTTATGTGCAGAGTGTCAGAAGTTGGCAGACTATGCGAGATCACGCAGTGATCATTGTCCGTTTATGGAGACAAAAACCTTCTGTTCAAACTGCAAGGTACACTGTTATCAGTCTGCGATGCGTGAACGGATAAAAGAGGTTATGCGTTTTTCGGGACCACGGATGATCTTTACACACCCGGCTGTCGCCATACGCCATGTGATTGAGACAAAAAGAGAGAAGCGGCGGATAGAACGGGAAGGTTAATCACTGGTACAAAATAATTATAGAAAAGTGCTTGACAAACAGGATTCTGGCGTTATAATAGTTGTAAGACAACACAAGAGAGATGTCATACAACTACAAATTAATGGAGGTACGAAAATGGCAGCTAAAATTTATTATCAGGAAGATTGTAACCTTTCTTTATTAGATGGAAAGACAATCGCAGTCATCGGTTACGGAAGTCAGGGACATGCACATGCATTAAATGCAAAGGAATCCGGATGTAATGTAATCATTGGTCTTTATGAAGGAAGCAAATCCTGGGCAAAAGCCGAGAAACAGGGATTTCAGGTTTATACAGCAGCAGAAGCTGCAAAACGTGCAGATATCATTATGATTCTGATCAACGACGAATTACAGGCAGATATGTACAAAAAAGACATCGAGCCAAACCTTGAGCCGGGTAACATGTTAATGTTTGCTCATGGTTTCAATATCCATTATGGATGTATCGTTCCTCCGAAGGATGTCGATGTAACCATGATCGCTCCTAAGGGACCGGGACATACCGTTCGTTCCGAGTATCTGGCTGGAAAGGGTGTTCCTTGCTTAGTAGCTGTTGAGCAGGATGCAACCGGAAAGGCATTAGATACAGCACTTGCTTATTCACTTGCAATCGGTGGAGCAAGAGCCGGTGTTCTTGAGACAACATTCAGAACAGAGACAGAGACAGACTTATTTGGTGAGCAGGCAGTCCTTTGCGGTGGCGTTTGTGCATTAATGCAGGCTGGTTTCGAGACATTATGCGAAGCTGGATATGATCCAAGAAATGCATACTTCGAGTGTATCCATGAGATGAAAC
>ERZ1034873.1180-NODE-1180-length-10280-cov-7.269340_pt1 | contig 10280 bp, 10 predicted proteins | sample MGYA00520689_ERZ1034873 | MGnify/ENA primary metagenome ERZ1034873 (study PRJEB33766, sample SAMN09781722) | gut metagenome | biome: gut microbiome | host: Homo sapiens | place: Madagascar | study: EMG produced TPA metagenomics assembly of the PRJNA485056 data... | reverse complement strand
CTGTAGAACTGATGTGAATTCAAGCGCTACTGGTACTGGACTTGGTGTATATTGGTATATGCTACAGTCTACTAAGGTTAACGTGTAATGAATCAGAACCCTACCTAAGTGCCGGGTAGGGTTCTCTTTTTGTCCATTTTTCTGAGTTCCGGCCAGATTGTGACCGGAACGTCTAAAGTGTTCGTATGTACCGGTGACGGTACCATACGGACTTTTAAAGAGGAGGCGGGCGGGTTAGACGGTAAAGTTCCGGTACACGGTGAAGACTTTACGTATACTGGAGAATATGAGATTATTGATGATTCCGATGCTTTAGGAACATGGTGGAGAATCAAGTTTAAAACAAGTGGTAAGTTAATTATTCTTAAGAATTTTATTGGCGATATTTTCTTAATAGGCGGTGGAGGATCTGGTGGTGGATTTTATTATACTTCATCTGGTAGAACAGCTTATGTTCATATTGGCTCGGGTGGCGGGGGTGGATATACTAAAACTCTTAGAAGTTTAGAATTTAGTGAAAATACTGAATATGAAATTTTAATAGGTAATGGAGGAACTGGAGTAACTAGCAGTTCATCTGGAAATATAGGAGGATCTACAAGTATTTCAGGAATTGATAATGGTTCTATTACTGGTGGTAATGGTGGTAAATGTGGTGCATCTACATGGTCCCCAAATTATAGTGGCGGTGATGGAGGCTCTGGCGGAGGAGGTGGTGGATATATGAGTGGAGGTTATTTAGATTTAATGTCTCAAGGTGGAGGTGGATCAGATGGTTCTAATGGTGGAACTTCTAAATATTATAATAATTTATCAGACGGTACTAAAGGGTTTAGCGGTGGTACCGGACAAGGCACAACTACTAAAGAATTTGAGGAAACGTTCGGAGATCTATATGCAGGTGGTGGAGCAGGAGGATTTTATGTTAATAGTAGCTCAGTTCCTGCCACGCCAGCATCTGGTGGTGCTGGTGGTGGAGGAAATGCAGGAACTGCTGGTACAATAAATCTTGGAGGTGGTGGAGGAGCTGCTAATAACGGTGGTACTTCTGGTGCTGGTGGTTCTGGTATCTTAATCATTCGCAAACATAAAGAATAAAATAATCCCTCCCAATTAAGGGAGGGATTTTATATTTAGATCACATACTTAGGTTTGCTCTTATTTGCATCTGTTAAGAATGATACATCATTATCATATGCTCTGGTAAGATTATATAAGCATAACGAAAAATCTTTAGTGATACCACGCATAAACTTTCCTTCAACATCCAATACATAAGCTGGACAATTGATTCTCTGTTCACATTCAGCATTAGCTTCCTTGGTGAACACAGGTTTTATGCTGACACAATCACCATCATCGATTTTGACACTGTGGACTATCTCTTTACCCTGGAGTCTTATACATTCAGGGAACTAGCACTTCGAATATAACCCGCAAGCTATATCCTACATTTAGTCTCTACACTTATCCATATACATTCCTGTATACTTCCAAGCACGGTATTTCCATATATCCTTTATAAAGGAGGCAGGTTCTCTTAGTCACCGCATTCACTAGTTAAATAGATAGATGGGAGGAAGTTCTACCCCTAGTTTATTCTAAGTGATACCGTTAGCCGATATAGATCGACACCGCTTGTTAGGCGTTCACTAGTTTATTCTTACAGGATTACTCACTGCACGGACCACGACAGTAGATTTGTGTTTAGTCCGCTCCCATTTTATGAATCATCGTATTGCTGAACTGTAGTGTATCAACAAATGCATTCATTGGGTCACCTTCACAGATCGGGTAGAACTGATAATACGTATTACCAATCAATGCAGGAGTTGTCTTGATCGTAGAAGCAACTTCAACTCTACCAGGCCACTGACCATTATAGTTATCAAGTGGATATCGAGTAACAAATACATGTTTATCTTTGGTAGCTTCTACCGTACAAATGAACAATACATCCGTTAAAGTAGCTGCTCTGGTGATCGTTGTGTTCTCTTTACCGAACCTTCCACTGATTACCATATGGTACTTATTACCATTAATATCCATAGGCGTATCTACTTTATTAAAACGAGAAGATGGGTCATTCAAATACAGATTAACCATCTTTGTAATCTCATTCTCATCAAATGTATCACGGAAAGTTGTATAGACAATCTTTCCATTCTCCATAACAGGAACTTTACCACCTTGAATAAAGTTACTTTCAAAGAACTGTTTCATCTGATATACAACAAATGGTAAGAATGAAGTAATTGTATATGCAAGAGGGATAGTAGCGGCTCCATACTTTACCTGTACATCATTATAAGATGGTTTCTGTAAGATAGGAGAAGACAGTACCAATCGAGAAGAATAGTTTACATTCTTTGCCTGCAAACTTCTCTTAAGCATACCAAACTTAGACGGTTTTCCCTTAACAGTTTCTACCATCAATTTCTCATAGATATCACACAACAAAGTCTGGACTCGAGATTGTGTCAACCGTGCATAATGAGAAATATCAGAATATGTATTCAAAGTTTGTACATAAGAGATAATAGAAGAGTACATCGAGTTGATAGTCGCAGAACTCTTTTTAATGCCACCACCTGCATCCTGTGTGTTCAGATCCCTGTAGAAAGCAGGGATCACAATCCATTTTGTCAGGAATAACTTATCTCGATCCTGTTTAAAGAATTTTTCCAACTCTTTTGTTGTAATTGTATCTTTATCACGAACTTTTACTTTACCCCAAATCTCATACAGAAATTCAGGTCCAGAACGACCGTTTTCATAATCTTCAATCAATGCACCATCTTTTAAAATGTATGCAGATTGACTGAATAATACTTTACTTAAAGTTCGATCATACCCGCTTAACTTTGTAGCAGCCAATGGATGCATATAATGCTGATGAAGATCAATATAAGCAAAACGATTACGTCGCTCTTCTTGAGAGGTACCAAAGATTTCGTATGATAATACACCATCACGAGTTGGCATATTCCGATCTAGAAAAATTGGATTTTCGCAAGGAACTAATTTATTTAATGAGATAAACTTTTCTACATCCAGAATATCTAAAGTTAATCCAGTAGCCATTCTTTGTATACACTCCTTTCTTTATATAGATTATTATATCAATGTCGAAGAAATAAAGAAACCCGGGATGTTACTCCCGGGTTCTTTTCATCAGTCAAGTTCTCTTGGATCTGTTATCTCATGATCAAGGCTTACTGATATGATCACATACGGTCCATCAGCTTTCACCTTAACCCGGTACATCATCAGACCGATCCGCATCAATTCTTTATTCCAAGCCTCTTTAATTTCTTTTGCTAAAGACTTACTTGGAAGCTTGACCACAACCGACTCTTCATCCTTATTTACATATAAAATATCTGATGTTTTCAGATTGAATTCCATCAATACAGTATATGCACAATATTGGATATCTCCGGGAGTTCCTACGGTAGACTTTAAATCATCTTCCTGTATTACATATGAATCATCACAATGAGTCAGTAACTGATTCATAAATTCGGGTCGGGTCATATTTAATTTATGACGCTTCATAATTTCTTACGACCCCCTTCTGGTTCCCATAGGTTTCATTCCATTATTTTTACCGGTAAGTTCACTCTTCAAACGTTCAGCTTCTTGCTGACGTGCAATCTCTTTCATCTTAGGCATAAAATATTCCACATTCTCTATACAATCACGGAGGGGCATCCATAACAGTGCTTCATAACTCCAATAATCTTTCATTAAGGAATGGGCATTATATACCATATCACGATAATCATTTGCACATCGTTTTAAAGATGCAACCCATTTATTGATTATCGGTCGGTTTGCTTCAGTAAGCGAGTTACCGTGAAATGGAAAAAAAGCAGGGAATCCAGATCGTCGTAAGCAATATTCATATTGACTTCACCACAGTGCGGGCACTTCACACTCTTGATACCAAACTTCGGAATAATAATCTGCTTCGTCAGGTTACCGATCTCCTTAGAGATGGCATCAAACTCTTCCTCGGTAAGAACAGTCAGTGCAGAATATCTCTGGAACAGGTTAGTAGTATATACACCGTTCGGTAGTGTAATCTTACGAATGAAAGGAAGAATCTCACTCATCTGCTGAATACGATTATTGGCTACATCATCACCATTCGCAATCATATTCTTCAGCTCACGCATATAAGTTGCATACTCCTGATAAGAAGGATGACCAATCACAACAACAAAACCAGACTCAGTGGTATAAGTGACATCCTTAGTCATCAGAGAATTCTCTTCAATCGTAGAAGCAGCCTGAATACGCTGCATCTTCTCACGCATCTCATCAACATTGATAATCAGATCCGTAGAATTCGCCTTGATATGGAAATCCTTACCACACTTATCACAAGTATGCAGCATTTCAACTTCCTTCAAAGTTGCAGCCACATGGCCATAAGCCAGCATCTGATAATCAGCAAAATGGATCATGCGCTTCAGATCATTGGGATTTACCATCGGATGAGTGCCAACAACATTCTTGATCACAGTAGTCATCTTAGCCAGCTGATAATCAAGCATTGTTGTATTCTGATCAGTAGCCGTATACAACTGGATCAGATCCACAGGACCAGTACCAACTTCATCAACCATAAAGCCGGAATTGATCAGCGTTACAGTAACCTTACGGAAGTTATCCTTCTTATATTTTGTAATAGCATTCAGGAAAGCCTGATCTCCCATCGGGTTAGACTTCTTATAGGGTCGAGGCGTCTCAGTAACCATGGGAACCTTATCACGGATAATATCAACCATCCGATCTTCCTCATTCCCATCGTAATCGATAGTAACAAGATTGCTGACATACTCAGCCATATCGCTATCAGGAGCAGAAGCATCAGGACGCTTCTCTTCATCAGCCTCGGCTTTCTCACGCTTCATCTTTTCAACAGGAGTCTCTTCTACATCATATGCAGGCATCATATCATCGTCATCATCTGAAGCATCAAATCTGACAGCCGTACGCTTGGTCTCATTTACATGAGTATCAGACATAGCGGGTACATAATTAGTACTTGCATTCTCAGGATCCTGCTGAACCAGCTCTCTCTTCAGTTCAGGATTCTGTTCAAACTTCTTATCCCATGCTTCATTACGAGCAGACTCTGCATTAATTGCATCATCGAACAGATTGTCCATTGACTGACGCTCTTCACTCTTCAACTTTTCGGTCTTCTCATGTTGCTGACGAAGTGCTTCTGTATTCGGATCGATCTTCTGGAAGTTACCACCAGCACGAAGCTGAGCAGACTCTTCCGGAGTCAGTACACCAATTCCACCAACCGGACGAGGAGGAATAATTCTAGTAGGAGGAGTCTCCTGAATCATCGGATTGGGTTCATTAGAAGTCTCTGCCTGAGCAGCGAGTACTTCTTCTCGATCTTTCAGATCTTCTGCCCGCATATCAAGACCAGTAGCTGCACGAATAGCAGCCATAGGATCACCAGTAGGAAGATTGTTAGTAGGATTCTGCGGACGCTTCATCACGCTATCCAAATTCTGATTTTCCATCGTATCAATTCCTTTCAGATTATATTTAAATTATTAACTTTCTCGTAAAATAGTATCCAACGCTTCGTGCGTTGCTTTTACATCAACTTCATAGATATTACCATCCAGAATGAATGAAATATAAATGAAGAGTGTTTTATTCATATAGAATGCAAGCACATCAGTAGGTATCAAATCTGTATAAGCAATAAACTGCTTACGAATTTCCGATTCATATCCAGCATCACGTGCGCCTTCCACATATGCTTGATTCAAATGTTGTTGAATTGCAAGTCCACGATCAGGCTCATATGCATCAGCACCGGGTACCATAGCAAACAACATCTGTGCAATATTACAGACATATTCACCACGAGTTCCTTTTACCATATTTCCTGATCTATCTGTTCGAAATGTTAAATCGAAAGTTCCAGCCATAATGGAATCCTCCTTTCTCAACATATGAGAAGTCTCTATTATAGAAATGTGGAGCTAATCATTTTCTAATTTGAAATATGAATATACAACTTTATAATCATTACAATAAGGAGGAATTATTTATGTTTCCCTATGATAACACCGAAGATACTACTGCTGTGACTTCTTATACCACTAGTATTACCGAACTGAGCGAAAGTGAAGACGAGAAAGATTCGATTATTGCAAACTTGATCAATGAGAGGGATGCTTTGCGAGAAGCAATGAAGGCTTATCAGATTGAAAGTTCTAATATGAAGAGGGATCTTGATTTAGCTAATAAGAAGAACAGAGAACTGATGAATCAGGTCAATAAGTATCTCGAAGAGGAAGATAATGCAAAGATGGCATTTGCTGCTTTGGATACTACCACTGCAAAGATTAGAGAGCTACTCGTTGAGAATAATGCTCTGAAGAAACAACTTGCAGATATCTATAGATGGTATGCAGATCTGTTGATGTCTAATGCGGAACAGTGGACAGAGACTGATGCTAGGTTGCAGATGATTCAGCCTATGATTGATAGGGTTAATGGTTATTACAAAAATAAAGATAATCAAAATGCAGCAACTACACATGATACTACATCCAATCCAATGGATGCTAATACTGTTGTAACGACTAGTAATTAAAATACAATTCTCCCTGGGATAATCCCAGGGAGTTTCTTTTCTTCTATATTATATTATATAAGGAGTTCTGATATATTAGGCGAACAAAATTATAAGAAACAAGGCGATCAAGGAGGTGAAAATATGGCGAATTGTCCATATTGTAAGAAATATTTTCCGAAAAAAGCACTTGTTGTAGAGCATATGTACAAGATGCATCAGCGGGAACTGAATCGTGACTGTATGGATGCACCACAGTCTTTATACTTTTCTACGCATGGTACATTAAAAGGTCAATGTATGTGTGGATGCGGTAGAGAAACGGATTGGAATCCCAAGACTGGTAAACCGTTTAAAGTTTCTAATAACCCAGAATGCAGAAAGCGTCTTCATGATGCTGCACTGAAGAATCATGTAAAAGTTTATGGTAAAGAGACATTGTTGAATGATATGGAACATCAGAAGGATATGCAGAAGCATCGTCCTACTGCTGGCCGATATCAGTTCAAAGATGGTAATTATGTGGATTACCTGTCGAAGCCAGAAAAGAATTTCCTTCAGTTCTGCGATAAAATCATGGACTTTACTTCACAGATGATCCAGACTTCACCTGAAACTTTTACCTATTATGATCCTGTATCAAAAATGAATCGTCAGTATGATCCAGACTTCTATCTTCCTGATTATAACCTTATTGTAGAAATCAAAGATGGTGGAAGTCACACAAATACCAATCCGGCATTTGTGAAAGAAACCAAATATAAAGTAGCTTTGAAAGATGAAGTTATGCGAAAACAAACTCGTTATAACTACATTAAAATTGTAGATCAGTCATATGGTCCATTTGTTGAGTTGCTTTATAAAATCGTGCATGAAGATTATGATACTGATCCGAAGAGTAAATCCCATAAGTATACAGTAATTACAGAAGCTGCATCAAAAGACATGGATGATGCGGTTAATATCACTGAGACAAATAAAGAAGAATTGAAAGGTGAAGCTTTCTTGATTGTTGGCAGAGTCAAAGGTACTGAAATGATAAAGTTTGTTGGTATCTCTGAGACGGAAGATATGAAGAGACTTTATCTGAATGACTTTACCGCAATGAATCTAAGAGAAACTGATCCATCTGATCCCGCAATTCAAAATGCGGATATTACAATCTTCCGTTATTGTGGTGATAAAGAACCCATGAAAGAGTTCTTTACTTTAGTAATCAGACTCGCTTTATCTAACCAGAAAGATAGTATTTGGAATATCATTGAAATGATGTCCAAGTTTGGTATCTTTTATACAGATAAGAAAGGTCTGAAAAATAATAAGAATAAGAAGATGGACTTTATTAAGAAGAAAGGAGGAGAAGAATCTTGAGTCTGAATTATATCCCAATGTCTACTCCTAATATTGCAAGTATTCGGAAAGAGATGTTGGTGAACATTGAAGATCCCATTGCAAACAGATCGTTGTTAGATCCGGATGTAGATGGTGATAAAGAATCCATTAATAATGATACAGAAGATCAAAAGTTGATGGATCCGGATGCGCATGATTATACTGGTGCAGATATTTATCGTGCCAGCTTAATGACTGAGACCCAGTATATGAATCCTGCTGATCTATATAAAATTAATCATGATGTAACTGATTGGTCAGCGGATGATAGCAATCCTTCTCTTCTTGGTAAAGAGGATACTACCAATCATGAAGATCTGTTAGACCCGTCTGATGATAATCAGAACTATACTCCTCATGAAGTGTATGGAGCTATTGATTATACTTCTAATCATGATGAATATTACAATGAATCTGCAATGAAAGCAAAAGAACGCAATGCTTTAGATGATTCTGAATTTGGTATTCCTCGTTTGAGAAAATATCCTTTAAATGATCAGAAGCATGTGAAGTTTGCAATTCGAATGTTTGGTCATTGTAAAGATCCTAAAGATAGAGCTGAACTTGCAAAACGAATCTTCGCTAAGGTAAAAGAGTATGATATGGATGTAAAGATTGGTAAGGGTAATCCGTTATATGATTATGCCCCGAAATCTTTACAGGAAAGTATTGTTTCTTTGGGAGCTGAAGTTCCTGGTATTGTTAGTGAGGAGAAGACGGAAAAACTTTCCGCTCAAGAAATTCGTTTAAAGAATTTGGAAATTGCGGGACGAACTGCAAATATTCTGAATTTCCAACCAGCTCTTGGGAAAGCTCTTGGTAATCTGAAAGAATACGAATTCTTAAACTATTTCTATCCAGATGTCAAATCAACCTCTTTCCAACTTCGTATGATTACTTCTCTTGGTGGAATGGTAAATCATCCAGAGGTTTGGAAGGAATATAATCTTCGTCCTCCTCTATGCACTGATATAAATCAACCTCTGACACATCCTAATACAGAAATCACGAATGATCAATTCTTTGATTTTTATAATTTGTATTATAATGGTTGTCAGAATTGGTTTAATGTCGATGAGCATGATATGACCCATATCGAATACTGTCTGAAACTGTACAGTGTCATGGGCACGATCTTGCTGAATCCTCAGTTCGATATTAATATGCTGGATTCCTATTGGATGGGAGTCTTAACAGATTGGTATCAGCATGTACAAAGTGCTTATGATGAATTGACGAATCAGACTGATTTGAATAGTCTCAAAGCATTCCAACTTCGTCAACAGTTGTGGGAACTCTGTTGGAATCCTACTGAGAATCCCGAAGATGAATCTGCTATTATTCGTAATATGATTGGGTTTGCATCTTCTATGGTATCTCATAGGTTTAAAATGGATCTGAATGAGAAAATTAATGAAGCTGGCGGAGAATTGCTTGATAAAAATAAATGCAATGAGTATATTCTTTCTCAGCTTGGTATCGATTCTTCTGATGTATATCTGCTTCCTGATACGATGCAGTATCCAATTTTGAATCAGACAAGTATTCGGATGGCAATGGATATGATCAGAGATATCAAAGATCCAGATGAAAAGAAAACGTATGTAGAAAATCTGAATCGTAAATATAAGGAGTTTGGTTGCACATTTAGTATTAGTGTCGATCATCCTTATGCTGAATATGCAGATCAGAATATCATTGATCATATGACTCATATCTTATCCGAAGGAGATACTGTAATATCAGATCAGGGTACTAGCGATGCTGGTGATCCTGATAATGCTCCTTGGTATGTACGTTCTGATGTAAATGGAAACGTTGGTCAAAATTTACTTCAGAATAAAGAACTTGGTCCAAATGATAAAAAGAATACTGCATTAAATATTGATCCAACTGAACCTATTATTGTATAAGGGAGTGAAGAGAAATGGGCGAATATTATATTGGCCAATATCGTGATCATTATGCTATATTTGATAGCATGGATCGTGTTCAGACTCAGTATGATACACATGCTGAGGCGAAAGCTGATCTTGATAGTTATAATAAAACCGGTAAACCGTTACCTGAATCTACAGCAATGAATGAAGGTTTGATAATGTGGGGATTATTTGGTGTGGTTATTGGTATTTCTGCATTATATAATCGAATAGATGAAGCAAAAAGAAAGAAACAAAATAAGAAAAATAAATCTAATTCATCAGATAATGGTATTGGCATTACGGAAAAAGAACTTAATGAACTTGTTAGACAAGCAAAAGCATTAAAA
>ERZ1034873.1178-NODE-1178-length-10288-cov-3.813154_pt1 | contig 10288 bp, 9 predicted proteins | sample MGYA00520689_ERZ1034873 | MGnify/ENA primary metagenome ERZ1034873 (study PRJEB33766, sample SAMN09781722) | gut metagenome | biome: gut microbiome | host: Homo sapiens | place: Madagascar | study: EMG produced TPA metagenomics assembly of the PRJNA485056 data... | reverse complement strand
TCACTATATAATATATATAACAGTGACGGTTACTTTGCACTTTTGTACTTTTTCATTCAGTGTTGTACCGCCACTGTCATCTATTTACGATATATCAATAATAATAATCAACAGTTTGATTTTAAATATTATATACCGCATTTACTCATTTTAATTAACGCTTAAGATTTACAAGTTCCTCAAGCATTGTATCAGATGTTGTGATAATTCTTGAGTTTGCCTGGAAACCTCTCTGTGTTGTAATCATGCTTGTAAATTCTGCTGCAAGATCAACATTTGACATCTCAAGTGCTCCAACCGCAAAACTTCCTGAGAGACTTACATCCTCACCCACTCCATCAAATGTTCCTGAGTTAAGTGTTGCAGAGAATAATGAATCTCCCTCTGCCTCAAGACCTGAAGGGTTTGCAAATGTTGCTACGGCTATCTGGGCAAGAAGCTTCTTTGAACCGTTGTTGTATGTACCGTAAATCATACCCTTGTCATCAATTGAAATACCACTCATCTCACCGGCAGGATTACCTGTACCAAGACCTTTTCTGTTTCCTTTGGTATATGAAGTATTTGATACACCTGAGCTTGAATACTGTGTAAGGCTTGAAAAGTCTACTTTAACTCCGCCGGAATCTGTTTTTGGGACATACTGTGTGAATGTATTATCAAGATTCCCTGAAGCTGTAACCTGAAATACAAGAGCTTTTCCAAGGTCTTCAGATGTATCAGGTATTTTCTTAGTACCTTCATCAGCAGATGAAAAATCACCTGTCTCTGCTATAAATGATACTGTAGGTACTGTGCCTGCTGCTGTAAGTGTAAATTCACCTGTCTTTGCATTGATATTGGCTTTATCGAGCGAATAGTCAACACCACCAAGATTTATTTTAACACCATTTGTATCATATGTCGTTGCTCCATTTGTAGTTGTCTTCTTGAGGAATATTGAATTTCCGTCTGCATCCGTCACATCTGAAAGAGTAATCGCATATACTGACGTTGCCTGTGCATCTGCTCCTGTTCCTGATGTTCCTGAACCTTTTCTATACATGTTCATCTTTACTGTATATTCCTGACCAAGTTCATCGTAAAAACTAAATGTAATCTTCTTACCGTTTTTTGTATCTATTTCATCTGGTTTTGATACTACAAGGTCTGTATCAGACTTATCAATATTACCTGTAATCGTAACTGCTGATGTCTCTGTAGGTGCATAATACATATTTTCTGCTGACATAACCTTAAGATCCTGAACAGTATTCTTTGTGATTGTCTGATTTCCCTGTGCATCTGTTGTTGCCATCCAGCCCTGCACTGTCGCACCGTTTGTTGTACAGTATAATGTACCGCCTGCGTCTACATTAAGTGCTCCTGACTTTGTAAAGTATGTTGCTCCGGCTGACTTTACGATAAGGAATGAATCACCGTTGATAGCGACATCAAGTGCTCTGTTTGTTGTCTGTGTTCCACCCTGTTCAGTAATATTTGTTGTAATAGATGCTACCGAAGAACCAAGACCTATCTGCTTCGCATTTGTACCTGCGGCACCTGTTGCTGCATCGGCACCTGTTGCAGATGACATAGTCTGATAAAACTGATCTGCAAAGTTTACACTGCTTGATTTAAATCCTACTGTGTTTACATTGGCAATATTGTTACCAATAACATCCATCTTTGTCTGGTGTGTTTTAAGACCTGCAACACCAGAATAAAGTGATCTCATCATAATATTTTTCCTCCTTCTTACAAAACACTTACTTTGGTATAGCTGTATAGTGTTTTTATAAAAGCCTGAATACTTAAAAATCCATCAATCAGTCAGGATTTTCCACGCTTCCATATGAGGTCCGGCGTAAAAGTATTCTTTAGCTGATTACTGCACCATCAATATTTGTAAATATTGAATCTGTTTTGTCATTCATCGCTGTAATCACCGTGTTATTCTTAACATTTACAATAAATGCAAGATCATCTACCATAACCAAAGACTCCTGAATTCCTTTTTCCCTAGCCTTCGTTGTACCATTTTCGAGACGTTCCATCTGCTCCGCAGATAAATTTATATTTCTATTTGCAAGTCTCTCATTGGCATGCTTTGAAAATTTTAAGCTCTCATCAGATTCCTGAGTAGAATTAAGTATTTTCTCAAATGAATTCTCTGAGCCAGTGGAAGTATTTTTATTTGTACTTTTTTGATTTATGATCTGACTTGCCATTTTATTGATTGATGAATATCCATCGTTAAGTCTCTGCATAAATAACTCCACCTCTCTTTATTTTTCCCTTTTCAATTCTACCTACTCAGTTTTTTCTGTAGTGCCTGTACTGCTGTCTGTCGCACTGTCAGTCTTATCACTGTCTGAACTATCTGTATCAGTTTTGCTATCATCTGTTGAAGCTTCTTTTTTGATTCCCTTTACAACGAGTGTAACATTTGATACATCCACAGTACTGTTTGAATCATCAAATACAAAACCTATTGTGTAAGTTCCGGCATCAAGTCCCTCAAAAGCAGATTTATCAATTGTAAGCGTACCGTCTTTATAACTGAGTTTACTCTTATCTACTTTTGTTGTATTTCCATTTGCATCCATAATTCCAATACCCATTGAAGATGCTTCATATCCATGCGAACCAAGACTTATCCCGGTCACCTGAACATCCTGTGGATCATGGTGCTTATATGTAACAGTCTGTGCTGCTACCTTAGGAAGATACTGTGAAATAAGGTATGATGAATCAATTACTTCTGTTATGTCATCATATGAATATAAGTTTCCATCTATAGAAACATATGCCTTATTATTCTGTATTGTAACGTAATCAACCGTTCCCTGCACTTCTGTTACTTGTCCTGTACTTGATTTCTGCTCAACTTTTACATCTTTGCCAACAAGTGAATACGCTGATGTATTTACTGTTGTTGAATTCAGGTTTTCCATCTGCTCAAGCTCTGAGAACTGTGCAAGCTGTGCTACATATTCAGTATTACTTGTCGGCTCCAATGGATCCTGATACTGCATCTGTGTTACGAGCAGCAAAAGAAAATCTTCCTTTCCAAGTGAATCATTTGTCTTTCTCTCTTTAGTCTGCTGTGAACTCTCTGAAATCTGTACCTGACCATTAACTACCGGTGCTGTTGTTGCCATTAAAATTCCTCCTTTCCAGATTTATTTATGCCGTAAAGTCTATCTGTGAGCCATTGTCACGCATAACCTGTTTTCTCACGGCTTCTTTTTCTTCATTTGAAACTGCTTCTTCTGATGATTCATCATCAAATTCAAATTTCATCTGCCTGCCATTTCCATTATCAGCTTTGCTCTGGTCACCATTCATCGTCTGCTGATCGCTGTGTGAAAAATCAAAATCTGACACATTTACTTCAACTGCATCAACTTTTAATTCTCTCAATTCAAGATTTTCACGAAGTGTATACATCTGGCTTTCAAGCGCTGCTTTGGCTTCTTCTGACTGTACTGAAAATACTGCAGTCATCACTCCGTTTTTTGATGAAACATTAAGCAGTAACTTTCCCAAATGTTCAGGATTGAGCTGCATCTCCATCGAAGTAGACTCAGTTCCGATAGAAACTTTTATCCTCTCAACTACCTGATTTACAATATCAACCATCTGCTGCATTCTTACAGATTCCGGTTTTGCAACCTGAACAGTATCATTTACAGCCTGATTCAAATTCTGAATAAAATCATTTCTGACTGTGTGTTGATTGTCAGTTGTAACATCATCCTCTGAGATTGTCTGATCATGGGTAACTTCACTCATATCATCTTCTGACTGCGATGAAAATGAGCTTTGCTGTGAAGAACTTTCTTCGGATTTTGTCACTGAGACCTCAACCTTTGTATCTGATGAATTGTCTGACGTATTAACTGTCGTTTCACCCTGCGCACTTTTCTTCTCAGTTGACACATTATTTGTATTTGCAGCAGATTCTTCTTCTGCTGATACATTTTCAGATGTGTTTCCACTATCTGCAGCATCTACTGCAGTCTCCTGTGCTAAAGCCGGAGCATCTTCTTTGAAAACGTCACTTCCTGTCTGTGATTTTGCATTAAAATCTTCTACTCCTTCAAGAAAATCTGACTTCGACATTCCTGTTAAATCTTCCCAATTAAGATTTCCTAAGATATCACTAAGCTCATTTAACTGGTTCATCATATTTTCGTCTGTAAGAAGATCCGTAAAATCACTGCTTCCATTTACAAAAAGAACAAGTTTTGCAAGATTGTTTGATTCAAGCAAATCAAGCGGGCTTAATCCAAGTGCTGTCATAGCATTTGCAAATGTATCATCATCAATTCCAAGTACATCTTTTACTTCATCTGCTATCTTTTCATTGACTTTGTCAATACTTTTTTGGTTTAAGCTGTTTACTGAATTTCCTGAATTAGCATCAGAAACATTATCAGAAGTGCTCTTTGCCTTTGACTGGTTTGCCACTTTCACATTGTTTGACTGGGTTTTAGACGCAGTCTTTGATGCTGCATCACCTTTTGACTTCTGTGATGTCGAAAGATAGTTGTCAAAAGAATTTGAACTTGAATTTTTCTGAACTGATCCTTTTGCCTGCTGCTTTACCTGACCGGCTGACAATGTTTCCATTATTACCGATTTGATTTCTGCCATCTTTTCACCTCCTTATATTTAGTAATGATATATATGTAAACGGCTTTTGCCGTAAACACCATGTTATTCTTTTACCGCAGATATTTTCTTTGTAATCTGTGCAGCGAAATCAACATCCATTTCCTGTAAAATAGCTGCCGCCTGCTTTTCACTCATATTTTCAAGAATGTCTTTGATAAGGTCAAGATCCTCTGACATTTCAGATAATCTTGCTGCCGCTTTGTCGGCATCCATATTAGCATAGAATTTTCCAAGTTCTTCTGCTTTCTTTGTATACTGAAGTTTTAAAAGAACCTGTTTGTAAATATCCTCTGCATTTTTAGGTTCAATCTCCTCATAATATTTTTCATATTCCGAAATATCAGGAGCTTTATTGTTAAATACGACTTTCTCGTCAAATTCCTTGACACGTTTTTGAAACGCATCATAGTCATCTTTATATCTCTGCAACTTTTTTATCTGAGCTTCAAGTTCTGAAATATAATCAGAGTTTGCATCTGTTGTACCGTTTTCAGACTTGAGTTTACTTTCAAGTTCTTTAATTCTCTCGTTGGCGGCTTTCAAAGTCGTATACTGATAATCTCCTTCTTCTGCCTGTACTTCTTCTGAAGCGGTCGGAAGTATTTTATTTACAACCGGAACATCTTTTAATACCGGATACAAAACTTTGCTTCCTATTCCACCTACATCCATTTTAATTAAAAATGCAAAAACTGCTAACCAGATAAGAATAATAACTATTGCGATTAAAGCAGTCACTAATTTGCTTCCGCCGCTCTCCTTTTCTTCACCAATTACATTGTCCTTATCCTTCTTTGCCATCTGCTTAATCCTCGCTTTCATCACTGCCGGTTCGGAACTTAAAACTTACAAGTTCATTTATTTCTTTCTGCTCTTCAGCATTTATCTGCTCTTTAAATTCTTCAAAAGCTTTTTCCTTGAGTTTTTCATAAGTTTTTCTTTCCTTCATGGCATTGTCAAGTTTTTCTCTAGCCCTATCAACATTTTTCTGCTGATTTGCAATAACTATCAATTGAAGTTTTATATTATATTTTATATTTTCGACACTATCTTCAAGTATCTTTATCTCTGAAATATTCAGAGTATCCATAACAGCTTCATATAATCTTGTCTGATATGCATCTTTTCTTTTTTCTAATTCATCTAGCTTTTCTTCTTCCTGTCTGAGTTTCATAATCTCAATACTATACTCAGCTTTCGCCTGTTCTTCTAACTTCTCTTTGACAGAAAGAATACTTTCCATCTTAAATATAAATTTTGCCATCAGCCAACCTTCAATTTATTGTCTGTAATCATTCTCCAACAGCATTTTCATTATCATCAAAAATGCCTTGAAGCCTCTCTATAGCATCTTCAAAAGAAACCTTTTCATATACATCCTGCATCAGGAAATCATTTACTGCATTTATCTTTGAAAGTGCAAAGTCAATCTCCTTATTTGAGCCGGGCTTGTATGCTCCTATATTGACAAGATCCTCTGCCTCAGAATATGTTGCCATTACATTTCTAAGCTTACCGGCTGCCTGCTTATGTTCTTTCGACGCAATACTGCTCATTACACGCGATATACTTGCAAGTATGTCTATTGCAGGATAATGATTCTTTTGAGCAATCTTTCTGTTTAAAACAATATGACCGTCCAAAATACTTCTTGCAGTATCGGTAATCGGCTCATTAAAATCATCACCGTCAACAAGAACCGTATACAATCCTGTTATTGAACCTACATCTGAGCATCCTGCCCTCTCAAGAAGTTTAGGCATCTCTGCATATACGCTTGGTGGATATCCTCTTGATACCGGCGGTTCACCCGACGCAAGACCTATTTCTCTTTGCGCCATCGAAAAACGTGTAAGTGAATCCATCATAAGAAGTACATCTTTCCCCTGGTCTCTGAAATACTCCGCTATCGCCGTGGCTGTCTGCGCTGCCTTTTTTCTGATAAGTGCCGGTTTATCTGATGTAGCTACTACTACAACCGAACGCGCCATTCCCTCAGGTCCTAAATCTCTCTCAATAAATTCCCTTACCTCTCTGCCACGCTCTCCAATAAGCGCTATAACATTTATATCCGCTTTTGTATTTCTGGCAAACATACCCATCAGTGTACTTTTTCCGACACCACTTCCTGCAAATATACCAATTCTCTGTCCCTTACCTACTGTTATCAAACCATCAACAGCTTTTACTCCAAGAGGAAGAACCTCATCGATTATCTTTCTTGTGAGTGGGTCAGGTGGTTCTGCTTCAACAGAATATGCCGCATTTGTAGCAAGTTCTGTGTTGTCTATCGGATATCCCAAACCGTCAAGTGCCTTGCCGAGAAGTTCATCCCCTACCGAGACTTTAAGAGGTGCACCCGTATTTTCAACTCTGCTCCCAAGTCCAACACCCTCTGTCTGGTCATATGGCATCAAAAGTACCCTGTCATCCTTGAAACCAACTACTTCTGCATTAATCACCTGATTTGTATCCTTTGTAATAATATGGCACAGATCATTTAATTTTGCGGACGGACCGATTGATTCAATTGTAAGACCTACAACCTTTGCAACCTTTCCAAGTTTTTTTTCAAACGACTGCCTAAGAAGCATATCATACTTAGATAAGTCTATATCAACCATATCTATACGCCCCCTCTTTCCTTACATTGCAAGCATCCTAAGCTGTTCTTTTAAATTGTCGAGCTGTGCATCAAGACTACAGTCAATAATTTTTGAATCAAGGTCTATTATGCATTGATTATGTACAAGACTTGCATCTTCTATTATATCCAGTTCCTTATCAGAACCCACTTGCTGCTGCAATTCATCTCTTTTTGTAGATACAATTCCCATATCTTCTTTTGAAATATGCAATGTAATATTTTTTGTTTTCTCTATGCCATTTACGACATTTGTGCGCAACGCATTATCAATAAGATAAATTATCACATCTTTTTTGTCAGCACAGACAACGCCGGTAAGTTTCTCAACCAAATTTACCACAAGCTCTGCATACTGTGGTTCAAGGCGTTCAGCCATCTGGTCTACTTCCTTAAATTTGGCTTCGTACTCCTGTTCCAACTCATTTTTTTGTTCTTCAAGCTGCATAAAAGCTTGATTCCTGCCTTCTTCAAGTCCCTGGTTTTTCCCCTCTTCAAATGCCTGATTTTTTATCTCTTCCGCCGAATTATTGGCTTCATCGACAATAAGCTGTGCCTGCTCTTTAGCCTCAGAAAGAATTCTGTTTTTTTCTTCTTCCAATTCTTCTGATAATTTCTGTTTTTCTTCTTCTCTGACTTCATCTACTGAAATAATATTCATTCCCTCATTGAAATCATCAATCTGTGAATTTACATTTTCATCGTCAGTTTCTTCATCAAGACTTAACTGTCTGAAATTAAACGGTTTTATTTCAGCGTCCTGCTGTTGTTCATATATTTCAGGATGAACATCTTTACCATGTATATCAGAGTCTATAACTCGTTTATCACTTTCATCAACTGTAAAATAAACATTTTTTATAAGATTAGACAACTATCTCGTCACCTCCACCTCTGGAGATGATAATCTCAGCAGAGTCTTCGAGTTTTCTAATAATATTTACAATCTTCTGCTGTGCTTCTTCAACATCCTTCATACGAACAGGACCCATAAAATCCATATCTTCTCTTATCATTGTAGCAAGACGCTTTGAAAGGTTGCTGAATATAAGATTCTGAACTTCTTCATTTGAACCTTTAAGCGCAACTGCCAATTCATTATTGTCAACCTCACGAAGTACACGCTGTATAGATCTGTCGTCCAGTGAAAGAATATCCTCGAATACGAACATCTTCTTTCTGATTTCGTCTGCAAGTTCCGGATCTTCGATTTCGAGACTTTCCATAATATGTTTTTCTGTTCCTCTGTCAACTGTATTCAAGATGTCTACGATAGAATCCACACCACCAACAATCGTGTAATCCTGATTTACAAGAGAAGCAAGTTTCTGTTCGAGCACTTTTTCCACCTCTTTAATAACATCCGGCGATGTTCTGTCCATCTGTGCTATACGCTTTGCAACATCTGTCTGCTTGTCTGGTGCAAGAGCTGATATGATAGCTGATGCCTGATTTGATGACAAATATGATAATATCAAAGCAATTGTCTGTGGATGCTCGTCCTGAATAAAGTTCAATAACTGACTTGCGTCTGTCTTTCTGACAAATTCAAACGGTCTGACCTGCAATGATGCCGTAAGTTTTCCAATAACATCTTTAGCACGTTCTGAACCGAGAGCCTTTTCAAGAAGATCCTTGGCATAACCAATACCACCTTCTGCAATATACTGCTGTGCAAGACATACTTCATAAAATTCATCAAGAACTGCATCTTTCATTGCCGGAGATACACTTCTTGTATTGGCTATCTCAAGCGTAAGCTGTTCTATCTCATCCTCTTTCAAATGTTTGAATACATTTGAAGATTTATCAGGTCCAAGTGCAATAAGCAGTATTGCCGCTTTTTGCACACCTGTGATTTCTTCTGTTTTAGCCATCCCAATCCTCACCTTTCAATAAACTTGTATCTTAGTTATTCCCACTCATCGTTCAGCCAGTTACGGAGCAACTGTGCAACTGCCTCAGGATTCTCATCAACAAATTTTTCTATCATCTTTCTAGTCTCAGATTTGTCACTAAATTCAATATCATCAAGAGACTGATTTTCTTTCGTAGTAGCTAAAAGCTGCTCAACTGAAAGTTCCGGTTCTTCTTCTTCAGCCGCAAGCGGTGATGCTCCACGAAGTATAACAAATATAAGCAATGCTATGATAAGTACAGTAAGTATAATCATAAGGTAATTTGAAATACCTTTTGATGTATTTGTACTGCTCACAAACTGCGGCACCTCATAAGCAAGTACCGTAATCTTGTCTGCACTCACTCCGGTTGCTGCTGCGATAAGATTTACCTCATCATCTGAAATTGTAATTGTGTTTGTTGTGTTGTTTTTGGCAATAAACTCATCAAACGTCATATTGTCAAGTGTGCCGTCTGCTTTAAGGTCATCTTCCTTATAAACATGATACTTTCTCACAACGATACCAAGAGAAGAGTCTGCAAGTTTTATAGCAGGGGTCTCCTGTTTGATATTCTGAACCTTTTCATTTGTAAGAAGATCTTTGAGTCGCTGAACATCGACAGTATTTGATGTTCCCGAACTTCCATTGTACACATAATCAGTATCATCATCATTTGAATCTGTTCCGGGTGTTCCTCCTGCACTGGAGCCACCCTGCGAACTATATGTATAAAGTTCTGTCGGATATCCGTATTCTCTTCCATCTGCAACTGAATACTCTTTTGTAAGAGTCTCAATCTTGTTCATATCAAATTGAATACCATCTGTTCCGACCTGGGCATCATCATATCCACATCTTATAAGAAGTGTTGTTACATTGTCTGCAATTGTATTTCTAAGCTTGTTGCAATACTCTGTCGTTCCTCCTGTAAGAGTTCCACCAAGTCCGTCACTTGTATTTCCGTTATAAATACATTTGCCGTCTGTATCATTGATAATGACGTTTTTCACATCTGTTCCGACAGTATTTGCAAGCCAGTAAGCAAGTGCCTCAGATGTTTTGTCATCGAGCATATCCTTAT
>ERZ1034873.1177-NODE-1177-length-10291-cov-3.923408_pt1 | contig 10291 bp, 8 predicted proteins | sample MGYA00520689_ERZ1034873 | MGnify/ENA primary metagenome ERZ1034873 (study PRJEB33766, sample SAMN09781722) | gut metagenome | biome: gut microbiome | host: Homo sapiens | place: Madagascar | study: EMG produced TPA metagenomics assembly of the PRJNA485056 data... | reverse complement strand
ACTCTGTACTCATCTAAGGAAGCATTACTGCAAAGCATTTGGATAAACTCAAATGTCGCCTTTGACTCTGAATCAACAAGCATTAAACTCTGATCGGTGTCAATAATATTTGCTATAAATGATCCGCTGCTATTCACCATCATACCTAACTCATCTATTAGTTGCTTTGGTGGATCATATGATGCCTGAAACTTTTCATCATCTGCTTCTTTAAAACAGTAAATCACTTTTGTCGGTTGAACTATTACCACAGCCACAGAACCATCTGTAAACGTGTAACAAATTCGTGCATCTTGTGCACCCCATCTAATAAGCTTTTTTCTCTTTTTAGCTGAAAAGAATTTGGGTGATGTTGATACTTTTAGCATTTTTATCAACACACTTTTTCCTGTGTTATTCTTAGCTATAATTACATTTAGCTTATCCGACTCTAATGAGAATGATCCATCTCTCCAAGATTGACAGTTTATCAATTTAATTGTTTTTATCATACTCTCCCTTAATTAAATACAGGGTGCTACTTTCGTAGCACCCCTCCTATCCCTCTTTTATTCGGCTTTTATGCCATTTCTACTTCTTCTAACTCTGGTGATTCTGAATCATCAACAAAATCCTCTGAATCCAGATCGTATGTTTTAGCTTCCTGAGCAGAACCGTCTTTATCAAGGCTACCTTCCTCTTTGTCGGAAACGCCACAATCAATTGCATCAAGCATTGACATACCAAGTCCACCAAAAGCAATAGTGATAACCTCACTATTCTCTTTTAATACTTTGTTGGTAACATACTTATCATGCTCGATATCAAGCACAGTTGGAAGTGCCTGGTATAACTGACTTTCTACATCTTCTGTGTATACCGGAGTGTATAAAGAACGTCTGACAATTTCCTCGATATCTTCTGTATTGTCCTCGTATTCTCTGATTGCCTGCAATACCGTCTGGTAATTATCTCCAAGAACCTGTGCACCGTCAACATCGCATACGCTACGCTCAAACGTCGTATCTTTACCGATCTTCATCTTTCCTTCTTTTGTATTAGGATCACCCTCTGTTGGGCACGCCATATCCAGTACAAAGAAATCAAAATATTTATCAAAAGCCTCATATGAACCATCAATATATTTCTGCATTGCGGTGTAAAAATCTCCGCCGTATTTCTGCAAAACCACATTAGCTGCCACTTTCTTTGCATCGAAATCTGTTAAATCGAACTCACCTGAAAGCTCGTACTTACTCGTAAGCGGTAGCTCCATCACTAATACATTATTTGCAGGACGAACGCTACTTACTGGATTTCTGTCATAAATCTTCTGACGTGCCTTTTTCTGCTGCTCGTCTGTATCCTTACATCTTCCTGCATCTACTTCTTTTTTGTATTCCTGAAACTCTTCATAAAACTTATCTCTGAAAAGTTTATCGATCTTTAAAACACCAGGAACTTCGCCGACTACCTCACCACTCTCATCGTACTCCACATGCACTTCGTAATCTCTACCAAACTCACTCTTGGTTAAAGCTGGAATATTTACATGTACTACCGGAAGTGAAAATACTCTTGGTACTCTGTACTTCGCAAAAACTTTCCAATCCTCTTTTGTGAACTCTTCTGATTTGGTATCCCATTCTGTAATACCGGCACGGCGCATCAATGCTGCCTTTAAAACTTCATTTTCATCTGCTTTAGCTTTCAGCATCAAAGCTGTAGTTGTTGCGCTAAATGTCGGACGGAATTTTGTATCGCTGTTAAAATTCTCATCTTCCGTTCCTGTTTCCGGGTTAAATGGTAAAGCTAACTCTGCGAAGATCAGAAGCTTAGATTTCTTCTTCAGTGCTTTCTTTAATCTTCCCATCCTGTTCACTTTACGAACCTTCTGTGCGTTCTCTGAACGCATGGAGAGTTTACTCCCTCCAACTGTTGCCACATCCTGCATTTTCTGTAACATTTCTTCTCTTGTCATTCTTTTACTCCTTTTCATTTTTCTTTTTCTTTGACTATTCTTTATTCTTTTATTTACATTTAGTTATAGATCTGACAAACTACCAAAATGGTTCGTAATTCCAAGTGATTTCAAGTATGTATTTAATTTTTCAACAAATTCGTGTGCTTTATTACCCTTTAGTAACTCATCAACATCCTTTGTTTCAACGTGTTCTAGTAATTTTGCACTATGAATTTGCTTTCTTACATCTGCCACCAATTGCATACCGGCTTGATCATTATCTGCTGCAACTAAAACATTTTTTACGAATCGAAGTTGCATAACAATTTCTGGTGTTACTTTAGATCCCATTAAACTTGCAACATTATAACCCAAACTACTTAAACTAATAGCATCAAAAAGACCGTCAACAACTATAGCATACCCATCCGTTATCGCCTGCATAAGACTGGAATTCGGCATATACAAATACCTTCCTTTTGTAAAGACACTTGATGAACTGTATGAGTAATAGTATTCACCATCCTTATGCTCCACATATTTGAATGGAAAGAAACCAGCTATACCTGCTACACATTCATTTACACCACGCACCGGAAAGATTAAAGCATTATCCCAGATACACTGACCATCTCTATAGCAATCGTATTGCAGTACTTCTTCACCAAACATATTAAACATAAACTCGTTATTTGGTATAAATATGCCCTGTACTCTTTGAATCCATTCTGCTGGCATATCCCTCGCTTCTGCAATAGTCTCTATAAATTTTGCTTGCTCTGCAAAGTACTTCTCTTGTATTCTTCTGTAACCATCATTAAATACTTTGTCTAATGTCATAAATCTACCTCGATCAAACTGTATATCATATACTTATCACTAACCATATATAATCTATGCTGCTTCCCATCTAATGTAAAATTATCTACATACTTCACTTTAATGCATGAATATCCAAGCATAGTATTCACTGTTTCTGTATTAGTGATAATTAATGGTAATTGCAATTCCTTCCTCTGCGTAAAATGCGCAATGCATTTCTTAATAGGTAAAAGTCTGCCGAAACACAAATCAATTGTATTCATCAGCTCAACACGATTCATGCAAATCGCATAGTAATCCTGCACTACTTCCTTTACAATCTTACTTCCTTTCTTTTTATTAATGGCTTTTACTGGACACAAACGATCATCTTTCAGTAAATCATTTATAGTCACTCTTTTTTCCGTTAATCCTGCAGTCAGATAATTCACTACATGTGCACTCTCATTTGTTGTATTTCCAACAAATACATTTAAATCCTCTATCATTACATCTGGATTCTTTGCTAATTTCTCTCTAGCTGTTGTAATTTTATGAATTAAAGCCTGCACTTGATCATCTGTTGCTCCTTCACGATCACTACTTATAACTAGAATAATCTTACGAAACGAAGCTTCGCCACCTTGAAACAGTAAAAGCTTCTTTAAGAAATCTGTTCGTGATTCTTTTGCACCTTTTGAAGTATACTCTGACTCTAAATCATCCCAGACCTTACTTACTCTCTCATAACCAGTCATATTAATTACCTCCGTGTAATTTCTTTACATACTCTAAATGACGTGCTCTGTTTGCATCACTGAATTTCTCTATCTTCACAGAAGCACGTCGCAATCCAACTACATCCCAGACTTTCTTACGACGTTTACTAATCACTGTCCTGAAATTTTTCTCATCAACAACCGGAAAGTTCATCTTCCATTCATCTGTTCGTTTATCAATTAAATTGCCTGTAGAAAAATTAAAAAGAACCAGCTTGTATACTGGTTCTTCACTAAAAGGACCTATTAATTTGTCTAGCACGCCTAGATGCATACTATTCTGTTTGTATACATCTCTGCTTTTACCATTCCTTAAAACGATTGTTCCTTCATTGCATAACTCCTTATCACCAGCATAACTTTTACATTCAATACAGTAAATACACTCTGCTGTAAAAAATACAAAATCTATTTCCGTTAAAAAGTTACTTAATGTTTCTGTGTCAGGCAAAACTACACTTTTCAGGTAAAAACTATCTTGGTGTTTTTTACAGTACTCTTTAAGAATAATTTCCAATACTGTTTCACAAATTTCCCCATTAAATTGTGGTTTAAAATCCTTTCCGCCTTTTGCAATACTTAGAGATTTTCTTGCTGTTTCAATTGCAATATCCTCACCATATTTTTGGTATAATAATAGCAAGTGTTTTCGTGTACTGTCTTTAACCATTTTCTTTTTCCTCCAAATACAGTACTTCCAATGTTTTAGGAAACTCTTGCAAATTCACATTATATTGCTCAGGTGCTTTTAATCCATTCTTTTTATAGAATAACTTTGTCATACCCTTACACAGTCTGACAACACTATCCATACTTGAACTGCATTCTTTTTGATATTTTACTCGTAAACCGAAGAAATCTTCACACTCTACAAAGTTGTTATACACCAAAACAGCTGAGTAATTTCCATTTATCTTACTTGCTGCCTGCTGTATACGGTATCGCATTGCATCTATAATCTCCTCTTGATTTGTTGTACCAAATAATGAGAAAATTGCTTTTCCACTTCCAACTTCTTCAAATGTTGCAACTGTTGTCTTTAATTCTTCAACTACATAATAGTGGAATTTTAATTTCAGCAATGGTTTAATCGGATAATATTCTTCCCTGCGTCGACTATCAACAACTTGTGCAGCACTTTCTTCTTCCTTGTAACCAGCAAAAATTGCCTCTGCTTTTTTGCATAATTCAGTATCTGATTGTTTGTAATGATATCCATAATCAAAATCCATTCTCAAAGGTGTCCAATCGTCTACTAGAATTTCTGAATGTTTCTTCAAAATCCATAAATAGTCAATCACATCCTCCTTGATTCTAAAAATTGGTTCGTCATGCCGTGTCATATACAACCCAAATTGATCCTCTGTTAAACCGCACTCTCGTGCTGTATCCAAGATAGAATTTACTGTTAAAATAACTAGCTCACTCGTGCCTGTTTGATTAGGTGTATTTAATGCATCGTACATCTGCTTCTGTGCATTAAATTTATTGTGCATAACATACTGCTCGTATCCAAAGTAGCTTGTTATTTTAATTGGCTCTTTTAATAGACAGTTATCTTTTAATCTCTCAAAATACTCACTGTATTTTGGGCATTTCTCCAAGAATCGTGTGAACATCTGTATAAACTCTGCTTCCTCCGGTACGCTACTTGATCGCATACCGTATACCGTAGCGAGCGTTAGCTTCTTGTATAACTTCCTTTCCTGCTTGAAGTTATCAATATCAAATTCCCTGTCTAATGACTTGCTTACGATACGCGCAAGTCCTTCATACTTATCTGCATACTTGTTCATAATAGCATCATTTTCTTCGCTACGCATAAACAAATTGTACGCTATTCTGAAATCCGACTGTGCAAAATCACCCCATGCTAAAAAGTATCCGTCCTCGGCGCAAATCATATCTGCATTATCTTTTGGTATCTGCGAAATAATATCAAACTGCTTATAATTAAATCGTCTATTGACCTGCTCACTTGCTGTGAAACCTATTTTGGCTAAATCTTTACCATATACGTCTTTAGCAACAGGCTCTTTACAACACCCTACCAGCTTTCTTAGATTATCCAACATTGCTTTTGAGGATCTGTATGCCATATACTCCGTGAGAAAATCTACTGCTTTCCCATTCTTCAAAATTTTATCTAAAACATCTTTCATATCCAATGAAAATGATTTAGCTCTTTTTATCCAAAAATAGTGGTCAGGTACAAACTCTTCCCGTGTAAGGTAATTGTATACTGTTTCTCTCTGAAGTGTGAAGTATCTATCACCACTTCGCAGTCTCATTATAAACTTTGCTCTTGCTGCTAAAGTATCGCTTTTATTTGATAAATAATTAACAGCTTCATTCCCATCCTCTATACTGTACAATACGTATCCCAAGCGATTTAATGCAGCATCGTACTTTTCTACATCTACATAGTCATCTGCTGCAAATCTTACCATTAATTCTCCTTTCTATGTACCATAATAAATCTTTCATCAAACATCACATCCATTATTGGACGTATGCAATTGGCAAAACTTGTTATTCCGAGATCTGCACCAAAGAATGGCAAAAGACAACAATCAACTTTAAACTTTTCTATGGTACTCAACAGCTGCTCACATGATTGACTAACCACTGTAGCATCTGTCTTATCTTTGATTGAATTTTTAATAGGAAAGTTAAATAGCTTCATTACCCCATTACTCGGATTCTTTACTGCTCCCAAGTAAAATACCCTAGCCCCATATTTCTTGTAATACTCTGAAGCGACTCTATCAATCTTAAAGTATTTCGCTGCTAAATTTGTATCGTATTGATCACACAGCATTAACCCATCCTTTGTTAATTCTTTTGCTGTTGGAAGTACTATCCCAAATACTTTTCCGGTTGCATCTGTTGGAATTTCGAGAATACTTCTTTGTACATTTAAACAAACTTCTTGCATACTACTGCCTCCTTTATTTTTTATGAATGTACTAAGCATTCTATTGGGTTCATGATTATTAAAAAATCCACGCTATTTAGAAATGACACAAACTTGCAACCATTGTTGTTCCATTCATTTCTCTAAATAACGTGGATTTCATTTCCATCAAAAGTCTAAAAGGATTTAGCTTTTCTAACTACATCTTCTTTTTTCAAATACTTTCGAAGTTTTTTGTTCATTAAAGGATTTTCCAAAACATTCTTAATAAACAAATCTGCATACTTTTCTGTCATTATATCCTGTGAAGTCATTGCCAACACATACACCTGCATTGCATGAATTACTTCCATTCCTGCAGCATTGCCATATACAAACCATCTTGACAGTTCACCATTATCGAATGCAAATGTTAAATCCTGGAATCCGAGCTTTTCTGCAATATACCTTCTTGATAGCATATCGGAAATCTTCTGCTCACCTATCTCCCAAACTATCACTTTATCTTCAAAACTATGTAAAAACTTATTTAATACCCAAGCAAGTTTATCATTTGCACTCAGCTCGTATCCTGTAATAGTTAGTATTTCTCGTGCACCAATATCTTTGTAGAGTTCTCTTGCGCTCTCACTTGCAGCATTTGTTGTTGGATCCTCTGAATTAATAAATAGTTTTGATTTGCTAATCGTAAACTCCACTCTACAGTTCCCCTTTCATCATAAGTTTTTTAAATTTCTGTATCTTCGATACTTCCTTCTGTACACGTTTTTCACCATTACTGCTTTTTTTATCATCTGATTGAATAACTGCCTGTACTGTTGGATTAAACAGTACCATCAAACCACTTGATAAATTTGGTGGATAATCATCAGCTGCTTTTATCTGCTGAATCTGCTTCTGTTGTAAGTCATCTGCTAAAAAGTATCCGAATCCTGGTAAGAGCGATTTTGTATCCTCGAATTCTGTTGTAAAAACAATAAATCGTACATTTACAAATGTTGATGACAGCATCAAACTTTTAAATGCTTCTACATTTTTTGTTTTTGTATCTCTACCAATCCCCAACAACCTTTCCATACCAAGTAACCAGAACCATGCATTTGGCAGTTTATCTGGAGTAACCTGTGTTGTTGCACATCCAAACATATCATTGCACTGTACTATAACTTTTCTTGTAAGTTTCACCTTACGCTCAAAGTCGTCATCAGACTTCATCCCAAAACCATTTAGTAATTCTGCATCCTGCTTCAGTAAAGTTATACACTGATTAAACCTGCAACGATTTGTGTAGCTATCATACTTTGAGCCATGTTCGAAGTTCTTATAGAAAATCTCATCTATATCATCTGCTGTCTTAGGTGTTGTGAATACAATTTTATCTGCTTTTATACACAGTAATCTTGAGTAAATTGCTGATCTTGCTACTGTAAAGAAATCACTTGTTTCATAACTTCTATCATCAAAAGTCATTACAGGCTTCAATGAACTTAATCCACCATCCTGTTCAAAAAGTGGATCTACATACAATACAAAATGCTGTGCTTTTGTGCGTTCAAAATTTATCTGTAACATTTTAGCAGCTCTTTGTTTTGTTTGCGCTTTATTTGCAATAACACAGATATTGTCAATATTACTTGGCGTTAGTTCAATACTTACTACCTGCTCTGGTCCATCCATAATAAAACTTGGTGGTCCTAACAGGATACGATTCGGATCTGGCTTAAAACTGTTTATGAACTTCACGTATTCATCGTGGTACAGTTTAAATCCTTCATCAAAGAACCTAAGTGTATTCGCTGTACCTGTTTGCTTACCAAGCTCTATCACAGAACTTGAGACCGTTCCTAACTGATCATCAGCAAAGAATGGTACCTGCACTAACACATTCTTATCCTCGTTCTTTGTCACTCTTGCAGTATTGATAATCAATCTTCCCTTTTTACCCATATTCAAGGCTGCTGCACTGTTACCTATTACCTTTTCACTAATTGGTTCTGTACATCCCATTGCACCTCTTAATGTCAAGTTTGCCATCGTCTTTTCCGGTAAATCAGAACTTACTTCCTGACTATCCATAAGTAAATGCATACCTGCATTTCGTCCAAGTCGTGCAAACTGATCCAAGTATTCTACTATCTTACCTGAGCGTTTTCCTGCTATCTGAAACATTGCTGTACACTCATCAAAAAGTAAAACATTTCTTGGAAGAGTTAAACCAGTTACTTTTCTGAACTGTTTTATATTTTTTACCTCTTTACCAAATACTTCACCGGCTCTTGCAAAGAGATCCTGCCTCTGCATCATCTCTGTGTATTTCATATGAAGCATTGACAACAAGTAATCTGTATCAGATGTGGCTGCGATAATATCTATCTGTGGCATCGGATGCTTTAAAGCAATTGATTTAAACTCTACAATTTTTGCATCCGAAAGTGTAAGAGTTAACTCCCATGGTGGGTACTCTGCACATGCACAGTAAATTATACTGTTCATTGTTACGGACTTACCTTGTCCTGTAGCACCAGCCACAAACCCATGTACTGTACTATCATTTAAGGCATGTGCATCTATCTTTCTACTATCTCCATTTACGTACCCACACCGTAAATTAACACCGTCTGTTGTTCTTCCAAACCAAACATCACTTACTGGTCCTTTAAATGGTTCTTTAACTACAAATGATTTTAATGGTGAAAAATCATTTGTATTCAGGATCTCTGTTATTGGTCTTGGAATGTTTACTGTGTATGGGTACACCGATGTTCTGGATTTATCCTTCTTCTGAAGCTCCTTAAGCATTGCATCCATAGACCTCTGCTCCAACTTTGGAAATGCTTCTCTCATGTAATCCATGCCGTACAGTACATCTGTCGAGCCATTCATGTATACTGATAAAAAGTCCTGATGCTCCTCCATTATATCTGAATTATCAAGTATAAACATTGTTACCCCCTATAGTACTACAGGTTCCCCTTTTGCAACGCGCATTACATTTTTCTTAAATACATCTAATGCCTGCGCATCTGCGAAGTAAACCTGACGTGTTGTTGATCCTGATTTGCGTAAAGAAATTGTATGTAGCATACATGCCATAACTTTGTAAAAACTTATTGTCTGATCTGTTGCCACTGCATAGCTCTCCTTTTTACCTGCAACTGTGTATCTTAAGAAGCCACGACCTGTATTATGGTTAACTACTTTCTCTGTGTAAACATATCCAACAGTATTCCCATCCTCTAAAACCACTGGAACTAATACAGCATCATCTGGTATAATTTTATACCAATCATCTAATGATGTATCGACTACTGGCTTTGGTGCTGCCACCTCTGTATTGCTTTCTGATTTTACTTCAGCTGCTTTCTTTTCTGGAACTGCTGCGCTTTCCTTCCGCACACTGGCATTAAATGCTGTAGCCTGCTGAACCTGTTGAACTGCCTGTGGACGTTCTTCACCACTTAAAGATGGCAGGCCTGCATAATTCCCCAAAGCTTTATCCCATACGCTAAAAATTTCTGCTGTTGATTCTGGATTACTTTCTGCCACTTCACGAATAACTGGAAGAAGATTCTGCATAATACCATACTCAATAATTGATGGTGCAGAGTTTAATGTGTTGGACTGGTCTGCTACTATATTCAGTATCTGATTGTAGTTCGAAAACTTTGCCTGCTCTGCATGTACTCTCAAATCAGGATCTACTACTCTCATATTGAAAATTGTAAACAGACTCTGTTGCACACCAACAGTACTTCTGCGCGTTCTTGAAAGCATATCTATTAAAGCAGGGCTTCTGTAAAATGGAAATCTAAGAATGGAGTTTTTAGAGTTCTCGTACGAATTGATTAACTC
>ERZ1034873.1175-NODE-1175-length-10322-cov-18.089705_pt1 | contig 10322 bp, 17 predicted proteins | sample MGYA00520689_ERZ1034873 | MGnify/ENA primary metagenome ERZ1034873 (study PRJEB33766, sample SAMN09781722) | gut metagenome | biome: gut microbiome | host: Homo sapiens | place: Madagascar | study: EMG produced TPA metagenomics assembly of the PRJNA485056 data... | reverse complement strand
CAACCATTTACATCTATGGTATACTATAATAAATATTATTGTTAAAAATAATTGAGGAGAAAATAATGAATAAGAATCTCACCTTGAGTATATCTATGTATATTTTTGAGCATACTAATTGCCAAGCAAATTATAAAGAAATCGCTAAAGAAACAAATATTGACTATAATAAAGTCAAAGTTATTATTCACCGTTTAATAAACAATAAAACAATCATTAAAGATGAAAATGATTGTTTATCAATAAATTTAGAAAATCCTGATAACATATTATTTAAAAGGATTGCATCTAATCCTTGTTTAGATAATTATGTCCATCTTTTGGAGCAAATCATTTTACAATCAAAATGCCGCTATGATGGACATATCATTACTGCCGATGATTTAAAATCATTTCGTCAATTATTAGTGAAATGATTGAGTCTATGATTTAAACCCAATCATTCCTTAATCATTACCAAGAAGAATGATATTCAAATGATGACCAACCATCATTACTCTTATAATCTTTAATTATTTCTTCCAAATTCTTTACGGTATACTCCAAATCTTGAAAATACCATTCATCATAATTGGTAGAACCAAAGAAGAATCCAGATTGTGTCGGCAAGATTTCTTCCAATGATTGTTTAATGCTTTCTAAACGTTCTTTTTCATCGTTGGTTAAAGCATTTTCATCATTTGCTCTAATCTTTTCTAACAATGATAGCATTTCATCCTTGTATTTCAATGCTTTCTTACAAACATTTAGCAATTCTTGCAATGAGTCTACTGAACAATAATAAGAATCACAATCATCCTTACCATCTTGAATATTCTTTACAAACCATTGGTGTATAGCATTTGCTTTTCTCCAATACATTGCTTCTTGAATAATATATGAAACCTTGTTATAAGTCTTTCTTTCTTGTGTATTCGTATCCAATACTTCCACATCATTCTCACCAACATATGTTCGCTTATATAGATACATATCCAATCCCATAATTCCTTACTCCTATTCTTTATTATTCATATCAACAATATTGACACTAATGCCTTTTTCTTTAGCCAAATTGAATTTTAACCACAAGTCGGCTTGAAACCATTTATCCCCATCTTTGATAAAGCAACCATTAGTGTAATAAAACTTTGTTTCGGTGCCATACATATCAGCCAGGTTTCCACATTTAATCTTTTCTGCTGGAAATATTGCACACAATATTGCTATACATATTACTACTATAAATGCTGCCGAACTCATCATAAATTTTTCAAACCAATTCATTTTATCAATCCTTTCTTATCAAAATATTAATTCAATTATTTTTGCAATCATTATTGTAAATAATTCTGCAAATATCATAAAACCTAGCATCATCATTTCCCTTTCTATACTATTACTATACAGTATTTTTCAATGATTGTCAAGAGGTTTTTTCAATATTTTTTTATTATTCCTCAAATTCTTTAGCCATTTTTACCGCTATTTCTAATGCCCTATGATATGAACTATAATAGGTAAATGCTATGTTTATGGCTGCATATAATGCTTGTCCATGTCCACTTCTCTTTTCTTCCGGTGTTAGGCTTGCATACACTTGCGCCAATTTTTGCTCAATCATTGCATCATCATCTGTCTCTGTAAATATTGACATCAATCATTTTCCTTTCTCACAATAAATGGTTAAAATAGTAAACAAATGGTAAAAATAGTAAGCAATATAGTAATTAATACTTTACCACCATCTCCTAATTGGTCATATATTATATCAAATATTACCGAAACTATAAGATAAATCCAAAATATTGACATCAATCATCATCCTCATATTTGGTAATATCAATTCCATCAAACTTTGACAAATCTGTCTTTTCACCAGGTTCATACAAGCCTAAACTGCGAACAGCTATTACAATTGTTGCAATAATTACTCCAACCAAAATTACATCAGCCATTGCTTTCTCCTTTCTATGCTTTTATTATAGCATCATTCCTAAGATTGTCAAGAGATTTTTGAACGATTTCTAAGCAATCATTGTATGCTCTATGATATAATAAATCGTTTATTGAACCCTTTTCTAAATCTTTAACCGTAATGCTTTCTTTAGCATTGTCTAAAAAGAGTTTCTTTTCTTCTAAATACTTGACCGCAAATGATTTATCATACTTTACTATATCTCTACAATTATCCATTATATCAAATAATTTTACAATGATTGCTTCAATATTACCACTCAATGTATGATTCATATCAATGGTCTTTCTTATTTTCCTATTCCCATCCTCCGGTTTACTAATATTGGTTAAATAACCTATTGTTTTTGCAATTTTTTTACCAAACTTTTGCTCAATTTCTTCTAATGTCGCATCTGTATCTTCAACAGTATCATGCAACCAACAAACCATTTGATAAAATCTTACTACTTCTTCATCTACTGGATATCCTTGATAAACCCCTATCAAAGTATCTACCATATTATGAGCCATTCCTGATGGATGAACAAAGTATTCTTCATTGGTATACTTACGCTTTTGTCCTTTATGCTTTTCTTTAGCATAGTAATAAGCATTCTCCACAAGTTCTTTATTCATTATTGCTATCCTCAAATAATGCAGGAATATCTTTAGAATAATCTTCACATTTCCAACCATAATTTTCGCATTTGGTTTCTATGCGTTTTACTGGGTATGAATCTCTATATAACTGACCATTTTTTAAACAAACAATAATATAGTATGAATTTGAATAAAAAGCATCCACAATTTTACAACCATGATAATCCTTACCAATGATTGAACTATTTGTTCTCGTTAATGTTTGTTTATATGTTTTTGTTACAGCAGGAACAACCATAATAGCATTAGCATTACTAATTACGGTTAATACTGCAATGATTGTAATCAAGATTTTCTTTAACATTTTCTTATCCTTTCCTTTATCGTTTCTTTATGCTTTTATTATATAGCATTTTTCAACGATTGTCAAGAGGTTTTTACAATGTTTTCTTCAAATCTTCAACATAATCATTGTACAATAAGTCTATTTGCTCAAAGTCTTCATCAGATAATTGCTTATAATCCTTATTATATTCTTGACAATAAGTATTTGCTATATCGTTGTATAAATCGTAATCAATGTTAGTTGAAGTCTTTTTAGGCAAGTCTTGTGAAACATTGTTTGAACGATTGTTTGAACGATTGTCCAATACTAGAGCGGTGGCGAAACCAATTGGTCCAAATAAAGTTCCGGCAATTATTGCATTAAGCATTTTCATCAATGATTCTCCCTATGCTTTATTAATAGCTGAACACAAGAATGAGAAAAGATTTAATCCCATCCATAGACCCCAAGTAAACCAAAACATTATTACTACTCCTTTACAAATATTGGCAATAAACTCTTTCTTCAAGATTGATATAATAACAATTATCTACCATTCTATCATAAAACTCTTCATCAGTTTCATCTTTATCTTTATATTCGTCAAAATCACCATAATCACCATTGATAATAGCATTATCTACAACATACATTGGTGTGGCATTTCCTTGAATACCATTGGTTTCAATATCATTGATAAAATATTCCCATAAGCAATCAGGAATATGTTTCCAACCATATTTTTCTTCAACAAATGCTTTTCTATCTTCAAGCATTTCAATATAATCACACATATTAAAGGTTATTGTAATCTCATCCATTGTATCATTCCTTTCAATAATGATATTATAGTTCATTTATTCTTTGTTGTCAAGAGGTTTTTCAACCTTTACGCAATCATTTTCATCAATGCTGTAATCAAAAAGATTTCCTTTATCATCTACTAAACAAGCATTCTCCCAAGCAATTTCATAAACAGAATCGTGTAAATCTGCTTCATACATTTCAATATCAATCGTGTCTAAAAGATAGAACTCAATCATTACTTGTATCATTCTGTCTTGGTCATCCATTTCCTCAAAGTCTTTAACATTGTTTGGAATAAAACTAATGAAACCATCTCTTGATGTAAAATTGTCTTTCAAGTATTCATCAAATTCTTCTCTGAAATCTTTAAAGCAATAATTTCTTAAAGCATTTTCATCATAGTCAATATTTAATACCAACTTGTCTGTTTCATAGTTGTAATATCTTGGTGAATCAATCTCTTTGAACTCAATGTTTTTAATAACATCATTTCCAATACTGTTCCAAATGATTCTCGATGCTTCTTTACCTATAGCATTACAATAATCATTCCACGAAGTATATTCAAAATGATAGCCTTCAGGTATTTCATAATAGTCGTCCTCATTTAAATCATAGTCCAAAAATGTGTCATAAAATCCCATAAACAACTTGGCTGAAAAATTGGTAAACTCTATACTATTCATTGCTTAAAACCTTTCATTAAATCATCTCTTTATGCTTACAATATACAGCATTTTTAAATGATTGTCAAGAGGTTTTTCAAATGATAACAAAAAAAGACCTAAGGATTTTTCCTTAGGTTTGCAATTAATATTATTTATAATAAAATCTGCCCCTTGATAGTGCTGCCCTACCAACTCAAACTTACAAGGTTCGTATTATACTGTTTAACTAAAGGGGCCTTATTATTTGTATCTTAATCCTCTTGCCAAGCGACTAATATTACAATTATTCATATTAAACTTTTTTCCCAATGCTGTTGCTCCAAATTCTTTATCAAATGGTTTGTAATGCTCTCTTATCCATTTAACATCTTCTTCTGATAATTTACTGTTACTATTATTGCAACCAGATATTGATTCAGCATTTATTAAGCCATTATCATAAGCATGTTTTGTATTATATGAATAAGTACACCATTCTAAATTCTTCGCATTGTTATTCAATTTATTACCATCAATATGGTTAATAACTGGATAGCCATTAGGATTTGGTATAAATGCTTGAGCAACTAATCTATGTATTTTCAAGCATTTACACTTATCATGTCTTCCATTTGGATATATAACCATTATAGAATAACCTGTTTTACTAATTTGTAATTTCAATATTTTATTAGTTCTTCCTTTTAATCTTCCAAGATTGCTAATAAAATATCCAGGATATTCTGTTTCTTTCCAAATCTCTTCCATAATAATTATCTCAAAAATGGCGGAAAGCTGAGATGTCGATTCCCATACCTCTCGGTACACATCGTTTTCAAGACGAGTTCCAGGGCCGCCTGGATTAACTTTCCATTGTACTATTATTTATTTCAATGATTTCTCATTTTATCATTTTCCCAATTATTGAATAACAAAGAATACTTATAATGATTATTATATCCAAACTATGCTATGTAAATCATTATTTCACTATTGCTATTCAATAATTGGGAAAAAAGGTTATCATAATTTTTTACAGTCCAACCCTTTTCAAAAACAACTGCTCCTCAAATTTTTGCTTTCATCATCTTACTAACAATCGTTTAAGGAATAATGATGATGGGATTACTGATTACCCATAATTGTTCAACATAAGCACATTATTCAGACACAATCTCAATGATTAGCTACTTCATTGATTAAATGATTGGTGAGATTGATTACTCACAATGAGATACAGCCATCATTCATCCTAATCGGTTTGTCTCATTCTTACGCAGCCAAAGATTGTACAATCCTCGCTTCTTCATCCTTATGCTTCTTATGCGACTAAATCTTAGCTTACTACTTTTCAGTAAAATAAGGTAAATCCTTAAAAGCTGGCAACTCTTTATTCAGACACATCATTACATCTTTTACACAATAATTTCTTCAATTATTATATGACAATAATAACACATAAATTATTTCTTGTCAATTATTTTTTACAGATTTTTCATCAAACCTAATTCATCATTAGGAAGTCAATGATTTATAAAGGTTGCTCCTTTTCGCAGCGAGTTTATTAAGCATTCACAGCAATTTAAATACACCCTTATAAAGCATAATTATTAAATATTGGTGGCTATGAAAAGACTTGCACTTTTACTCTTACGAATATGAGTCGTATGCTTCACTATTTAAGCTACATAGCCATTATGGACGCGTCCCTCGGAGTCGAACCGGAATTTTGGGGCATGAACCCAATGTGATACCATTTCACTAAGACGCAATTTTATAATGGATAGACACTTCACGAATGCCTATTGAGAATCTCCGATTACATCGTTTTGTTTCAGCATAGTCAAACAAAAAAAATTTCTCCTCAATCGTTTTTCAGGTATTGTTATATAAAGACTAAACGAAAGAAACTTTATCATAACCCTGTTGCTATAGCCCTTTTCCTCTTGAAAAGTGTTAAAGTCACTCTATTTTTTCACAATATAGTTTAATCGATAATCTATATCATGACGGTCACCCAACTATTGCGTATCTATTGTTTACACTCATTGAGATGTTATAGAGTCCAATACTTTTATTATCATCTCTTTATGCTTACAATATATAGCATTTTTCAATGATTGTCAAGTATTTTTTTCAATAATTGTTTAAATTTTTTGATGGATTCGCAAGGAATAGAACCTTGATTCATAAACCATATTTGGTCATATATTCAACCATTGAAATGCAGTCCTCATAATAATGTGTGTTGGAATCGAACCAGAGAGAAAGACTTACAAGGATCTCGTTATAACCAGTTTAACTACCAAAGGATTAATTTTTTAATATTAGTCTACTTCATCTGGATAAATTTTAATTCCAATGCCTATTATCAAGAACATTACAATTATATTCAATTCCTAATAAACACCAACTACTTTTAAATCCACTATGATCCCGATGAATAAATAAACCACATTCAACACCAGTACGAAAATCACTAGAGAATGAAACTTGCTCTTCAAAAAATTTATACTCTGTAATAGATTTATGTTTCTTCCAAATAGAATGAAAACAAAAAGGAATAACATTAGGAATATCAATACCCAATCTAAAACCATAATCAAAAATTGTAAGCTGTATACTTAAACCATCTACTGAAATAAAAAACTGAAAATAAAAAATACTTTCTACTAAAATCCATTTTTCAATGATTGTTTCTTTTAATTTCTGCCACATATATATATCTCCTTTATTTATTATAAAATAACTCAACATTATAAAGTATTATAAATTTTACTCAAATTACGAATATCTTTTTCGTTTAATCCTTCAATAAAACGATTATAACTCAAACGAATCATATTTGAAGATTTAGAAATTAATCTTTCGATTTCTTGTTTTTCGAAATCATTTACAAAATATGGTAATTTGATTGTTTTCATTTTATAATTCCTTTATATAAAATATATTAACTTATATAAATTTATAAATCAAGACTTATTTTAAAAATAATATAACAAGATTTTTTAATTTGTAAAACAAATTTATAAAAATTGGTCCTCTGGACTGGACTCGAACCAGTAATAAAGGTTTATAAGACCCTCGTTATAACCGCTTTAACTACCTGAGGATGGTGAGTGGATTATTTAATGATGTTGCCCACCCGCCATCAACTTTAATTGATCAAATCTATCGATGACATTTTCTATCCACCGTGTGATTGTTTCTTCACCAAGAACCCTGTTGACGTACAGTGGGGTTAAACGATATGATCTACTCACGCGCTTTCACTCAAATTTTTTAAGCATAATGCTTTTATATTGGTGGCGAGCTCTAAGGAGCGACCTTAGAATTTCTACGTTAATGAAACGCAAAGCTGCTCGCATAAATGGCAGAGGTTAATTGAATCGAACAACTGACTGGAGTTTTGGAGACTCTTATTTTACCACTAAACTAAACCTCTAAAATTGGCACCCCGTAGACTGATTTGAACAGCATTCCCATATCAATTGACTGGATCTATAGACATTCAATTAATGGTCACCATGACTACAACGAGGTATAAATTGGTTTTCTTGACAAGATTTGCACTTGTAACTAAACCTTAAAGGGAATTGTGTTACTATCGTTAGTATCTAACAAAGGAGCCATGGTATTATTAGACCTATCACTTACACCACAAGAAAATAAAATAGATTCATAATATTTTATAACAGATACTTTTATTATCATCTCTTTATGCTTTTACTATACAGCATTTTTCAATGATTGTCAAGTATTTTTTTCAATAATTGTTTAAATGATTGGTAGTCAAGAAGAGACTCGAACTCTTAGAACCCACATTTTAAGTGTGGTATGTATACCAAATTCCATCACTTGACCATTATAAAAAAATGGTAGGCTCGGTGAGACTTGAACTCACAAACCGCTCGCTTATCAGGCGAGAATGCCAACCAATAACACCACGAGCCTATAATAATCATCTTAACGTAATGATTGTGGTTGTATTACTTCACGAAATATTCTTTCCGATAGAATATTCAAGAACGGAAAGTTCTATCAACACTTACAAATGAATCGTTTCTCCTTCACGATTAAGGGAAGTTTCATTTCAATACTAAGGAAAAACTTCTTATCCTTATATTTTTAATAATTATCAAATATCAATTATCAATTTATTCACATCTTTAATATTTGCCATAAATTCTAAATTATCAATATCTTCGACACTTCCGATGTTTTCTTCTGTACACATTCTTATTAAGCATTGTTTATATTGTTCTTTATATTGCTTAACAACAATATGCGGAAATTCAATTAAAATAGACAATCTAATCCATCGTAACACTTCCAAATCTTCTTCTGTTAAATCTGATTTATCCAATATAGAATTTGCTGCTTCTGTTACATCAAAAATGTTATAATCATTTTTTTCAAAATATGATATAATATTACTAGTAATAATATTATCGGATGTTATTGGTTTTTTCATTTGATTATTCAATTTACCGTTTTTCTTATTAAATTGAGAACCTTTAAATGAAACTTCAGCACCATTCCATATATAAATATCATCCAATTTCACAGTATGCGTATCATTATTAAAAGTTTTATTCACCAATTCTTTAGAAGATTCTTTAATTTCCAACACATAATTACGAACCATATCTTGTAATTTAAAAATTTGATTTCGTTTTTCAACCAAGCATTTTGTTAGTTGTTCCATTTCTTCCAATGTAATTGAATTTTTTTCAGATATTTTACTCATTTCTTTATCTTTCATATTGTTTAATTATGGTTCTACAATATACCATTTTTAACAATTGTCAAGAACTTTTTTCAAAAATTTTCAAATTATTTTTTAATAGAACATTTAGATGCTTTACCAATATCTTTTCGTAAAGATTTGACAGAAGGACTTAACTTAGTCATTTTTGACCATAATTTGTTAAATGCTTTCTGCTCTGCTGATACAACTTTCTTTTCCATAGACATATATTTTCTCCTCGTTTTTTAATTTATTAAAATTGGTACTCGGTGAGAGGTTTGAACTCCCGACCCTCGCTGTGTAAAAGCGATGTTCTTCCAACTGAACTAACCGAGCATTAAATTGGCGCACCCAACAGGATTTGAACCTGTAATAAAAGTTTAGAAGACTTTGGGTTTCTCCAGTTAGCCTATGGATGCATTATTATTTTATTCATAATATATATTTAATTGACCACGATTGTGAATCCATTCTTCACAATCAATCTTTGAACCAATAAACCAAGATTCATTATCATCTGTTAAATAAACTTCATAAATCTCTTCAACATTTGTTGCCTTGATAAAATATTCTTGATTCATTATTTTTCTCCTCAATTATTATATAATAATCATATACTATATCAAGTATATTGTCAAGAATTATTTTCAAAACTTCTCATTTAATTCTCTTTAATATATTTAACGAAAATAATAAATTTGAAAACTCAAATTAAGTAATCTCGGAAATGTAAGATTCGAACTTCTCCTCTGCAATCCAAATGCAGTATGCTAAACCAGGTTACACCACATTTCCGATAAAATTAAAATTGGCGGGTTGGGCAGGAGTCGAACCTGCAACTTGCTTTGGGAGTTGCATCTCCCTCGCTTTCTTCACCAAACCACTACACGTAATACACAACTACTTGATGCAACTTCATTGCACACACGGGTGAACCAACCCATAAAATATTGGCGGTGCTTACGGGACTCGAACCCGTGATCTTCGACGTGACAGGGCGATGTCCTAAACCAACTGAACGAAAGCACCTTAAAGAATGGCTCTGACGGTGTGACTCGAACACACAACCTATCGGTTAACAGCCGATTGCTCTTACCATTGAGCTACGTCAGAATTATTTTAAAATATTGCTAAATTTTTTATAATCTCTTATTACTGTACTTCTATTTAAATTTAATTTTTTAGCAATTTGATAATACGATAATCCTTCATTTCTTAATTTAATAATATCATCATTATACATATCATATTTATT
>ERZ1034873.1173-NODE-1173-length-10335-cov-7.874125_pt1 | contig 10335 bp, 4 predicted proteins | sample MGYA00520689_ERZ1034873 | MGnify/ENA primary metagenome ERZ1034873 (study PRJEB33766, sample SAMN09781722) | gut metagenome | biome: gut microbiome | host: Homo sapiens | place: Madagascar | study: EMG produced TPA metagenomics assembly of the PRJNA485056 data... | reverse complement strand
AGCTAATATTTACCTGTCTTATTTGTACAGGTGCATGTATGACGCGACGGTCACACATTTCGTGAAACTGGCCAGCCGCATATGGCACAACAGTTTATGTTAACAACCCGAAGCTTTTTTCGGGAAACAAGGGAAAAAATATGGCAATTAAGAGAAAGGTTGAAGCTAATTCAGCTCCTGTTGTTGAAGAAGCAGCTAAGTTCGCTTCTATTGACAAGAATACTTTCAAGCAGAAGATCATTCACCACCTCCACTCAACTCTCGGCACTAGCGAAAACAAGGCTAGCAAGGAAGCTTGGTGGAAGGCTACCTGTGCTGCAGTAAATGAACTCGTTTACGAACGTCTTACTCAGACTCAGCAGACTCACGCTAAGAAAGATACTCGCGCAGTGCATTACCTCTCTGCAGAATTCCTTATGGGTCGTCTTACCTCTAACAACCTTCACAACCTTAACCTCTTCAAGGTTTGTGACGCTGCGTTAAAGGATCTTGGTGCTGAACTTGGTAAGGATCTTGATCTTACCGATCTTTGCGAAGAAGAACCAGATATGGCTCTCGGTAACGGCGGTCTTGGTCGTCTTGCTGCTTGCTTCATCGATTCTCTTGCAACCCTTAACATGCCTGCTATCGGTTACGGTATCCACTACGAAAACGGTCTTTTCCGTCAGGAAATCCGTGATGGCCGTCAGATCGAACGTCCTGATTCATGGCGTGAATACGGCAACCCATGGGAAATCTGCCGTCCAGAATCAATCCAGGAAGTTCCTCTTGCAGGTTACGTAGAAACCACTTTCGCTGAAGATGGTTCTCTTAAGAAAGTATGGCACCCAGCTCAGGTTATCAAAGGTGTGCCTTGGGATATCCCAGTAGTTGGCTACAAGGGCACTACTGTAAACATCCTCAGACTTTGGGAATCACGCGCTACCGAATCTTTTGATTGGGACGTATTTAACGCTGGCGGTTACGTTGACGCTCAGAACGAAAAGGCTCAGGCTGAAACTATTTCTAAGGTTCTTTACCCTAACGATTCTACCGAAGCTGGTAAGATCCTCCGTCTCGTTCAGCAGTACTTCTTCTGCGCTTGCTCACTTAAGGATATCCTCCGTCGTTACAAGCGTGCTCACACCAAGAATGGTGTTGTAGATTACTCAGAATTTGCTAGTAAGATTGCAATTCAGCTTAACGATACTCACCCAACTATCGCTATTCCTGAACTTATGCGTATCTTCGTTGACGAAGAAGGCATGGATTGGGAAAAGGCATGGGGTATCTGCTACAAGGTATTCTCATACACTAACCACACTCTTCTTCCAGAAGCTCTTGAAAAGTGGCCTGTATACCTCTTTGAAAAGGTTCTTCCACGTCACCTCGAAATCATCTATGAAATCAACCGTAGATTCCTCGAAGGCGAATGCGAACAGACCTTCCCTGGTAACGATTTTATTAAGGCTAAGCTCTCTCTTATCGAAGAAGGCGATTGCCGCAAGGTTCGTATGGGCAACCTCTGTGTAATTGGTTCTCATAAGGTTAACGGCGTAGCTAAGATTCACTCTGACCTCGTTCGTGAAGACCTCTTCCCAGAATTCGCTAAGATTTGGCCTTCTAAGTTCTGCAACGTAACTAACGGTGTAACTCCACGTCGTTGGCTCCTTGCTTGTAACCCTGCTCTTGCTGACCTCTACACTGAAGTTGTTGGCGCAGAATGGCCTACCCACCTTGATGACCTCAGAGATGCAAAGAAACTTGCTGATGATGCAAAATTCCAGAAGCGTTTCATGGATATCAAGCACGCTAACAAGCTCAAGCTCGTTAAGGTAATTAAGCAAGAAACTGGTATTGACGTTGATGCAGATGCAATTTTCGACATCCAGATCAAGCGTCTCCACGAATACAAGCGTCAGCAGTTGAACCTTTTGTTCATCCTTGCTCTTTACCGTCGTCTCCTTGCAAATCCAAATCTTGACATTTGCAAGCACGTATTCATCTTCGGTTCTAAGGCTGCTCCTGGCTATAAGATGGCAAAGGATATCATCTACGCTATCAATAAGGTTGGCGAACGCATCAACAACGATCCACGCATTGGTGGCAAGATCAAGGTTGTATTCATGCCTAACTACCGTGTAAGCCTTGCTGAAAAGCTCATCCCAGCTGCAGACGTATCTCAGCAGATTTCTACTGCAGGTTACGAAGCTTCTGGTACTGGTAACATGAAGCTCGCCATGAACGGTGCTGTTACCCTTGGTACTATGGATGGTGCTAACATCGAAATCGTTGAAGAAGCTGGTAAAGAAAACAACGCTATCTTCGGTCTCAACGTTGACGAAGTTAAGGCTATTAAGGCTCAGGGTTACAACCCATGGGATTACTACAACAGCAACGAAGAAATCAAGGGTGCCCTTGATTGGCTCGATAGCGACTACTTTACTCCAGGCCGTCCTGGTGAACTCGCTGGCATTAAGCGCGCGCTCCTCGATGGTGGTGACACTTACCTCGCTCTTGCTGACTTCGCTTCTTACTCTGATGCTCAGGCTAAGATCGACGCTATGTACAAGAACAAGAAGCAGTGGGCTAAGGCTGTTATCATCAATTCATGCACTATGGGCAAGTTCAACTCTGACCGCTCAATCATGGATTACGTGAAGGACGTTTGGTACCTCGACGCTTGCGACGTTAAGTAATATTACTGTAAAAGCCTGGAGGAAACTCCGGCTTTTAGTAAGCTTTAATTTTAAAACCCTGCCTCGGCAGGGTTTTTTCGTGTATGAATTGTTTGACGTGGAGGCGGGGGAGCACTTTCTTCTTTCGTGGCTTTTTTCAAGCTCAGCTTAAGTATTACTAATTAAATGCCTAAAACCATGTTCTTGTAATTTGGCGGTCCTTTTTTGCTCTTTAATTTTCATTCATCGATACATACGTAGGTACGTACCCTTTTCTTTTGGGGTTTATTCCCGTCCTTGCTTCCTGATTTACTTATAAAGGCTCTACATTGCTACTAGTATTTAAAGCTAGTAATCGATGGTGAAAGTTATCTTCTTTAAAGTTAAACAGCATTTTGAGATTGGCGAAAATCTACATTATGAAGTTGACTTTTACACTCTGCACTAAGGGATGCTTTATGTTCTTAATAAGGGCGGGTTCGTTTGGCGCTTATCTCTAGACGCTTTAATTCGCAATTAAAATTTCTAGTAAGAGTAGAAGGGGTATTAATTTGGGGGCGGAATCTATAAGAGCTACGCATTAAGTTAGGCTAGCTTATCCCTCGTAAATATCCAGAAATAAACTTAACTTTGTCTCAATTTTTTAATTTGCCTACTTGAGGACCAAAATTAATTTGATGGTTTATATGATGATTTATATTTGGGTAACGGGATGGCGAGTGAGGAAAAAATTTAGGCCCCTATATATGACCAAAATAGGGGCCTAAAGCTTCATTTAAAATTGAAATGAGAACTAAACTTTAAAAATTTACTCTCTTGTTTCGTTGATGATGCGAAGATTGTTTTTAACTTGCTTAAACAAGAACCCACCTTGAGAGGTTGTTTTATCCAATAAATGATCAATGTTCTTATTATCATTGCTTCCTGGATTAAACTTGAGATCTAAAAGGCCGTAGGAGTCTTTATCAATGGTGCCTTTTTGGTGTTCGGCCTTAAGCCAAAGTATACCTGCCCCAAAGTTCCCATCTAATGCAGTTGCGTTACAAGAGTTCTTGTCATGGCTAGTACAAAAGCCTAATTGCACCTCTTCTCCGTCTTTTAGGTTAATAACCCCGTTTTTATCAGTTTGTACGTCATCTTTCTTTGCCGTCTTGAAAAACATGTTTGGTGGTAAATTTGGTGTAGTGTAATCGACTAGATTTAAAGTTGTGCACTGGTCTTTACGGACCTTCCAATTACCATTTTGGTCCAAGTATTGAATGGTGAACGGTAGGTATAAGGTGTCTTGCTTACCTGTTACAGGTAGAGAAACTAAACGCCCAAAGGCGACACTTTTAAGGAGTGGGCCAGAGCCTTTGCTAACAGGCAAAAATGTTACGTGGTAGTTTTTCCACGGGGTCGCGTTTATCGTGTCTCCAAGCTTGCTAATTGTAGGGACTACGCTCAAACCATAGTAGTTTTTTACCGCAGAGGCGAGGAACCCTTTTTGTAATGTATCTTCTTCAGGGATTGCGACTTCATTACGGGTAAATACATCGTAATTACAGGTGAAAGCACCATCTTTTTCTTGTGGCGCCAGACACATCTTGGTGCGCCCTAAAACCCCGAGAAAGACGGTCTTAGGATCTGCTTCTTGCGTGCCTAATAAGGAGAATTTATTGTCTGCAGTCATAAAAGCGGTAGAAACAAAACCATCAGCGTCCTTTGTGGTGTCCCAATTTTTTAGGGACTTTAACTTACTAAAGTTGGCCTCATTTTCTTGAGCCATTGAAATGGAGCTTGAAGTAGGGGTGGTTGGTTCGTCTTTAAGTAGAACACTAAAGCCCACAAAATCTACTTCATTTTTGGTGTTGTCAACGAGAGAGCCTCGGATGTTGGTGAGGATTTCATCTGTTGCGCTGCGGCCATTTAACTTCAAGCGTAAGAGAAGTTTCTCATTATAGTACTGCGGGCAGTTGTTTTTATTTATGTTTTCAACAGTGGTGAAATCATCAGGTACAGTAGTTAGATCTTCTCTTTTCGTTAAAGAGTAATAATTAAAAATGTCAGCATTTGCTGGGGTTAAATAAACCGGAACCACTGTGTAGACTGGGCTATAAAAATACGTTTTTCGTTCCGGAATGGTGTTAATGGGGTTATAAGTACTAGCGCTAATCCAACCATTGTTAGTAAATCTTATTTTAGGGGTGGTGGCGCTCGAGCCGTAGATGCCAGTAAAGCCAAGCTTTATGCGTTCGGTTGTGGTGCCAATATACATATTGAGTGCTTCATAGGGGCTTTTAAGAGTTGAATCTTCTTTTGCTAGGTCACTAGGAGTTATTACATTGGCATTAGATGGAGTTTGATACCACGCATCAAAGGTAGTTTTGTATAACGGGGTCAAGGCGCCTTCACGTTGCCAGCTGTCGTAAGCGTCAAGAGGTAATGAATCTGTGGTCTTAGCACAAAGTTCACTAAGGGTCTTTTGATCTGCAATTATGTTTTGGTCAACCGGGGTAGTGTTAGCTTTACACAATTCATTGGTGCAGCCAACTGCTTTTTGAGTCCAATCATAGGCGCGGTCGCTTTCAAGAAGATATAAGTTACTAGGGGTCTTGTTGTCGACATTTAAACAAACGGCTACGGGGGCAGTTCTAATTTTAGGTTTGGTTGTTTCTTGCCTAAAATCGAAGATAAATTCTTCTGGCGTTTCGCCGGTGACTGGATTTTTGTTTTGGACTTCAAGCTTGATGAAGTTAAAATAAGTGGTTTTTGGTTCGCGGTCTAACGCTAGAGTATTTACTACTAAGGTACTCTTAATGATAGTTTGGTTTGAGTGTTGTTCGTCATAGGAGATAGTTGCATTTGGTAAAACAATGTCACAGTTTATAGGTGTAGTAGTCCCCGCATTAGGAGGGAGGTTGATTGAAACCTTGGTGCCATCAATATTAGTTATAGAAACATTTTGGGTGGTGGCTACATTAGCGTAAACCTTTATAACAGTATCGGTACTATCTGCAGTATTGTCGTTAGAAGCCTTGAATGAATCTCTAACATCGCCTGGAATTTTAATTTCTACAGGTAAAGTTTCACCGACATACCCACCAACGTCGTTGATTGAGGCCGTACAAATATTTCCAGAAAAAGTACAGCTATCACTTAAAGTATTAGTAGTAGCGCCACAGTACACTTTGGTAGCTTGGCCATTTATTCCAAGACTTGCGGAAAAATTGCTTGAGTAAGTGCTATTACTTAAGTTAATACGCCCGTTTTCATCAGTGGTATTAGTAGTGCTTGTTCCATCTTTGGTGATGGTTACAACGACTCCTTTTTCTTTGTAAGGCGTGCATTCAGAATTTCCAGAGGTACATTTTTCAAGTTGCAGAATTATTTGTTCACAAGAGTTTTGTCCGCTTATTTGAGATAGGCGAAAAGCGTTAGCTTCTGCCTTTTGAATCATTGAACAGTGAAGGCATTCCCCTCCAGTCAGGTCTTTAGATGTGAAAATTATTTGCCTTGTGTCATTGCTAGTGAATGTGTAGTTTAATTTATTGGCATTTAGCCCACCGAAAAATTCCACCCCATTATTAATATTAAGTGTGCCATAAGCGAGAATGTGGGCTAATTTTTTTTGGCTTTCATTGCCCTTTATTGTTATATTTTTTCCAAAAATAATTGCTGGTTCATTAGAGTTACTTAGTTTAATTTCCTTACTTAAAATTAAATCATCATTCAATGCAACGTAAAGCTTGTATGGGGAAGGATCGTTAAGAGACGTTTGGTCGTCTATAGCAATAATTCTGTTGCATGAAGTGTCTGTTTTAATAATGTTAATTAGGCGTTCACGCAAGCTATCCATGGTGATAGTTTCTGTTTTTCTGTCGCTACCTACAACTTTAAACGATGATTTATGTAACCAAGCATTATTCGTTATATTTTCAAGAGGCTTGGTAATATCATTATTGTGTATTTTGTTAGTACAGAAATTAGGAGTGATATTGAAATGGGGAGCATTGTCTATATATCGATCAGAAAAACACCCATTTGCACTGAGTTCAAAAAAACCTTTATGGCCTTGGGTGTTAATATTTAGCTCAGCATCATTCTCACTATTAGTGCATTGTCCGCTAGGTGCGTTCCCTTGAATTGGGGCGCAAAAGCAAGCATATCGTAAAACTTTGATATCGTTATCACTGATGTCGCCACAGCTTTTTTCCGCTTGTGTGGTAATTTGGTACAGAGCTCTAATGCAGTCTTCGTTATCGTCGGCATAATTTGGAATGGGAGAATTTGCTACTGCTGGTTGAAATAGTGCTATTTCAAGGATTGTAATAGTACACAGTTTAATTATTTTCGAAGTTTTCATAGACAAATCCCCAACTTAAACCACACACAATTATGGTTTGATTATAACACACCGCCTAGTCATGAAATGAGGTCTTGGGCTTATTTGCGTATAGGATAGAATATTAGAATTCGCCTTTGATTGCATTTCTGAAAATTTTATTAAAAGATTTTACTAAGCACCTGGTTTTGTTCGTAAATTAGGGGAAATTTTGTTTAGAAGGAAGTTGTGTTTTCTCTTCTTCTGAGTGAAATTTACTGTTAAAGACTAAGGCTTAACTTAAAATAAAAAACAAAATGCCAACATGAATTAGGATTTGATTTACTTGTCTTTATTCGTTGTAATTTCAACAAAAAAGACACCTCCAACAAATGTTGGAGGTGTCTAAATTTAGGTCTAAGTCTAAGAGTTAAGCTATTTCTTTATTAGCTTCGCCATTGTTATCATCGGCTTCTAATTCTTTAGCTAAATCTTTATTTACCATGTTAGCAACACAAGAGTCAGACCATACATTAAGCCCTGTTTCAATCATGTCGAGTACCGCATAGAACGGAAGGATAATCCCAAGCAATTGAATTGGTACATTCATAGATGAAAGCAAGCTTGCTGACATGAAGTAGCATCCCATTGGGACCCCGGCATTACCAATAGCAGCGATAGTGGCAATACCAACCCAAGTTAAGAGTAGGAATGGAGTTACTTCGACGCCATTGTTTTGCATTAAGAAGACCACGGTGGTGAGAATGAATGCGGCGCAACCATTCATGTTAATAGTGGTGCAGATTGGGAGCACAAATCTTGAAACTTTTGGACTAAGTTTTAAGTTGTTTTCAGCACAACTCATAGTTACAGGTAAAGTGCCTGCTGAAGACTTAGAGAAGAACGCCACGGCCAGGGCTTTAAACATAGCCTTAGCTGCCTTAAGAGGGTTAAGGCCTTTAGCCATCAAGAAGAGTGGTAACACAATCAAACCTTGAATTGCGTTAGCTACAACAACGATAGTGAAGTATGTACCAAGTCCGCCTAAAGCCACACCATTAGCAAAATCGAGGATGCAATTGGTGGTAAAACCAAAAATCCCCAATGGGAGGAAGAAGATTACCCATTTAATGATAAAGAAGATAATAGACTGTAAGCCACCTAAGAAGTTAATAACGGTCTCGCGTTGTAATTTGTCCGCAATATGTCTAATTGCCACCCCAACTACAATTGCAATAAGGAGTACACTTAAAACCTTACCTTGTACTAGCGGAGCGAGCGGATTATCAGGAATGATAGACACAAAGTAATCGAGATATCCCCCAAAGTCTGATAACCCAGGATCAGTGCCTTCTGCTACTTGAGAAACGTTTTCTGGTTTTAAGATTAAATATAAACCAGCTGCTGTTAAAGCAGCTAAAACGGTGGTGGAAATGGTGTAAAGGAAGGTTTTTTGCCACAAACGTTTTTGCGAAGTCCCACTGCCAAGTTTAGCAATAGTTAAGCAGATGGTAACTCCAATAATTGGGACACTGATGAATTTAAGTAACCGGATAAAAACATCAGAGAAGAAAGTGGCGGCTTCACGCCCAATTTCTGTTGGGTAGAGGCCATTTAAGACCCCAAGGATAATGGCGAGGGTAAAAGCGCCAGCGTATTTCCAGGATGAAGATCCTAAAATACTTTTTTTAATATCATTGGACAGCATAAGATAAATAATCCTGTAAAACAATGGTGAGGACGAGTCCTACCAATCCCAAAAGCCCTAAAACCAAACTGTCAAAGAATTGAGTAATCTTAAGAGAATTGCTTAAGATTACGCCTCTTGTCTATGTGATAATTTAGTTATGGGTAGTCACGCTTGGTATTATATGCTTCTTAGTTAAGTTTACTGCGGATTTTTGGAGTTCTTAAAGATAAAATTCCTAAATACTTAGTGGCATGAAACTACAGTAGCGTAAATAAACCAAGCTTAAGTACTGATTAGATTTTAGGTATGGCCAAAGACTTGGTTTACAACCGTGTATTTTGAAATACTTAAAATCTAAAATCAAAACTACAAATTTAAAGCTCCTAGGGGCTGTGTTTGATCGCACTTTTTAATGGCAATTGATACCAGGTTTTATGCCAATAAAGGCCGAGCGAGCTTTAAATTAGTATTGGTGCTCTTTTTTAGTCAAAGAGGTTAAGAGACAAATAATGTTCCCCGGTATCAGGTGCAATAGCAACAATAGTCTTACCAGCATTTTCAGGGCGACGAGCGAGTTCAATGGCAGCTGCCAAGTTACCACCTGCAGAAATACCAGCTAAGATGCCTTCAATACGATTTAAGAGAATGGCATTTTCATAAGCGCTATCACTTGGAATATCGAGCACTTCATCAATAACTGTTTTGTCGTAGTTATCTGGAATAAAGTTAGCCCCGATCCCTTGAATCTTGTGTGGCCCTGATACTCCCTTGGTGATAAGAGGAGATTCAGCAGGTTCAACAGCTACTGCGAGCAATTTTTTGTTATGCTTTTTAAGGCCGCGAGCTAAACCGGTAATTGTGCCCCCGGTACCAACCCCGGCGGTGATGATATCGATTTGACCTTCGGTATCGCGCCAAATTTCTTCTGCGGTAGTTTCTTCGTGAGATTTTGGATTAGCAGGGTTGCTAAACTGACTAGGAATTACACTACCTGGGGTGCTAGCTTGAAGGCGGATTGCTTCATCAACTGCCCCCTTCATGCCTAATTTACCAGGGGTGAGAATGAGTTCAGCGCCACGGGCTTTAAGAAGTTGGCGTCTTTCAATACTCATGCTATCTGGCATGGTGAGAATAAGCTTAAGACCATATGCACGTGCGACTAAAGCCAAACCAATGCCAGTGTTACCAGAAGTAGGTTCAATTAAAGTAGAACCTGGCTTAATGATACCGCGCTTTAAAAAATCATTAACCATGTATAAAGCGGCACGATCTTTAACTGATCCCGCTGGATTAAACATTTCTAACTTGAGAAGAATGTCGGCGTTAAGGTTTAAATGGGCTTTTAGACGGTTGAGGCGAACTAATGGGGTGTTACCAATGAGCTCGATGACGGAATTATAGACGGTCATGTGATCTCCTTAATCTTAAAAATCAAAATAGCGTAGCGTCCACTTATAACAGGGGGCTAAAAGCAGATTTAATTATCTGCTAACTTAATGATATTCTGAGTGGTGTTTTATATCCTACTAAATTTGTATGAATTATATTATACTCGCGTTGAGGTTGTTTGCAATGGATATTTTAAGCAGTATTTAGGAGATTTGTTTAAGTAATAAAGATTGTCATTTAGACGACTCTTTGACACTTTCTTCACCAGCTAAGTTTTTCAATCCCTTGGTTTTTAA
>ERZ1034873.1171-NODE-1171-length-10343-cov-11.297823_pt1 | contig 10343 bp, 16 predicted proteins | sample MGYA00520689_ERZ1034873 | MGnify/ENA primary metagenome ERZ1034873 (study PRJEB33766, sample SAMN09781722) | gut metagenome | biome: gut microbiome | host: Homo sapiens | place: Madagascar | study: EMG produced TPA metagenomics assembly of the PRJNA485056 data... | reverse complement strand
GTAAATTAACAGTATATTATTGCATATAATATAAATATAACAGGGGGACACCCCGTATAAAAGGCTATTTTTGCCAATAGTCACCCCTCTTAAAAATTTTTTCTTCCGATTTTTGTATATTTTCTGTATATTATTGTATATATGTTAATTTATTGTTAATGCGTGTGAAATTGTGTAAACGTGCATATTTATGCAATTCGGTTATTTGTGTTATTGTGTTGTGTGAGTCTGATAGTGTTGTATCATTCTTGGAACTCTACTTTATTATTCTGTATTATATTGCATCTAATGGAGGTTAAAATGGAGGTAAAATACAGTGTTAATAGGGTTTTATGCAGTATTGGAGTATTATTATTACTATCTTTATATCGCAGATGTGTGAGAGTCCTTTTGGGGAACTTGAATCTGCAATGCTGCCTGACAGCCGATAAATAAAGACTTTTTGCTACATATAGGTTCTCCATAGTTTGCATATCGGAAACTCCAGAGTAGGGTTAGTGTATTCGTAGTGTTGTCTGTGTGTAGGCAAAGGTACAAAATAAATACATAAATAACAACATTTGTAGAGAATATGAATAAGAAAAGAAGGATAAATAACGCTGGTGTGGGATGTTTGGCTGTGCGTAATTACCGTACTGGATGCAACAATCTGGCCAAGGCGGTGAACGAGCAGCTGTTTGAGGGTTGCCGTGACTGGTATTGGGTTGGCGGTGATATAGGTGGAGTGTGTGGCTTTGAGGATTGTGACTTTTTGAGTGCTGAGGATATGGCGAGGATTGTGGAGAGCGGCATGACGTATGATGAGTATGCTGAATGGCGTGATGCTAATCTTGAGCATGAGCAGCACATAAACCTACGGTCGTGGATGAAGGGTGCAAGACATGAGACGTGTGGTACTGTGCAACCAGGTTGTGCTCCCTACGAGTATAAGACTAATGAGTCTTGTGACGGTCTGACACGGGTGATAGATAACGCACAGGATGTAGCGGTAATGCGCAGTTCTTTAATTGGTTCAAGACGGACTTCAAGGCGTTGCCGCTTATACTGAAAGACCCATTTGCTGACGTAACGTGTAACAATTTTACAAAGGGAATATACGACTATATGTCCGATATTACAAAGAAACGGGAACAAGAAAACAAAGACAAGGAGGAATAGCTTATGATTAAAAGAGAAGATATTAAAGTGGGTTTGAAGTTTTATTTGCCTACAGCAGTTTCAGATAAACCTTCTATGGTTTGTATAAACGTCGAACTTTATAACGGCAAGATTGTAACTTTGGAGAAACACAACAATGTAGTCTTCACTGTTGAAGGAGTTGCTAATTTTTTTGACAGTGGATTATGCTACATTTCATACAACGACACTGATGGTGGATCTGTTAAAGTCAATTATCATCTCGTGTCGTTAGATTACATAATGAAGAATGGAGAAAAGGCTGTTTCGTCACAGAAGGAAAGTGAGCTGCGCCGTGACGACGACAAGGACTTCTGTCTGCTGTATAAGAGTGAGGCAGGGTCCATAGCGATGCGTTTGAAAGCCGACGGCAGCACATTCCGCGACATCACGGATGAGATGTACGACACCTATAAGGCTAAGAATAAAGACTACGACGACAGTTTCCATCAACTCTTTGAGGAGTGCGGCATGACATACGCCTACGGACACCTGAAAGAGAAACTGGTGCGTATGAAGTCGCTGATGAAGGATGAGGCTAAGGTGAAGGGCGAGAGCATGAGAGACTCGTTGCTTGACCTTGCCAACTATGCGATACTTACAATCATGGAGCTTGACAAAACGAAAAAGTAATTGCAATAAAAGACTAACGATATGGAAGAAATTGTATTTAGGGGCAACGACAACCAGGCTCTGACGACAAGTGCGATTGTTGCGGAGAAGTTTGGTAAAGAACATAGTGATGTATTGAAAGCCATAAGAGCTTTGTTTACGACAGGGGAAAAATCACCTTTCGTTGAAAATCAGCAACTTACAAAGATGTTTGCTCTTGTGGAGGCTGAACAGCCAATGCCTGTTGGAGGTGGTGTAAAGAAGATACCCGTGTACGTTATGAACCGCGACGGTTTTACATTGCTGGCAATGGGTTTTACTGGAGCGAAGGCACTGGCTTTTAAATTGGAGTACATGAACGCCTTCAACGCTATGGAGCGGCAGATACGCCAGAGTTCAGGCGTTCCGCAGACGTTTGCCCAGGCTCTTATGCTTGCAGCGAAACAGCAGGAACAGATAGAAGCACAGCAAAAGCGGCTTGAGATGCAGCAGCCTAAAGTGGATTTCTTCGACGCAGTGGCAGAAAGCAAGACGGCTATTGACATCAAGGCGGTTGCGAATACCCTGCACTTCAAGAATATCGGGAGAAATAAGCTGTTTGAAATCCTGCGCAACAAAAAAATACTGATGGGGAACAACCTTCCGTATCAAAAGTATGTTGACTGCGGGTATTTCCGCACGATATAACAGAAGTATACAACGTCTGACGGCGTAAAAATTAACATAAAGACACTCGTCTACCAAAAGGGTATGGATTTTATTCGTAGAATCCTAAAGGATTCGGGTTATAAGCAGGCGGAGCAATGATTAAGGACTGGAATGGAAACGGCAAGAGCACCTTTATAACAATCGGTGCGAGCAACCATACGGACAAGGAGCGCGAGAGGCATGACTTCTACGCCACCTCGCCAGAGGCTATAGACAAGCTCGTAAGGAATTTTTCTTTGCCGAAGAAGATTTGGGAGTGCGCTTGCGGTAACGGATGCTTGTCGGAACGTCTTATTGAGTTCGGGCACAACGTTGTGAGTACCGACCTTATAGACCGGGGCTACGGTGGTGTGCAGGACTTCTTCAAGACAGACGCGATGCCCGACGGCTGCGAGTGCATACTGACCAACCCACCCTACAAGTACGCATTGGAGTTTATAGAGCACGCTCTTACGCTGCTTCCCGAAAGAGGCTTGTGTGTGATGTTCCTCAAAACAACGTTCCTGGAGGGTCAGAAACGCTACGAGAGGCTTTACAAGAGTGCACCGCCTAAGTACTGCAATTCTCAAAGAGAGTGCTGTGCGCAAAGAATGGCAAGTTCGCCGCAATGCGTAATGGCGGTGGCAGTGCGGTCAGTTACGCATGGTTTATATGGGAGAAAGGATATAGTGGAGAAACAAACGTAAAATGGATATGATAAACGAGCAACTTCAAAAGAAAATAGACCGTGCCATCCGGCTGTTGCAAGGCGTGCAGAACGGATACGACGGAGAGATTGAGGTGGCGTATTCGGGAGGCAAAGACTCGGACGTGATACTCCAGTTGGCTAAGGAATCTGGTATCAGGTATCGCGCCATCCACAAGAGCACTACGATTGACCCGCCTGGTACAATTGCACATGTAAAAGAAATGGGCGTGGAGATACTGCGCCCTAAGATTTCATTCTTCAACCTCGTGGCAAAGAAAGGACTCCCCTCGCGTTTTTATCGCTTCTGTTGTGAACAACTGAAAGAATACAAGGTGTGCAACAAGGCGATTATTGGCGTGCGAAAAGCCGAGAGTTCAAAAAGAGCGGCAATATACAAAGAGCCGACAGAATGTAGGTACTACGGAGAGAAGAAGGAAGAAAACCATGTGGAAGCTATATACCCTATCCTCGAATGGACCGACGAGGACGTGCGCAACTTCATCATCGACCGAAAGCTGAAGCTCGCACCTATTTACTACAATTCGGGGGGGCAAATCGACGTATCGAAACGCCTGGGCTGTATGTGCTGCCCACTCGCCTCACAGCGCAAGCGTATCGCGTACTTCAAGGAGAAACCGCGCATGGCTCGCTGTTATCTGCGCGCCGGCAAGCGGTTTTGGGACACACATCCCGACTCACACGTTCAAGACCGATATGCCGACATTTACGAATGGTTTACTCGTAACGTATTCTTCCTTCGTGAAAAAGACTGGCAGGAAGCAAACAACTCGCTGTTTGGAAAGCCAAACTGGAAGGAATTTCTTGAAAGGGAATTTGGCATTGATTTGACATTATAATAAAAATGAACAAAAACAGATACCGCAACAAGATTCCTCCGTTCACTCCAGACCCTGAGCACTGGACGAGGAAGTCGAGATCATGGAAGGCGAAGGTTGCCTACGAGACTGAGGATGATGCCTGGGAGTTCCTGAACCAAAATCCGAAGCTGAAGGCGATGGGTTGGTGTGCCAGTGCAAGACTTGCTCCAAGTGGCATATTGGTAGACGACATTAATAACAAACAAAAATGTAGACATGAAAAAGAAAGGTTATTACGAATACGTACCGCAAATCTACCCAAGAAGACTTTGGGTAATGTACGATACATCCGAAGAAGAAATAGACAAATGCTTTACTGATATAAAAGGCGACCCTCTTGTTCATAACGGTGTGCCTATGAGTAAAGGAACCTACGGAGGCATGGTTTATGACGAGTGTATGAGTAAAGCAGGAAAATACTTCGGCTATCTCGTTGTCTTTCCAAAAAAGAGGGATATGACTATGAAAAATATCTGCCACGAGGCGTTCCATTTCCTATCGTCTATCAATGATGCGTGCGATTTGGAAAGGTTGTATAATGGCAGGAATGAGCACCAGGCATACCTCATGGGGTGGATATGTGATTGCATCAACAATGCTCGCTTAGGAATTGGAGATTTTATCGAAATCGTAGACACAAAAGAATAGAAAACATGGATAACAAGTGCAAGGACTGCGCAATGTTTGCAGAAGAAGATGCGGACAGCCCGCCCTATTGCCTCGCCAAAGACCTCTATACGTTCGTAATGGGCGAAGATGAGGCTTGTGAGGAGTTTGCAAAGTGGGACGACAAGAAATAACAAAACAAAATAGAACAAAATGGAAAGAGAGAAGATAGTTATTGAACTTTGCGGCGGTAAGATGCCGGAAAAGGCGCACGATGCCGATGCAGCGTATGACGTGTTTACAAAAGAAGACGTGAAAGTGCTCGATTGGGAACGCTATGCAATACCTCTCGGTTTTAAGATGCAGCTTCCGAAGCATTTAGCTGCGGTGATACAGCCGAGAAGCGGTATGTCCGTCAAAGGTATGCACGCCAAAAGGATGTGCGATGGAGGACTTATTAAAGAAATGCGAATTGACGCTGATGTTAAACTTGGCTTGATAGATAGCGGCTATACCGGCGAGGTGAATGCAATCGTGAAAACCTGTGGTATAGGCGGCTTTTTGCCAGGAGACATTATTATTCCTGCCGGCACAAAGATAGCACAGATGAGGATAGTGGAGATTCCTGCGACGGTGCTTGTGGAGGGTTGGATTGATAAGGACACGGAGCGTGGCGAAGGAGGTTTTAATTTAAGTGGAGTGAAATAGATATGGAAGGCAAGACATACATCGGCATAGACCCGGGAGCGAAAGGCTATATTGCAGTAATGTACTCCGACGGCACACGTGAGTATTACTCCATTGCGGATAATGACTATCACGATATTGCGACGTTTCTTAAAAACATCAAGACGATACACGGCGAAGACTGCGTGTGCTGCATGGAGGAGATACACGCCGTGTTTGGCTCGTCGGCAAAGGCAACATTCTCATTCGGAGAAATATACGGAATGCTGCAAGGTTTTCTGATTGCACTTAAAATCCCTTATCACCTCGTGCCTCCGAAGATGTGGCAGAAGGAGATTTGGATAAACCAAGACAAAGTATCCAAAACAAAAGACGGAAAGTCAAAGGTAGACAACAAGGCTACATCTATCAACGCTGCAAGAAGACTGTTTCCGACCGAAGATTTTAGGCGTACAAGCAAGTGCAAGAACGTAGACGATAACAAGTGCGACGCGTTGCTGATATGCGAATACGGAAGGAGAAGAGGTCTGTAGAAAGGGGTAGAAAGGTTGGTTGGGTAGGTGATGTAGGTGTGGTAGGTTTGGTAGGTTATTGTTTATTGTTAAAAAATAAGGATATGGAATTTGGGAAGAAGTTATATTGTGGCAATTTTGTGGTTACAAAGAAGTCGCGTAGTCTGAGCAAGCAGGAGTTGAAGGAACTTCGCGACAAGGAAGGAATCCGTGAGGATGTCCGCAAGCATCTGACACGAGGCTCGCTGCCATACATAAGTGTTGAAACGGTCAGCGGCGGTTGGAAGGTAGAGTTCGGTATCGGCACAACGATGTTCGAGGCGATTGATGCGCTCAGCATGGTTCGTGACGAGAAGGGCGATTGGCGCACTCACGGAACGGAAGGCAAGAACGCAGAGGCTATCTTTACCGGCATGTTCGTTGACACTACCGTCGTTGGCGACGCGGAGTATCAGACAGCAAAGATGAAAGCAATGACAGAGTACATTGAGCGCACATCAAAGGCGAATATCGCCAAGGAGGACAGCCATGAATAGCAGAGAAGCGGCAAAACTATCGTTGAGGATGAAATCTGAAGCCGTTGATTTAGGTCTGTGTCAGCAATGGACGGAAGAATGGGCTGATGGAACCTCAAAAGACGTGCTTGTCGAGAAGTTCGTCAGAGGCATTGACTTCTGTATCGAGCACAACTGGCCTTCGCCCAAAGTTATGAAACGTGATTTTGGTGATGTAATACACGATCATGGTGTGTATGTAGACGAGAATGTAGACGCGCACAACCAGCCAATCGTGATACTGAACGGTGAATGTGTAGCCAACGTGACTTATACTGGAACAGCGATTGGAGAAGTGTATGTACGGCACCAGTCTGAAGCCAGGATAAGGGTGGAGGGTCTGACCCGCTGTTTCGTAAATCTTTATGACGAAGGCTCAGTGAGTATAGATTGTGATGACGGCTGTAAGGTGTTTGTGTATCAGTATGGCGGTTGTGTAAGAAAAGTGGCGGGAGATGTAACAATTAGAGACAAGAGAGATGAAGAGAAGTAACGGAGAGAATATAGACCAGCTGTTCGGCCAGCTATTGCAGTTGAGTGCAGAAGACAAGTATGACTTTGAAGAGTTCAGAGGTGACTGGGGTCGCTCTAACGGCGAGAAGTTCAACGATATGCTGTCGCGTTTCTGCCGTCAGATGCGAGAATTGGCAAAGAGCAGTCCGGTAAAATACATGTCAGGTTCTTACTATGTTTTTAACGGTAAGATATATGAGCGTGTTGACGACAATGTTGTGGAGCAGGCCTACCAGTTGCTCGTAGAGAAGCTGCGTATAGGCCCTATTATGAACAGAACCTCGATACGTAAGGAAGTTTTTATAAACACTATAAAGAACTATAATGTTCTTGTACCTCAGTTTGACGTTGTTGCGTTCAAGAACGGAGTGGTAGACTTCGGTTTGTCGAACAGCAATCCACGTGCCATGCCTTTTTCTCCTCATTATCATGTAACGTATTATCATCCGTATGATTTTGACCCGAAGGCGAAGTGTGTGCGGTGGACACACTTTCTTGAGGAAGTGCTGCCGGACAAGGCATCAAGAGAGATATTGCAGATGTTCTTGGGGTTAGGTCTTGTGCAGAGAGGCGATGCCTACAACCCATACGAGGGAAAGATGGTGAACAAGATAGAGTTGTGTCTGATGATGATAGGAGCCGGTGCAAACGGCAAGAGTGTGGTGTTTGAGGTGATGTGCGCCCTGTTTGGTTCGGAACACATCTCGAAGATGGACTATGCCGACCTGACCGCAGACGGAGACGAAGGAATGCGTGGCCGTTATCCTATCAGAAATGCCATATTCAACTGGTCGAGCGATTCGGACCCGAAGAAATTCGGCAAGAAGAACACTGGAATGTTCAAGCGAATCGTCTCTGGCGAGCCAGTGCCGTATAGAGGTTTAGGCGAGAACGTGATGTCTGCCGGCACTTTGCCTTATCTGATATTCAGTCTGAACGACCTTCCCTCGTCGGACGATGTGTCGTTGGGCATGATAAGACGTTTGCAGTACGTAAACTTTGAGGTGACAATACCGAGGGAGAAACAGGACCCACTGTTGGCTGCAAAGATAATAAAGAACGAGCTGCCTGGCGTGTTCAACTGGGTGCTTGAGGGCGAGAAGCTGTTGAGAAGACGCCAGTTTGTATTCCCGGAGGCAGAAGGCTCGAAAAAGCACAAGATAATGTCGTACTTGAAGACGTGCCCGGTGATGTCGTGGCTCATGGCTTACGGTGTGCGCCATGAGAGATGCGTGAACGGCGAGAAGCCTGTATGGATGCCGGCATCTACGCTGTATGAGAGCTTTGAGCAGTTCTGCTGTGACAACAACTTGGAGGCAAACGAGATACCCTCGATGAATCGTTTCAGCAGAACATTGTGGAATGACTGTCACTTCTCGAAGAAGAAGACCCCGAAGTGTATGGTATATGAGACATACGGTGTGACCGAAGAAGACCTGAAGGAGCACTTTATTATTGCCGAGATGAAGGGTGTAGAGTTTGGAGAAGAGATAGGATTTATCAAGGAAGATAGGAAGTAGTAATAATTAATAAATCAGATAGATATGGAGATAGAGAAATTTATTGAGATAGTAGAGGACAAGTCTATGCTTGAGTATGGTCTGCGAGTGCTGATGCAGGCTGCTGAGACAAAGAAGATGCCGGAAGAGGCATATATGCCCACCTTTAACGACGAAATGCTTGAGGAGGCGTTTATGGCCGTATTGGAGAAGATAGTTAACAGTTAATGAAAAAGGTGCCTTCTTCGCAGAAGGCACCCTATACAATGTCAATTTAACATCATTATTTATTCGCTTTTTTCTTTTGGCATAACGCCATTCCGTTCTGATAAACAAGACAGGAATGGCAGTCGGTGGGGTAATTGACCGGCAAGTGGAAATGGACCACATTGTTCTCCTTGTCAATCTCGTCCTGCTTAATCTTGTTGTAATCGGCTTCGAGTGAAACGATTTTAAGCCAGTCGGGAGAGCCGTACTTAGCTTTCTTTTCGGCAATGACGAGCTTGCGCAGAATAGTCTCTTTGGACGTTTCGTGCGCCAGTTGGTCGGGAGACAGGCCGTCGGACTTGGCGTTGGCCTCGTCGCGCTTGCCTTGCAGTTCGGCAATGCGTCGCTGGACAGAGTCGAGAGCTTCGAGTTTGCCCATTTCCTTTAGTAGTTCGGCTTTGGGCCATGACAGTCCTTTTCCCTGGAACGCCACTGCCCAAGCGTCTATTTGTGCCCATCCGGCAGCTCTTAGGTCCGCATAGATGAGATAAGCGGCATCTGACATGCCGTACTTCTTTTGATTGTTGCGTGCTGCAATTGAAAGAGCGTATTCAGACATAATCTATTGTTGTTAAGTTATTGTATTGGTGTGATGCGATAAGCCTTTCCGGGTCTTGCTGAGCCTACCTAAGCCTCTCTGAGCCTTTCTAAGCCTTTGGGGAGGGGTGGCTTGGCTATTGTTTTTGATAAATGAGTGTTACGTAGCATACGCAGCGAGGATGGAATGGCGGGAACGGGTCGCCGAACTTGTGTATATAGGCCGTTTCGTCGTCGCATACGGCGCACGGGAAGGAGCTGCCTCGATGCACCCTGAAACCTATAGCACCAGTCTCCTTTCCGTACTGCTGTTCTGCCCTACCCCACGCTACAGCCACCATCTGCTGCGCGTTTCTTATGATGTTTTGGTAGGCAGCATGGAAGACTCCCTTGCCGTATGAAGGCGTGGCGATGTTTACATCCTTCTTTCTTGCCTTCGTAATTACGGACGTGGTGTACGGGTCTTTATACCCAGTACGTATTGCGGACAGGATCTGCGAGTCGGTGTATTTCATCAATACTCCGGCCTTACACATACGCACCATGTCCTCTGCGAAGTTTTTCAGATAACTGGCAGTTCGCTCCATTGAAGTCTTGCCATACACCTTTGACACAAGAAAGTCCTCCGTGCTCTCTGTGCTGATATCCAGTATTGAGCACGCGGTCTTGGCACAGACGGCAATATCAGTTTCTATTCCGTCGGCAACACCTAACGCAATGCGCTGTGATGCCGCAATAAACCCATTCTCGTTTGTCAGTGTCGCTCCTCTCCTGTATTTAGAAGCGAGCGACACTATCTCACGGGCAACCTTAAACAGCCGCTTCTGTATGCGCGACTCGCAGGCTATCTGTGCCTTTGTCCTATTAAGTGCGTATTCCGATGACTTCATAAATTATTTTTTAAGATACTTATCCCAGTTGTTGCGTCCAGGATAATTGCCGTTCTCGTCCCATTCCTTGTCAGACCTCTTCGGTCTGCCTTTCTTGCCGCGACCTGTGTTAACGTCGTTGCCGGACTGGTTTTTATTTATTTTTGCGAGAGCCTCCTCTTCCTCGATGTTGTTCTCAACCTGTGCCTCCTGGCGTTGGATGTCGATGAGCAAGTC
>ERZ1034873.1168-NODE-1168-length-10357-cov-5.492040_pt1 | contig 10357 bp, 10 predicted proteins | sample MGYA00520689_ERZ1034873 | MGnify/ENA primary metagenome ERZ1034873 (study PRJEB33766, sample SAMN09781722) | gut metagenome | biome: gut microbiome | host: Homo sapiens | place: Madagascar | study: EMG produced TPA metagenomics assembly of the PRJNA485056 data... | reverse complement strand
AGTTAAGTTGGGCTGTCGATTGTACATGAAACCTAAACTTTATAATGGAAATAATTATAGATGAAACAAGCTTTTGCAGAACAAAAGGAGTAGTCCGTTAATATAAGCATCATTGGAGGCTTCGGGGGTATCCTCTGTAGCAATCTGAGTGGGAGAAGTAAAATCATCAATGATATTTTTTACCATGCTTTGATAGTCAATATGACTGGCAGTGCTTTCCTGAAAAAGGAAGAGATCGCTGCACTTGACACAGACTTGCATGAGATCGTAGTCAGATTCGATCATCTGTAAAATAAAACCGAAAACCGCTGTCATTCTTTTCCATGGAAGGATCGCTGCTTGACAAACACAGGCAGATTCTATATAGTTCATTTGAGAGGTGTTTCGGCATTTATATGCCTGTAGTTTAGTTTGAAAATGAAAAGGAGAAGAAGGATGGCAGTAAGGATTGTAATTGATTCCTCAGCAGATTATGAGAAGCAGGAAATGATAGATAAGAACCTGATTTGCGTTCCTCTTTCGGTAACATTTGGGGAGAAAAGCTATCAGGATTGTTTTGAACTTACCAAGGATGAGTTCTATCAGAAGTTATTAGAGCGCAAGGATTATCCGAAGACATCCCAGCCGTCACCGGAGGCGTTTTTGAAGGAATTTTCAGCAGCAAAGGAAAGCGGTGACAGTGTGGTAGCTATCCTGCTTGCATCCGGCTTAAGCGGAACCTGTCAGAGTGCCAATCTTGCCAAAAATATGGCAGAGTATGATGACATACATATTATAGACAGTACAACAGCAATCTCAGCGATGCGTTTTCTGATCGAAAAAGCGATCGCGATGCGTGATGCAGGGAATACCGCCGAAGAGATCGTAGCGGTCATTGAAGAGTTAAAGACCAGAGTAGGGATCCGTGTTGTGATCGATACACTCGAATACTTATATAAGGGCGGCCGTCTGACAAGGGCGCAGGCAGGTGTCGGTGAGATCGCCAGATTAAAGCCGATGATCATGCTGAATAAGGAAGGTAAGATTGAGGTATGCCAGAAGTGTCTTGGAATGAAAAAGGCAATGCTCGAACTGAAAAAGATCCTTGAGACAACCGAATTTGATCCGGAATATGGCTGGAAATTCGTCTATGCCCATGAACGTGAGAACTGTGAGAAGTTCTGCAGCTTCTTAGAGGATAAGAATGTTGAGATCTGGGACAAGACAAAGGCGATGTATAATATCGGACCAACGATCGGTGCACATACCGGAAACGGTGTATTTGGTGTCGTATATGTAGAGAAAAAGAAATGATCCGCCGCACGCTCTGCGAAAGATGTGTCATAGATCTTAAAACAAAAGCACAGGCAGTCTGGTTGTTACTTTACAGTGACGATCAGGCTGTTTTTTGTGCCGTCTTCTGTGGCATAGATATAAGCCTTGCCCTTTTGTCTTGCATAGATCCTTCCGTCTGCTTCGACACTTACGATGTTGATGTTACTGCTCGAAAGCTCCGGGGTATTGCCGGAGGAAACATGGATGGAAGGGGTATAGAGCTGACCGGGATTTAAAGTGATCTTAGATGGTGTAAAGGTGATCACCGGTTTTTTGACCGTAACGGTACAGGACCTTGTGACACCATCTACCGTAACAGAGATGACAGCCGTTCCATGGCGGATCGCTGTTACGTTTCCGTTGGTATCCACAGTGGCGACACTTTTTTTGCTGCTTTTCCATACCGGAGTACCATTCGAAGTGGATGTTACGGCTAACCGCATGCGCTGTCTGCGATAGAGCGAAGCAGTACTTTTACTAAGCCGCACCGTCGGAACTTCTACTGTCACCTTACAGGTGACAGAGGTATTGTCAACCGAAGCGGTGATCGTGGTCTGCCCTGATTTTTTTGCGATGATCACACCATTTGCTGTAACCGAAGCAATGCTTGGCTTTGCAGATTTCCAACGGATCGAATGTCCGGTAGATACTTTGGCAGTCAGTCTTGCCTGTCTGCCAATCTGTAGCTTTATGCTGGACTTACTGAGTGTAACGACCGTTTTTCGTACCGTGATCTTACAGGCTGCCTCCCCACCGCGGGTTTTTACGGTGATCGTAGCAGAACCTGCCTTTTTTGCAGTGATCTTCCCATAGGTGTTGACCGATGCAACCGAGGAGCTGCTCGAAGAATAGGATAGTGATTTTCCGTTTGATGAAATGGCAAGCAGAAAGTATTCATCTCCGACAGACAGCGTCTGTTTGTAGGTGTTCAACACGATAAAGCTGCGCGTGGCTGCATAGGTATCTGTTGACAGGTGACTGGAACAAAGTATGGAAACCATACAGATAAGACCTAGAAATATAGAAAATGAATGTTTTTTGTGTGACATAGAATACCTCCTTAAGAAGGCAGATCGTCACGACGGATCATTCACAGGAGCAGACATCGGATACCGGTGTCTGCCTGCACTTCTAATGTAACATGGATTGAAATTTGTGTAAATATTGCAGCAGAATTTTATATATTTTTAATTATTGCCGAATTCTTCCAACAATTTTGCCAAAGAGATGTGAAAGGCAGGGCAAAATTCATTCAATAGGTAGAAACTGGGAATGTCCGTATGGACATTGTGACCGGAATTTGTTACTATATAGGTCGAAAATGGTGGAAAATAAGTTCCATAATGATAGAAGAAAGCGTGATAAAGTTGGGAAAAGAAGTAAAAACGAATGCCATGCGGATCTTAGATAAGCACAAGATCCCATATGAGATCCTTAATTATGAATGTGATGAGTTTATTGACGGGCTTCATACCGCAGAGAAGACCGGCGCACCGGTGGAACAGTCCTTTAAGACACTGGTGATGCAGGGCAAAAGCGGACAGTATTATGTGTTTGTCGTTCCGATTGCGGAGGAAGTACATCTGAAGAATGCAGCGAGGATCGTCGGGGAAAAGTCAGTGGAGATGATCCATGTGAAGGATATTAACACGATCACCGGATATGTCCGTGGCGGCTGTACACCGATCGGCATGAAGAAGCAGTATAAGACGGTCATCCATGAGAGTGCCAAAGATTATGAGAAGGTCTATGTCAGCGGCGGGCGCATCGGCACGACGATCGTATTAGATCCGGCTGCATTAGCCGAAGTGACACAGGCAGAATTTGCAGATATCATACAGTAATTATATCGGGAAGAAATAGATCAGGAGGGAAAACAATGCAGACATTATTAAAAGAAATAAAAGCAGACATTCTGTTATCGGCAGTTGTCTGCGTGGTAATTGGTGTTGTAGTTATGATCTGGCCGGAAAAGACGACGCTGCTGCTCTGCCGTGCGTTAGCACTGGTACTGTTAGTAATGGGAGCAGCCAATGCCTTCACCTATCTGGCAGACCGTACGGCAGGCCGCTTTGGACTGGCAAGTGGTGTTGTGGTCTTTGCACTGGGCACGCTGATCATGATCCGTCCGTCCATGGTGGCACGTATGATCCCGATTGTGGTCGGAATTATTTTCGTGATGCACGGCATGGAGGATATGCAGCTTGCAATGGAAGGAAAAAGCTATGGTGATAAGAGCTGGTGGATCTCAAGCCTGTTTTCGTCTGCAACGATTGTACTTGGAATCCTCCTGATCTGGAAGTCCTTTTCCGTTGCCATGGGTGTTACATGGTTCCTTGGTCTGATGCTGGTATTTGATGGAGTCAGTGATCTGATCATTGTTGCGAAGGTCAACCATGCGGTAAAGACTGCACGGATGGAAGCAGAAGCGATCGATGTGGAATTTGAAGAGAGGGATTAGCTATGCGTCAGATGGAGTTTAAAATGGAACGTCTGGGGCTTCTGGAAGTGGGCGATGTGCTTCCGGTTTCGGAGGGAAAGCTTCCGATGTCGTATTATTACACGTTAGGGAAGTCCTATGCCATGTCGGCAAATTATACCTTTCGTGAAAGATTAAGGTCCAAAGAGGGGAAGGTCGTGGATGTCAAAGAGACCCCGAAGGGCTATTTTGTAACAGTAGAATTTGATGAAGATGAGATTTAGGAGTAAGTAATGGAGAAAGAACAGAGTAAAGCACGCGAGAATAAGATGGGGACACTGCCGGTAAACCGGCTGCTCATTGAGATGTCAGTTCCGATGATGATCTCTATGCTCGTGCAGGCCTGCTATAATATTGTAGATAGTATTTTCGTTGCCAAAATTGATGAATACGCGCTGACCGCAGTTTCACTTGTATTCCCGATGCAGTCTCTTGCGATCGCAGTAGCAGCAGGTACCGGAGTCGGTGTGAATGCATTATTGTCGAAGCGGTTAGGAGAAAAGCGTTTTGAAGAAGCCGATCAGACAGCCAATACAGCAATCGTCATTGCTGCCTTAGAGTATCTGATCTTTTTAGTGATCGGTGCATTTTTCTCAGAGACCTTTTTTGCGGTACAGACAGATATTCCGGAGATCATTGCATATGGAAAGTCCTATATGTCTATCTGTATGATGCTTAGTATGGGGATGTTTGGACAGTTCTGCTTCGAGCGTCTGCTGCAGGCGACCGGTAAGACCGTGTATTCCATGATCACGCAGATGACCGGTGCGGTCATTAACCTGATCTTAGACCCGGTTCTGATTTTTGGTCTGATCGGTTTTCCAAAGCTTGGCATTGCCGGTGCAGCGATCGCAACAGTCACAGGTCAGATCGTTGCGATGTTTGTTGCCTTATATCTGAACCTGCATGTGAATAAGGAACTGCATTTCTCATGGAAGAAGCTGCGCCTGAAAAAGGAAGTGTTAAAGCCGGTATTTATCGTCGGCGTGCCGAGTATCCTCATGCAGTCGATCGGATCTGTCATGGTATTTCTGATGAACAAGATCCTGATGGGATTTACATCTACAGCAACTGCGGTTTTTGGTGTGTACTTCAAGTTACAGAGCTTTATTTTCCTGCCGGTCTTCGGACTGAACAACGGACTGATCCCGATCGTGGCATACAACTATGGTGCAGGGCATAAGGATCGGATCAAAAAGACGATGAAGCTTGGCGTGATCTATGCGGTATCGATTATGCTGATCGGTCTGATCGTGGCAGAGCTGATCCCGGGAACGCTTTTAAAGATGTTTAATGCATCAGATAAGCTGTTAGAGATTGGAATTCCGGCAATTCGGATCATCTGCTCCCACTTTGTGATCGCAGGCTTTTCCATTGTGGCAAGTGGTGTGTTCCAGGGACTCGGAAAGAGTGTATACAGCCTGATCGTATCGGTAACAAGACAGTTGGTAGTGCTGATCCCGGTTGCATTTTTACTGTCCCTGACAGGTATCTTAGATCTGGTATGGTTATCCTTCCCGATCGCCGAGCTGGTATCACTTATGATCACACTGATCTGCTTACGCAGAGTGATGCGTCACTTAGATGAGGTGCTTGCATAAGCATTCGTGGATCTGTTTTTACAATGTGTAAGGTACGGGAGGAATGAGATGAAGAACCGGAAAGAGAAAAGCTGGATAAAAAGAGGGCTGTTGTTCCTTCTGCTCATAACGGCACTGGTCTGGGTCAAGCCGGCAGATACGGATGCTGCTACAAGCTTAAGCCAGATCAAAAGCTGTACGATCAATGGCAGTGGGAAAAAGGTTGTCGTAAAGGCAAAGGTAACAAAAAAGACAAAGGCAATGGGCAAAAAGCTGTATCTGGTTGCCTATGATGCAAATGAAAAGGTTGGCACAGCCACGAAGCGGAAGCCGCTTGCTTCGGTCAAGGCGAAGAAGGGAACCGTGACCTTTCAGACACCACTGAACCATGGAAAAAATAATTCCAGACTTTTTTCGAAGTTCGCAGTCGCCTATAAGAGCGGGAAAAAGTATAAGATCATCAGTAATACCCGCTACATTACGAATCCGGAAAAGATTGCAGGCTATAAGGGAAAGTACCCGAAAACCTATTCGAAAAAGGGCTTGCAGGTGGAAAACTACGGGGATGCCGTAGATCTTGGTGTACAGCATACCGTGATCAATATTACACTGAATTCGATCATTGCAGACAAGGGCACAGGAGATGCATACCGCTATAAGGGAACGACCTATTACTTCAATGGTCCAATGTTACGCTATTACGATCAGATCGTAAGCGATTATAACCGGATGGGAAGCAGTGTAACGGCGATCCTGCTGCTGCGCAATGCAGAAGACAGCAGGCTCAATCCCCTTCGTTTCCGCGGAAGCGACCAGGCGTTTTACAGCTCGATCAATACAGGCAGTAAGAAGGCGTGCCGCACGTTTGAAGCGATCATGACGTATCTGGCATCCCGTTATGGACAGAAGTCCCATCTGATCTCCGGCTGGATTCTTGGTAATGAGCTTGGAAATACAAAGGAATGGAATTATGCGGGAGGCAAGAGTCTTTCTTCCTATATGGACAGTTATGTGCGGGCATTCCGTATCTGCCATACCGCAGTCAAAAGTGTCAATCGGCATGCACATGTTTATCTGAGCCTGGACTACTTCTGGAACCGTGATCTCGATGATGGTGGAACTGCGTATTTTTCGGATAAAGCGATCTTAAATAAGTTCTATCAGGAGTTAAAGGCGGAGGGACTGACAGACTGGTATATCGCCTATCATGCCTATTCACAGGGACTTATCACACCGGAGTTCTGGGATGACGGACTGGCATCTGACTCTGAGGATGCAGCCATTGTAAACTTCAATAACTTAAGTGTCCTGACGAATTATGTGAAAAAGCATTTTGGTAAAAACGTCAAGATCATGCTTTCCGAGCAGTCGTTTAACAGCTGTCACGGACAGCTTACGCAGGCGGCCGCTTATGCATACGCTTACTATATCAGTGAATCGAACAGCATGATCGAAGCCTTTATCTATGGAAGACATATTGACAATCCGGGAGAGATCGACCCGAGTACACATACTACGATCGCATGGGGACTTCGGGAAACAACTTATACCAAGCGTCTGATCTGGGATGTATTCCAGTATATCGATTCCCCGGATGGCTTATATCTGACGAACCGGCTGCTTCCATATATTCATACGATCCACTCGTGGAAGCAGATTCCAGGCTATCAGCAGGCGAAGTATAAAAAGATGCCGTCGAAGCGTGGAAAGGTCAAGGGAATTCATACGGAGACGGTCGGCTATAATCGTGTGCTGCTCACCTGGAAAGCCAGTGCATATGCAGATGGTTATGAGATCTACCGTGCCACCAGCAAGAATGGAAAGTATAAGCGCGTATCCTGTATTCCAAGCAGGGTTCATACCCTTTATTATGATACGGATGTAAAGGCAGGGAAAACGTATTACTATAAGATCCGTACCTATCGTTCCTTTACGATTGCATCAACACTAAACGGCAGCTTCAGCAGTAAAGTGAAGGCAACCGTGACAGTCGGGCCAACCACACTGACAAAGGCAGAGGGCAAGGTCAATGCAGTACTGTTAAAGTGGAAAAAGTCGGAAGGTGCAAGCGGTTATGACATCTATCGTGCAACAGCCCAAAAGGGTAAGTATTCGAAGATTAAACGGATCAGCAAGGGAAGTACCTTAACTTATACGGATACCAAGGCAAAGACAGGCAAGACCTATTATTATAAGGTAAAAGCTTATGTAAAAAAATCCGGTAAAGAGTACGAGGCAAAGGACTCCAATATTCTGTATGCAATTCCGGTACCGGAACGCGTTACGGTCAATACAGTGACTTCCGGACGTGGCAGATTAGAGCTGGCATGGAACAAGGTCGCACCGGCAACCGGCTATGAGCTGTACTGGTGCAATACCAATAACGGTGAGTTCGTGCGGTATAAGAAGCTCACGGATGCAAAGACGCTCTCCTACCGAAAGAGCTTTGCAGCGGGTAGTGAATACTATCTGAAGGTACGTGCTTATCTGACGATTGGAAAGGAAACGGTCTATGGTCCCTATTCAAAGGTAGTAAGTGCAACGCCGTATGCCGATGCAGTATCGGTGAAAAAGGCAGTAAGGAACAAGGATGATTCTGTGACATTGAACTTTAAGCCGGTGAGCGAAGCTGACGGTTATCAGATCTGCCGCAGCACATCCGAGAATGGTACTTACGTCCAGGTGGGACGCAATATAGCAGAAAGCGGACTGGCGGAATATACCTTTGAGGATACAACTGCACCAAAGGCAGTCAGTTATTATAAGATCCGGATCTATGCGAAGAATTCATTTGGAAAGACGGTCTATGGCGAGTGGTCATCGGTAAAGAAGGCAGAGGCAGCCAGAGGCGATCAGTCTGATACCGGAAGCATTGATGAATCGGAGACAGAGACGGAACCGGAAAAAACCGACAAACCGGAGATCGAGACGGAATCGGAAAAAACCGACAAGCCGGAAATAGAAACGGAATCGGAAAAAACCGACAAGCCGGAGATTGAAACGGAATCGGAAAAAATCGACAAGCCGGAGACAGAGATGGAAAAAATTGACAAACCGGAGATTGAGACAGAACTGGAAACTGAGAAAATATATCTCTAAGAGTAACTTAATTGTATCGAAAATGTTGTAATTGCAAAGAAAATGGTATAAAATGTACACGCATCAGATGATATCAACGGATGCGGAAACATTCACACGCAAGAGAATAAGGAGCGTTAATATATATGCGATATCTGCCGATAGCAGGAATTAAGGAAGGCATGGCACTTGGCCAGGATATTTACGATGGCGGAGGACGTATGCTTTTAGCAAAACATCAGATCCTGAATCAGGAATATATCACCAATTTAGAGACCATCGGGTTACCGGGTGTCTATATTGATGATGAATTTACAGAGGATGTTGAAATAGAAGAAGTGATCAAGCCGGAAGTCAAGAGCCGGGCATTAAAGATCGTACACACTTTATTTATGGAAAATGAAGATGCGGAGGATGCCAGTGAATGGCAGATACGTAAGCTTGTCATGGATGTTGTAGAACATATCATGAATAATGGGGATGCGATGTATAATATGATGGATCTTAAGACCTATGATGATTATACATTTTACCATTCAGTCAATGTAGCCGTGCTTTCCACGGTGATCGGTGCAAGATACGGAATGGATGAATACGAACTACGGATCCTTGCAACTTCTGCACTGTTACATGATATAGGTAAGAAGTTCTTAGAGATCGATATCCTGAATGCACAAAGACCATTAGACGAGGAAGAAAGACGCATCGTCTTGCAGCATCCGCGGCTTGGCTATGAGTTCTTACGGGATACCTATGATTTCGCACCGGAGGTCTATGCAGGTGTCTTACAGCATCATGAGTCTTATAATGGAGAAGGCTATCCGATGCGTAAGTCCGGTGAGGAGATCGACATCAATGCCAGAATCATCAAGCTGGCAGATGTTTATGATGCCATGACCTCCAAGCGTCCATACAGAGAGGCACTGTCACCTTCAGATGCGATTGAGTATCTGATGGCGATGTGTGGGTCAGAGTTTGATCCGCAGCTTGTGGATGTATTTTTAAAATGGGTGGCAGTCTATCCGTCCGGCTGCGAGGTAGAGCTTTCGGATGGAAGAAGGGCAGTTGTCGTGAAGAATGCACATAACTTTGTATTAAGACCGATCATCAAGATCCTTGATGACGGACAGCTGATCAATCTGAACGAGGATAAGAACGCGAGAAGCATAACAATAATTCGGTGAATCATATAGAGCAGAACAGCGGGGATGGCAGAGAGGTACATATGACGAGTCAGGGCAGAAATGCAGTAGATATCTTACTGGCAGAGAGCTTAAAAGAGTTAGCTGAAAAACAGCCGATTGATAAGATTACGATCAAAGAGATTACAGATAAGGCGGGAGTAATACGTCCGACATTCTATAACCATTTTCAGGATAAGTATGAACTGTTAGAGTGGATCATCATGTCGGAACTGTTAGAACCGGTAAAGCCGCTCATCCGTAATGAGATGGTAGATCAGGCACTGATTCTGCTTTTTTCTAATATCGAAAAGGAAAAGGAATTCTATATCAAGGCAAGCCGCTTAGACGGCCAGAATTCGTTTGAGAGTATTGTGAGGCAGTGTATCAAAAGTGTACTCCTTGAGGTGCTGAAGGATAATGCAACCGGAAGGAAGTTCCGGTATCCGTGGATCAATCTGGAACTGGTAGCAGAGTACCATGCACAGTCCATGTGTTTTCTGGTTTTAAACTGGCTTCGGACAGGCATGATGATCTCTGCAAAGGAGATGGCAGATACCTATAATTATATGATCCGGCACTCGATCGAGGATATTTTAAAAGAGATCTAGCTATACAAAAAGCAGGATCTGTATATCAGCGGCGACAAAAAGCGGAAAATGTATACGAATCTCATACAGCAAAAAAAGATTGAATATTTTCGAATTCAATCTTTTTTTTTATAC
>ERZ1034873.1165-NODE-1165-length-10393-cov-4.928806_pt1 | contig 10393 bp, 9 predicted proteins | sample MGYA00520689_ERZ1034873 | MGnify/ENA primary metagenome ERZ1034873 (study PRJEB33766, sample SAMN09781722) | gut metagenome | biome: gut microbiome | host: Homo sapiens | place: Madagascar | study: EMG produced TPA metagenomics assembly of the PRJNA485056 data... | reverse complement strand
TCAGGATAGATACTGGAGGAAGTACTCCAAATGCATCTGCTGATAAGAAGATTACATTCTTTGCAGCCGGTGCAGATGATACAGGTTTTACAATATTTGTAATGTGGTTGATTGGGTAAGATACACGAGTATTCTCTGTAACGCTCTTGTCATCGAAATCAATCTTTCCATTTGCATCAACAGTTACGTTCTCAAGAAGAGCGTTTCTCTTGATTGCATTGTAGATATCAGGCTCAGACTCTTTATCAAGACCGATAACCTTTGCATAACATCCACCCTCAAAGTTGAATACACCGTTGTCATCCCAACCGTGCTCGTCATCTCCGATAAGAAGACGCTTAGGATCTGTAGAAAGTGTTGTTTTTCCTGTTCCGGAAAGTCCAAAGAAGATTGCTGTATTCTCGCCATTCATATCAGCGTTTGCTGAGCAGTGCATGGAAGCGATGCCCTTAAGTGGGAGATAGTAGTTCATCATAGAGAACATACCTTTCTTCATCTCTCCGCCGTACCATGTATTGATGATAACCTGCTCTTTTGATGTGATGTTGAATGCAACACATGTCTCTGAGTTAAGACCTAACTCTTTGTAGTTCTCAACTTTTGCTTTAGAAGCATTGTATACGATAAAGTCTGGCTCAAAGTTCTCAAATTCTTCTGCTGTTGGCTTGATGAACATGTTTGTTACGAAATGAGCCTGCCATGCAACCTCAACGATGAAACGAACTGCCATACGTGTATCTTTATTTGCTCCACAGAAAGCATCTACTACGAACAGTCTCTTGTTTGAAAGTTCTTTCTTTGCAAGATCTTTCACTGCTGCCCATGTTTCCTCTGACATAGGATGGTTATCGTTTGGATATTCTTTTGAATTCCACCATACAGTGTCTTTTGAATTCTCGTCCATAACGATATATTTATCTTTCGGGGAACGTCCTGTATAGATACCAGTCATAACGTTAACTGTACCAAGTTCTGTTTCCTTACCAACCTCATAACCCTCAAGACCTGCTTTGGTCTCTTCCTCGAATAACATCTCGTAAGAAGGATTGTGAACGATCTCTGTTACTCCGGTAATGCCATACTTGCTTAAATCAATATTTGCCATTGCTCTTTAACCTCTTTCCTTTAAAATAATCAGGGTATTTTTTAAAAAATTCCGCTAATATAAATATACACAATGTTATTTTTTTGTCAATCAGTTTTTGTAAAATAATGTCACCCTTTTTTTATTCTCCGGCTGTAAAATTCTTCTGTTCTAACTCTTTTGCAATCGGTGTGATCTGCACCAGTAAATTCTCCATATTTTCGAACATGGTACTCTTTTGTGTTCCAAGATCATTTGCCCGCTCTATATGCATGCGAACTGTATCATACTCTGCCTTTTCCCGCTCAAGCGAACGGTTTACATCGGCAAGTTTTTCCCTTGAATCATCAAGCACGCCTGCAATCTCCTGCTGTACCTGGTCTGCTCCGCTTGCAGCCGCCGTAATACGGTCAAACACCTCATATGTCTCATCTGCACTCTCTAAGCTTTTCCCGAGTGACTCTTTCGATGTAGCAATGCTCTGGTTTAAATTTTCCGTATCCTGTTCCACTTCCACAATGCTTCCATCTACGGTGCTGACAAGGCTTTTGATCTCACTGGCGAGATTCTTTACTTCCTCTGCAACAACGGCAAATCCTTTTCCCTGCTCCCCGGCACGCGCCGCCTCAATGGATGCGTTCAATGCAAGCATATTGGTCTGGTTGGCAATTGAGATGATCTGTCCCATACATTCTTTGATTTTCTGCACGGATGCCTGGAAATCTTCGAATGTGCGCTGGATCTCATCAAAATGTTCCTGTACTTCCCCTGAACTCTCCTTTAATCCACCGACTTTCTGCTGTGCCTCTTCCACCGATTTTGTAATATCTTCTCGCACACCGGCAAACTGTCCTGACGTTTCGCCAACTGTTTCAAACGTTTCATGAAAAGAGCCAAGCTTCTCTTTGAGCTGTTCATTTTCCTCTAAAACCGCCTGAAATGCATTCTGGATTTCCTGTAATTCATCCAGAGATCTTACCTCTGTCTGTGAAAGTTTTTTCTGGTAGTCAAGCAGACTTTCAGACACATGTATCACCGGATGCAGATTTAATTTTTCTTCTGTCTGACTCACCTGTTCTTTTATCTCTTTTTTGAATTGAAACATTCTCTCTCCCCCTTACTCAAATACAACACACGACATGGTCTGATTTACAAACTGGCTGTTATAATGTTCCCCAAAACCAACTAAACCTGCATGCATACCAAGTGTCCCCATTGTCTTTAAATACTGATCCATATAATGCTCCTGGGAGAAGAATAGATAACGGAAAATGCAATTTACGGAAAAAACACCAGAAATCCTTGCAAAATCACCTTTGATCTGCCGCACCGTCTCTTCCACGATGGAAGGATAATCATTCGTCTCAAGCAGATAAAGCACATCGGAATCATTGACCTGACGATAGCAGCCCAATGCATTTCCCGCTACTTCTTTGATTGAGATAATACAGATATCCTGCCCGTTCTTTTTACCGATCGGGTTTTTAAAAGTCTGGTTTACAATATCCTGTTCCCGGATACCAAGTGTATCTTCATAGACCTGTTTTGCCGGCTTTCCGTTTAGTTCCCCGACTGTGTATTTACTGCGGTCTGTATTTGATGCAATAAAACGATACTGTGGAAGTGGATAATAAATATTTTCCTTATACACTTTAACTTTGCCACCGGTATTTTTAACAAATGCAAAAGCATCTGCATCTGTATATACTGTACCGTTTACGGAAACCTTTCCACCATCCCCGGTTCCACCGGTCAGTGATATCTTCTTTTTTTCAAGGATACTGTACATGGTCGTAAGGACTGCTGCGTCATTCCCTGTACAAAAATCAATACACACGGTATTTTCAGATGATGCATTTATCTTTTGCAATGCCTTTTCCACCCTGCCTATATATTTGACCGGCATGATGGATGCCTGCTCTAATACATCCGTCACAACCTCTACACCTTCAAATGCTGTCACACTGACACCTTTTTCCGTCACACTGGTCTGGTAACTCATTCCGATGCATCCAATACTCGGCACATCCGGATATAATTCTTCAAGTTCAGCCACATGAGTTTCAAACTGCTCTGCATTTGACATCAGAATCAAAAATGCCGGATTGGTAAATCCCCGTACGGCTTCTTTTAAATTTCCACTGGAACTTGTTCCATAACTTTCCTTCATCCGTCTGTTTCTCCTTTATCTCTTCTGTTTCAGATTTCAAATATATCTATGAAAATTATCCTATTTTCTGTAGTATCTGTCAAGTTTTTCATCTATATGTTACAGTTTTTCCCCGGTAGCTTTTGTGATGTCCTGTTTCGTAAATGCCCCCGGCAATAATTCTTCTAATGTAAATATTTTAAAATCATCCGGCGTATTTACCAGAATTACCTGAAATGTTTCCGGATCACAAAATTCTGCCATAACCTGACGGCACACCCCACACGGATACAGGTAATCATCGGCATCCCCATTGATCGCAATCGCCGTAAATTCCTTCTTTCCTTCGGAAACAGCTTTAAAAAAAGCGGTACGCTCCGCACAGTTAGTCGGTGTGTACGCGGCATTTTCGATATTGCATCCCTGGTATATCTCTCCATCTTTTGTAAGCAGTGCTGCTCCTACCCTGAAATGTGAATACGGTGTATAAGCAAACTCTTTCGCCGCGATTGATTCCTGTGCCAGTTTCTTTATATCCATCTGCTTTATCCTCCTGCTTTATGTATTGCTTTCAATTCATTTTACCCGAAAAAGGCTTTCATGAAAAGTTTTTTCAGAAAACTCTTGTGCCATAAGAAATACTTATGATATGATGATTAAAAATGCTTTATTGCAATAAAGTAATGAATCAAAAAAAATCATGGAGGGTTATTTATGACTACCAATCGTTTCTGTGAAATCACCCCCGAATTACAACATCTGTCAAAGCTCAGCGAACAGTGTGCCAGAATTGACCCTGATCTCTATGCAAAGTACGATGTCAAACGCGGTCTGCGTGATATTAACGGTAAAGGTGTTTTAGTTGGTCTTACAGAAATTTCTGATGTATGTTCCACAAAAATTGTTAACGGAGAAATACATCCGGCGGACGGTGAACTTTATTACCGCGGTTACAATGTCAAAGATATTATTGACGGCACATCGGAAAACAACCACTTTGGTTTTGAAGAATGTACCTATCTGCTTCTTTTCGGGAAACTGCCTTCCAAAACGGAGTTGACCGAATTTACGAAAATGCTCAGCGAATACCGTACCCTTCCCACCAGTTTTGTCCGGGATATTATTATGAAGGCTCCAAGCAAAGATATGATGAATACACTCGCAAGAAGTGTTCTTACGCTTTATTCCTATGATGATCGCGCTGATGATGTATCGCTTCCAAATGTACTCCGCCAATGCCTGCAGCTCATAAGTCTGTTTCCTCTTCTTTCCGTATATGGTTATCAGGCTTACAAACATTATCATGACGGTGCAAGTCTTTTCATTCACCCGCCAAAGGCAGAGTATTCCACTGCAGAAAACATTTTGCATATTTTACGTCCAGACAGTCAGTTTACACCTTTAGAAGCAAAGCTCTTAGACACTGCTCTGATCCTTCATATGGAGCACGGAGGTGGAAACAACTCCACTTTCACCACACATCTGGTATCTTCATCCGGAACAGATACTTATTCTGTGATCGCCGCCTCCTTAGGTTCTTTAAAAGGTCCAAAACACGGCGGTGCCAACATCAAAGTTGTCCGCATGTTTGAGGATATGAAAGCAAACCTTTCTGACTGGAGTGATGAAGAAGAAATCAGCCGTTATTTAAGAGCCTTATTACATAAAGAGGCCTTTGACCATGCCGGTCTGATCTACGGAATGGGGCATGCCGTATATTCCCTTTCTGATCCACGTGCACGCATTTTCCGCTCTTTTGTGGAAAAATTATCTGTCGAAAAAGGCTATGAAAAAGAGTTCGCCCTGTATGATGCCGTATCACGCTTAGCGCCAAAGATTATTGCTGATGAACGCCAGATTTATAAAGGTGTCAGCCCGAACGTCGATTTTTATAGTGGCTTTGCTTACAGTATGTTAGGACTTCCTGTGGAACTTTACACACCGATTTTTGCAATCGCCAGAATCGCCGGATGGAGTGCCCACCGCCTTGAGGAGGTTGCCATCAACGGCAAGATCATGCGGCCTGCTTATAAAAACGTCGGGGAACACAAAGAATATATTCCAATGAAAAAACGCTGACCCGTCGGTCAGCGTTTTTTCACAAATCCACTATTTTTCTATCTGAAGTTCAAACCAGAATGTCGATCCACATCCCGGTTCACTCTCCACACCGTATCCGGCATGATGAAGTTCCAATATATTTTTTACAATGGAAAGTCCAAGACCGGTTCCCATTACAGCACGCTTGTGTGTCTTATCCACCTTATAATAGCGATCCCAGACATAGGGAAGTGCCTCTTTTGCAATACCCTCTCCACTGTCCGTCACCTCTATCCGGACCTTATCATCATAAATTTTTTGGCGAACCCATACCGTTTTATCTTTTCCGGTATAATTGACAGCATTGTTGATCAGATTATAAATCACCTGATAAATCTTGTACTCATCTGCTTTTACCAGTACTTTTCTGTCATATTCAAAATGAATGCTGTATCCATCCTGCTCTTTTAACTTGTTATAGCGTTCTAAAACAGATTCAATACTTTCCGTCAGATTATATACGGTGTCATTTTTCTCCATAACACCTGCCTGAAGTTTTGACATATCGAGCATATCATTCACAAGATTTGTCAGGCGTCCGGCTTCATCGATGACCACCTGAACATTTTCCGGCGTATTCTCTCCCGGAAGATCACGCATGACCTCCGCATAAGCAATGATCATCGTAAGAGGTGTCCGCAGATCGTGTGATACGTTTGCAATCAGTTCCCGCCGCAGGGACTCATTCTTACCAAGTTCCTTTGCAGTCGCATTGAGCGTATCCGATAATTCCGCCACCTCACGGTAATCTTTTCCATCAAAACGCACATCAAAATTTCCTTTTGCCAGTGCTTTTGCCGACTCATTGATCCGGATTAGTGACTTAGAGATCTGTCTGGATATCAAAAGCGCAATCCCAAGCGAAAGTAAAATCATGATCACCGTAATCCACACCAGTTCGATCCGCAGTGTATTGACAGTTGCATCCACCGGTGTCAGCTGCGTATTAACCATCAGAATTTCTTCCTGATCCCCACACTCTGCAATTTTCACATAAATCACACTTTTGATGCGCTCCTGTCCACGTTTCTGCAGAAAGCCATGAAAACCATGTCCGTCTTCACCGGTTTCGGTTTCCTCCTCTGTGGCAGATTCAGGTGGTTCTTTCATCTCCCACCTTACAGTATCTTCTGCAGTGTCCTCAGGTTTTGGCATTGTTTCATCCCAGAATTCCGGGTTAATCCCACCTTCATATTCGATTTTAAAAATGCCGCCATGTTCTTTTGCCTGTTCATAATAGTATAATACCTGTTCTGCCGGCATATCCGTAAGCCTGGAATTTACAATATATTCTGCACTGCAGATTTCAGTTCCCTGCGTATCTGTCACATAAACTGCCATATTATTTTTCGCAGCAATTTCATGAATAAGAGTATCTTTTTCTTCCTCATCCGATGTTAATATTCCTGCAACTGCCGATGTGACCTGCTCTGCCTCCCTGCTTTTGATCATGGTATAAAATAAGTCAAGATAACAGATCTGTATCAGCCATAATACAACAAGAAGTATTCCGGTAAAAACAAGCAGATAGGTAAACACCCTCCATTTAATACTGATTTTTTCATGCTTCAAACCGGTATCCCACCCCTCTTAATGTCACTAAAAATTTGCGGTACTCACCGAGACTGCTCCGTAAAAGTTTGATGTGTGTATCTAGCGTTCTGTCATCGCCATAATAATCATATCCCCATACCTCTGTGATCAGTTTTTCACGGTCAAGCGCGATATTGCGGTTTCTCACCAGATAGAATAAAAGTTCATATTCTTTTGGCGACATTTCGACACGCTTACCATCCACAGTTACCGTCCGGCCGGTAAAGTCAACAACTAGTCCCTCCGCCTGAAATATTTCATGTCCATCTCTTACGTCTTTTTTACTGTTTCTGCTGATCACGACTTTCACCCGCATCATAAGTTCACGCGGAGAAAACGGTTTTACCACATAATCATCGATGCCAAGCTCAAAACCATGAATCTTGTCATATTCCTCGCCACGTGCAGAAAGCATGATAACCGGAATCTCTTTAAACTTGCGGATTTCCCGGCAGGTTGAAAAGCCATCCAGTTCCGGCATCATCACATCTAATATGATCAGATCAAAATCTTGCTTCCGGCAGATTTCGACCGCTTCCATTCCGTCATGTGCTTCTGCAATCTCATAACCTTCAAACTCTCCATATTTGCGAATGATCGCACGAATCTTATCCTCATCATCTACAACTAAAATACGTTCCATAAAGGCTCATTTCCTCCCACAAAATGACATTTTTTCTATCCATTACTATAACCGGTTTATGTGATGGCTGTGTGACTGCCATCTGTATTTTAAATGTGTAAAAACTTTTCCCTGGCAGTCTTTAAGCTGTTCTGAAACCACAAAAATGATCCCAGAAAAATCACAAGCTCTGCTAAAGTCAGTTTTCCTAAAAAATTCGTAAGTTCGTTCAGGATACCAATCAGTCCAACCAGAGCCACAATTCCTCCAAAAAGTGCCTCTCTCCAATATATAAATGCAATAAACCCTGCTGGATCTTTGCACTTTTTCATCTCTTCCTCAGCAATTACCATGGCATTGATCCTGCCGCTTTTTTTCATCTGCAATGAAGATATCACCATATAAATTCCAAAAAGCAGGATCACCGCATCAAATACAATCATTACTTTCATTATTAAACCTCCAGCATAAAAATTCTTATTCCGACATTTTTTGTCCCATATTTTTATTATAAACGCAATATAAAATTGGCGCAACTGAACGTTTTGATCTGTTTTTTTATATAAAATCCCATATTTTCGGTCAAGAAACATTGAACTCTTGCGCCGATTAGTGTAAAATAAAAATAACATACTTATAGATGGGGGTAGAAAACCATGAAATTTGATGACGCAAAAATTCTCATCAGTGACGATTCTATTTTAGCAAGAAAACAGTTAAAGGATATCCTCTCCCAGTTTGGTACGCCGACCTTTTTAGAGGCTGCAAACGGACAGGATGCTATTGATATTTACAAAAAAGAATCCCCTTCGCTTGTATTTCTTGACATCGTGATGCCGATCAAAGATGGCAATGCTGTCATACATGAGATTACCGATTTTGATCCGGATGCTACCATTATCATCGTCTCTTCTGTCGGTACACAGTCCCAGCTTCGCGAAGCTATTGAGGCGGGTGCCAGTGATTTTATCCAGAAACCGATCAACGCGGATCAGATCCAGCATATAATTACTTCAAGATTTGAAGGGAGATAAACATGTACGCTCAATTTTTCGGAAACTACTTATTATCACACGGAATCACAAAAGAACAGTTAATGCATGCTATGCAGGAAGCAAATTCTGAGCATCCAAAATTAGGAACTCTCGCCATGCATGCAGGATATATGTCAGCCAGTGAAGTAGATCGTGTAATCATTATGCAGACACATGAAGATAAACGTTTCGGCGAACTTGCCATCCGCGAGGGCTATTTGACAGAAGCACAGGTCACAGAGTTACTGCAGACACAGAATCCTAACTTCTTACTTCTTGGACAGGCATTGTTGAATGACGGTGTTATTAATAACGAGCAGCTTCAGTCTCTTATCATCGGTTATCAGTCAGATAATGAACTTTATGATGCAGATATGTCCGCAGAGACAAAGGATATCGTAAACCACCTTGTAGAAAATTTCTTTGTCGTTGCAGAACGTCAGCTTTCACCTGGTGAACTTTCTTTCCTGCATCTTTTATTTAACGATCTCGTTCGTTTTATCGGAGATGATTTTTCACCAGTTCGTCCGGAACTTTGCAAAGAATATCCGACAAACTATTGTATCAGTCAGCAGATCAATGGCAAGTTTTCTGTTCGCACTTATATCGACATGCCAGAAAGCACCTGTATTGCATTTGCATCCCGCTATGTTGACGAAGATTTTCAGAGTTTTGACGAATATGTACAGTCCTCTCTCGAAGATTTCTTAAATCTTCATAATGGTCTGTTCAATGTTAATATGTCAAACGAACAGGGACTGGAATTACAGCTTGATGTTCCAAAGGTTGTGACAGATGAATTGATTACCTTTGAGCATGAGGCATATCTGTTACCGGTTGTTTATTCATTTGGAACGATCCACTTTATATTCGAGTTAATACATAATGAACTGTAAGCTACGTGTTTCATAATACTATATCAAGAGAAATAAAAACCGGCTGTGCTTTTGCACAGCCGGTTTTTTTATTCATGATAATAGAATGTTGGCAGAACATGTGTTCTACTATTTGTGATAACAAAATGTTAATGTAACTTACATTCCAAGGAACTGCTTTACAACCTTCGGCATCTCTTCCACTTCACATACTGTCGTATGGCGTACCTCGGCACTGCGGATTTCTTCGATCGCCTGTGGGATTTTTACATTACCGATCTTACTTAATTCGTCCACCAGTTCAAACTCTGATAAAGAATCATATTTTGGATCAATCGCATCCATAACGCTTCTGCTGAATTTAAACGGACTTGCCGTTGAAGCGATCACTGTCTTTGTCTCTGTGTCATTCGTATCTTTTTTATATTTGTGATATACAGATGCAGCAACTGCTGTATGTGTATCGATGATATAACCGGTTTTCTCATAGAGATCACGAATCGTATCTGCAGTCTCTTTTTCGCTTGCATAATTACCATAGAAATCGGCAAGTTTCTCTTTCATTTCTGGTGTAATCTCATATTTACCAGTCGTGTTAAGTTCTTTCATCAAAGCAGCATTCTTAACCGCATCCTCTCCTGCAATACGATAGATCAGACGTTCCAGGTTGCTGGAGATCAGAATATCCATAGATGGAGAACTTGTCAACATAAACTCACGGTTCTTATCATAGGTACCTGTTGAAAAGAAATCATAAAGGACTTTGTTCTCGTTGGATGCACAGATCAGTTTTGCCACCGGGATTCCCATATTTTTTGCATAAAATGCAGCCAGAATATTTCCGAAGTTACCGGTTGGAACCACAATATTGATCTTCTCATCTTTTGCAATCACACCATTTGCATATAATTTTGCATATGCATATACATAATATGC
>ERZ1034873.1161-NODE-1161-length-10420-cov-2.888278_pt1 | contig 10420 bp, 9 predicted proteins | sample MGYA00520689_ERZ1034873 | MGnify/ENA primary metagenome ERZ1034873 (study PRJEB33766, sample SAMN09781722) | gut metagenome | biome: gut microbiome | host: Homo sapiens | place: Madagascar | study: EMG produced TPA metagenomics assembly of the PRJNA485056 data... | reverse complement strand
CCGCCGCGCGTTTGAGAAGGTGGCGAGATTAACCAGCAGCTGGCGAAATTGGCCGGCTCCAGCGCTTTAGCTCGATGTCGCGCGCCGCGTGATAGGCGCCACCTTAGCTGGCCAGCGTCGCGCGGTAGACGCCTCCTTAGGTTGCCAACGCCACCTCAGATGTCGAGCGCCGCGTGGTAGGCCTCGTACACCGCCGTCGTGATGTTGGAGGGTCGCACCGCGTCGCCGACGATGCGCACGAACGGCGCCGCATCGCGAAGGGCATCCGCAGCATCGCTGCGCGAGCGTTGGCCAATGGCGCAAATCACCGTGTCGCCAGGAACAAGGTGCTCCTTCCCCTCCCCGTCCGCAACGACAAGGCCACCACGCTCCACGCGCACGCCGCGGGCGTTCAGGTTGACGTCAATGCCCGCGCGCTCGACTTCCGCAAGCAAGATGGGCCTATGCCGGATATTGGCGTCGATGGCAAGCCCGTCGCGCATCTCGACGATGTGCGCACGCTTACCAAGTCGCACCTGGTTGATCGCGCATTCGCAGCCCGTCAGCCCACCGCCAAGAACGACAACCTCATCCCCCGGTCGCTCGCCTTCCAGGTACAGGTCGTCAATCGAGAGCACGCGCGCACCCTCTTCGACGGGAAGCGGCATCGGAATCGGAGCCGACCCTACGGCGACAATCACCGCATCGGCCGCAATCCTCTCCGCGAACGCCGCGTCGACCTCGGTGTTCAGGCGGATATCCACCCCAAGGCGATCGAGCAGGTGCGCGTAGGTTCGTCCCAGCTCGTACATATCGCGCTTGAAGGGCAGCGCCGCCTCAGTACGAAGGATGCCGCCGAGCTCGCCCTCGCGCTCGCACAAGACGACGTCGTGCCCGCGGCGGGCCGCCGTTGCCGCGGCAACCATGCCAGCGATGCCGCCGCCCACGACGAGCACCTTGCGTGAACGGGGCGAACGCGCGATATCCATCCCCTCGAACTCGCGTCCGATGAGCGGGTTCACCGCGCAGCGGCGCGTCTGCGTCACGGCACGCTCGGCCATGCACACGTAGCAGCGAAGGCATTTCACCACATCATCGCCACGATTCGCCATCACCTTCGCGGGGAGTTCGGGGTCGGCCAGAAGGCCGCGCGCCATGGCGACGGCGTCGGCCTGACCGCTCGCGATGATCTCCTCCATCTGCGCGGGGTCGGAAAGCCCGCCGATCGCCACGACAGGAATGCTCACGTGCTTCTTGATTTCCGCCGCAAGATGCACGTTGCAACCGTGGTCGCGGAACATCGACGGGTGCGTGATCGAGAAGCCAAATTGATAGGACCCTGCCGACACGTGCATGAGGTCGACCAGATCCTCGAGCGCATGGGCGATGCGGGCGCCCTCGGCCACATCGTAGCCGCCCTCGAAAAGCTCGGCTCCGCTTATGCGCAGCTCAATGGGGAATCCGGGGCCAACGGCGCTGCGCACCGAAGCGAGCACCTCGCGCGCGAAGCGGACGCGGTTCTCAAGCGACCCGCCGTACTCGTCCTCGCGCTTGTTGAAGTAGGGGGAGAGGAACTGGTTGATCAGCCAACCGTGCCCCGCATGCACCATGACCATCTGGAAGCCGGCGCGCTTCGCGAGCGCAGCTGCCTCACCATATGCCGCAACGATGCTCGCAATCTGCTCATGAGAAAGCGCGCGCACGGGCATACCATCGGGGCGCACGCCATCGGAGGGCCCCCATTGACACAGGTCGCCCTTCTTTTCCTTGTCGACCATGTAGGTGCCGGCGTACTGCCCCGAATGCGAAAGCTCGATGGATGCGACCGCGCCGTGACGTTTGATCGCGTCGGCAAGGTAGGTGAAAGCACCGAGCTGACCGGGCGTCTTCAGCGACAGCCGCAGCATTTGCGAGCCGTCGGTTTCGGGATGGACCACCAGCTCGCTCACGGTGACGACTGCCGCGCCGCCCTTTGCGCGCAGCTCGTAGAATCCCTGGGTGCGCGGCCCGGGCGTGCCCTCCGCCGTAATGTCGGTCGCGCCCATCGGCGCCGATAGCATGCGATTGCGCAAAGTCAGGCGCCCCACCTTAAGCGGCGCGCACAGATTCGGATAATCTCGCTTCATCGAGTCCCCTCCTTATATCCCCTCGCCGGCACCCCTTGCCGGCTCATCGCCGCGGTCGCACGTCGAGTTTCCCCTTCGGCATGCGCTTAAAATCAAAGCGGCCGCACGTCGGACAGGCGCGCGGCCGCTTCGGCTACTCCGCAGTTTAGTGCGAAGCGTGGTGTTTTTCCACCCAACCCTCATGATTCTCCTGACGCGCACGCCCGATGCCGAGCGCGCCGTCGGGCACATCCTTCGTGATGACGGAGCCCGCAGCAACAAGCGTATGCGCGCCCACGTTCACGGGAGCCACCATCATGGTGTCGCTGCCGATGAAGGCGCCGTCGCCGATGGTGGTCGGCCACTTCTTGGCGCCATCGTAGTTGCAGGTGATCGAGCCGGCGCCGACGTTCACGCCCTCGCCGAGCGTCGCGTCGCCGATGTAGCTCAGGTGAGGAACCTTGCTGCCGCGACCGATCGTAGACTTCTTGATTTCCACGTGCGTGCCGGCCTTCGCGCCCTCGCACAGGTGCGCACCGGGTCGCAGGTACGCGCGCGGGCCGCACGTGGCATCGTCGTCGATGCGCGCCTCGATCGCGACCGTCTCGTCGATCGTGCAGCCCGAGCCGACGACGGTGTCGGTCAGACGCGTGTTCGGGCCGATGACAGAATCCTCCCCTACCTGGGTTTTTCCCAAGAGGAAGGTCTGTGGGAGAAGCTCAACGTCGGGTGCAATCTCCACGTCGGGGCCGATCCACACCGAAGTTGGGTCCCACATGGTGACGCCCGCCGCCATGTGCTCCTTGTTGATGCGCGACTGCAGGGCGTGCGTCGCCGCGGCCAGCTGGACGCGCGAGTTCACGCCCAAGCACTCGGAGACGTCGCTTGCAGGGAGCGCAAGCACGTCGCGCCCGGCACCACGGCAGATCTCGAGCACGTCGGTCAGGTAGAACTCGCCCTGCGCATTGTCGCTTCCCACCTGCTCGAGCGCCTCGAAAAGCGCCTGCGCGTCGAAGCAGTAGAAGCCGGAATTGCATTCGGAGACGGCAGCCTCGGCGGCGTTCGCGTCCTTTTGCTCGACGATGCGCTCGACGCGCCCCTCGCCGTCGCGGATGATGCGCCCATAGCCGAACGGGTCGTCGAGTTCCATGGTAAGCACCACAACCGCCGCGTTCGAGCGGGCGCGCATGTCGGCGAGCTCGCGAATGGTATCGGGCGTGATGAGCGGGCAGTCGCCCGTGAGCACCGACAGCGAGCCGTCGAAGCCGGCGAGCGCATCCTTGCAGGTGAGCACCGCGTCGGCCGTGCCGCGCTGCGCCTTCTGCACGACGACCTCGGTGTCGGACACCAAAGGCTCCACGATATCGCGGGCGTGCCCCACCACCGACACGATGCGATCGGCACCCGCCTCGCGCGCAGCGTCAACAACCCAGCGAACGAGGGGCTTGCCGAGAATCTCGTGCGCAACCTTGGGTTTTTTCGACTTCATACGAGTTCCCGCACCTGCGGCGAGCACGATGGCGGCAGTATCCATTAAGACGACCTTCCGATTGATTGAAAAATGCCAGGGAAAAGTATAGCGCAAAGAGAAGGAGGGCTCGCGCCCGCAAGGCGCGCAAGCCCTTATCGCGCGCCGTCGCGGGCGCCCCGTCACTTCCCTGCGGGCGCGTCCTCCACGCGAACCGCCACTTCCGCAATGCCCTCGCACCCCGCAAGAGTCTGCTCCACCTCGCGAATGACCTCGGGATCGTCGATTTCGCGAAGGAGCCTCTCGGATGCGACGTTGGCTTCCTCGCCCGCAGTCTGCCGCTGCATCTCACTCGGGCCGAGCGACATGAAAGCCACGCCCTGCTTCTGCGCCGACTTCGCCTGCACCGCGAGCAGCGAGAAGCCCGCAACGCCCGCGACGAGCGAGGCTAAAAGGATGCCGAGCTTCGCCGCGGCGATTGTGGCCGCATCGACGTAGGCCAGGTTCGCCACAAAGATCGCCATCGTGAAGCCGACGCCGCCCAAAACCGCCGCGCCGAGCATATGCATCCAGGTCACGTTCTCAGGCAGGCACGCCGCCCTCAGTTTCACCACAAGGAAGCTCGCGGCCATGATGCCAAGCGGCTTGCCCACCACCAGGCCGAAGAACGCACCAAGCAGCGCCGGGTTCGAGAACAGGGCGCCCAAGTCGCTCCCAGCAAGCCCGACGTTCGCGTTCGTGAGCGCGAACAGGGGCAGAATCGCGAAGTACACCCAAGGATAGAGCAGGTGCTCCAAACGCGTCGCCGGGGGCACGACCTGCTTCGACACGCGCGCCAGCGAGGAGACCGTCTTCAGGTAATCCTCCTGCCCGATTACGGGTTCTTGCGCGTTGAAGGCGCTCTTCGCCTCGACGACGCGCTCGCCCGACCAGCGGATGAAGCTCTTCACGTTCACACGCGAGCCGGAGGGAATCGCAAACGCGAGCAGCACGCCCGCGATGGTGGCATGGACGCCCGACATGAACACGCAGTACCACAACACAGCCCCCACCAGGAGATACGCATACAGCGAGTACACGTGCCCCTTGTTCATGAGAAGCAACGCGCAGAAGACGAGCGCCGCGCACGCAAGCCAGAACGCCGAGGGCGCCTGCCCGTAGAACACCGCAATCACGAGGATGGCGATGATGTCGTCGGCAACGGCTAAGGTGCTCAGAAAGACGCGCACCCCGTTCGGCACGCGGTTGCCCAGAAGCGCCAAAATGCCGAGCGCGAAGGCGATGTCGGTCGCCGTGGGCACACCCCAACCACCCGCAGTCTGTGGATTGCCCAGGTTAAACGCGGTGTAGACCGCGATGGGCGCGAGCACGCCGCCGACGGCGGCCACGATGGGCAGAATCGCCTGGCGGATGTTCGTGAGCTCCCCCACCGTCATCTCATACTTGATTTCCAAGCCCACGAGCAGAAAGAACACCGACATGAGCACGTCGTTGATGATATGGGAGAGCGGCATCGAGGCCGAATCGTCGCCGAACGAGATGCCCACGCTCGTGTGCCAGAAGTGCTCGAAGGCGTCCGCCGCAGGCGAGTTCGCCACGATGAGCGCAACGATCGCCGCGAGGAGCATCGCACCCGCCGCCTTCGTGGACGAGCTCGTGAACTGGATGAGCTTGCGGTAGCGTGCCTGATGGCCCTGCACCTCGCTGATGAAGATGCGCCCCGGGTCGGGGTTCTGCGCGCTCGGATGCACGGGGGTCACCGAAGTTGCGGGCGCCGCCGAGTCCGCAGGGTTCTTTTCTGCCATGTTCTCTGCCATGGGAATCCAATCTGTGAGCCCCGAACACATGCCACGGGGTCGGGCGTTTGCTGCATTATCCCCCAAAAAGGCGATTTCTTTACCTTCGATTAGCCCCTTCACCTGCGAATGTAAGCGAAGCGTTGCCAAATGGGGTGCAAATACTCACGTTCCCTTCCCTCGTTATGCGCTATGCTGTACCTATCAGCTTCGAGGTAAGGAGCCATCATGATTCATGCAAACGGGTATAAAAACCGCAGGTGAACCCGCACGAATCTGGGCATTCTCCCGGGCTGTTTTTTATTGGCCACGATTGTGAGGTGGTAACTATGAGCATTACCGTATCCGGCCGCAAAATGCCTGTAACCGACGCGCTGCGCAAATACGCCGAGGAGAAAATCGGCAACTCCATGAAGGTCATGGACATCGATCCGCTCAACGCCGAAGTCGTCCTGAGCAAAGAGAAGAACCCGGCGAACCCCTGCCCCGACACCTGCGAGGTCACGCTGCGCACGAAGGGCCACATCATCCGCGTGGAAGAGCATGAAGACGATATGTACGCGGCAATTGACGTCGCCGCGGCGAAGGTGCTGCGCCAGCTGCGCAAGTTCAAGACGCGCGTCATCGACCGCAAGACCCGCAACGGCGAGAAAACCGTCGACGCCTCGCCCATTCCCGTATCCGATGGCGAGCTCGACCTCGACGGGCTTATGAGCGAGCTTACCGACGACGAGGTTGTGCGCGTGAAGGAAATCGAGTTCGCCCCGCTCACCGAAGAAGAAGCGCTTGTACAAATCGATCTTCTGGGCCACGACTTCTTCGCATACACCGATCGCGACACGAACTTGGTAAATGTTCTTTACCGTCGCGACAATGGAGGTTACGGCCTTTTGAAGCAGAAAGAGTAGCGATAGGTTACAATACGCTGCGCTGTATTTCTGTGAGAAAGGATGCCTTCAATGGCTACGCTTGATACCGTTAAAGAAGTTCTCGAGTCGAACCTCGAAATCGACCCCGAGAACGTGACCGAAGACGCCACCTTCGAAGACCTGGGAATCGACTCCCTCGACATGGTCGAGCTCATCTGCGATCTCGAGGAGAAGTGCAGCGTCGACTTCGGCGAGCCGGAAGGCCTCACCACCGTCGGTGACCTCGTCGAGTACATCGACAGCCTGTAGGCTATCACCGCAAGCAAAAGAGCCCGCATCTGCGGGCTCTTTTCATTTTAGGGAACGCGGGGTGACGCGACGGCGCAGTAGCGGGGGAAACACGAGGACACACGCTGCAGCTTCAGCAAGACGCAGGAGCGCGCGACAGCTTCGACAAGATGCCGGGACGCGCACGCCCGCGGAGAAGCCTACGGGCGGTCGCGGCGAGAAAACCACGCGAGCACGGCGGCGGCCACAACGAGCAGGCAGATCGTCGCCACGCGCCCGACGCTTAAGGGCTGATATCCCACAGCGAAGATGCCCGCCCCGAACGCCGCCAGTACCACGCAAAGGACGGAGAGCCATTTCAGGTAGTCTTTCCTCTCCATACTACGCCACGTCTTCCTCGTTCAAGCGGCCGCGGAACGTGCGGTAGACAATGACGTGGTACACCAGCACGAGCGGCACGCCGATACACGCGATGCCCGTCATCCAGGCAAGGGAAATCTCCGAGGATGCTGCCGTCGCCGCGGTGATCGAGGCGCCCGCGCCAGCGGGATCGGCAACGACGAGCGTCGGGAACATCGACGTCGCCAGAAGCCCGATAAGGCAGACCGCGCCTGCAGACTGGGCGAGAAACGCGCCCAAGTCGCTCCCCTTCGCGCGGCCCAGGTATATCGACACGATGAGAGCGATTGCGAATAGCACGGCAAACACGCAGGCCACAGGCCACATCGCAGGCTCGATAGCGGGACGGATGACCCCGAGCGTCATAGCGCCGCACACCGCGAACAACACGAGCGTCACCACCTGCAGAATGCCTCCAAGCTTGTGCGCCCGCGCACGAAGGTCGCTTCCCTCGGGCGTTTTAAGCGCGATCCACAAGCATCCCGCCGTCAGGCACATCGCAAAACCGAGAAGGCCCACAAGCAGCGTATACGGGGTGATGAGCCCCAGAAGCGGGACACCCGAGTAATCCCCGTTCGCCGCCATGGGAATACCCGCAAACGCATTGCCCACCGCAACCCCGAGCAAAAGCGCCGGTAGGAACGACCCCACGACGAAGCACACGTCCCACACGCGCGACCAACTGGCGTCATGGGCGCGGAACTCGAGCGAAACGGCGCGCACGATAAGCCCGAAGAGCACGAGCATCACCGCGAGGTAGAAGCCCGAGAACGTCGTGGCGTATGCTGCGGGAAACGCCGCGAACAGCGCGCCTCCCGCCGTGAGCAGCCAAACCTCGTTGCCGTCCCACACAGGGCCGATGCTGCGGCGGATATACGCGCGCTCGGTCTCGTTCTTCGCAAGGACCGGGTAGAGCACGCCCGCACCCAAGTCGAAGCCGTCGAGCACGAAATAGCCCGCGATCAGCACGAAGATCAGGAAGAACCACAGTATCTGGAGAATCGTCATTACTGCTCACCACCCTTTTCACCTGCACCGGCAACCGCAAGATTCCCATCGCCCGCCTTGGCGGCACCCTCATCGGGCCCCTGCTTCACGAAATGGGAGATGACGCGCGCCCAGCCGATGAGGAGGAACAGGTAGACCGCGAGGAACAGCGCCAGCGTGATCAAAAGCTCAGGCGCCGACACGGATTGGGAAATCGCGTCGTTCGTCAGAAGAGCCACGCCGTCGGGACCGGTCGTCGAAGGATAGACGACCCACGGCTGACGCCCCACCTCCGCCGTGATCCAACCGACTTGGATGGCCACGAACGGGAACAGCGGCGAGATGACGAACAGCTTCTGCAGCCAGCGCATCGAGCGGACACGCCCGCCGCGCATGGTGAAGACAATCGCGAGAATCGCCGTCACCATGATGAGCCCATACATGGCAACCATCAGGTGATATGTCTGGAACACGAGGTTCACGGGCTGATCGGCGACGTTCATGTCGGAGTACTTCTCCTCCTGCGCGAGCGAGTGCAGGCCCTTGTACTCGGTATCCCACGTGCCGGTTGCAAGGAAGCTCGTCCCGCCGGGAATCGCGAACGGGGTGATCACCCGCTCGTTTTCCTCGTCCACCCAACCGAACGCGTAGAGCGGCGGCACCTCGTCGTTGTACATGCCCTCCATCATGGCGAGCTTGGTGGGCTGCTCTTCGGACACCTGAACGGCGGACGCGTGCGCGGTCACGATCATGGCGCACGAGGCGACGATGCCGACGACGGCCCCGATGCGCACCGTCTTCATAGCGAAGTCGGTGTGCTTGTTCTTGAGCAGGTACCACCCACCCAAGGCGAGCGACGTGAACGCACCGATGATCAGCAGCGCAACGATCACGTGGAAGTAGCGCGGGGCAATCGAAGGGTTCATGGCTGCCGCAAGGAAGTCGGTGATGATGGCCTTCTTCCCATCGGCCGCAAGCTCGGCGCCGGCGGGCGTCTGCATCCACGAGTTAGCGATAAGGATCCAGAGCGCGCTTAAAAGGGAACCCGCCCACACGAGCCATGCCGACACGGTGTAGAACTTGGGCGAAACCTTGTTGCGGCCGAACAGCAGCACGCCCAAGAACACCGACTCCAGGAAGAAGGCGAACAGCGCCTCGGCGGCAAGCGGGGCGCCGAAGATATCGCCTACAAAGCGCGAGTAATCTGCCCAGTTCGTGCCGAAGGAGAACTCCATCGTGATGCCCGTCGCCACGCCGATGGCGAATGTCGCGGTGAAAATCTTCACCCAGAGGCGCACCGCCGCGCCGTCCTTCTCGTCGCGCGAACGGTAGTACTTCGTCGCGAAAATCGCCGTAATCAGGCCAAGCCCGATCGAGAGCGGGACGAATATGAAGTGGTACGCAACGGTGAGCGCAAACTGGATACGTGAGAGCAAAGCAACATCGGTCAAGATATCCATAACGCAACCCCCTCCTTTTCGCATATGCGATGGTTGATTATTGGATGTCAGGATAGCACATTATCGATAACAATTCTCATTTTTATCGAGATTTATTTTCGATAATGCCACTTGCAGGAAATCCCTCTGCAAGCGGACAGCAACAGCCTAGCCCCGCCGCGCGCAGTAGCCAAGCGCCGTATATGCGAAATGCTGTCGGGAAACCCTACGACTGCAAAGAGTTGCCATCCGCAGCGCGAAGAAATGCGGCCTTGACATCGGCAATCGAGTAGAGGCTGCCGAATGCGCAGATAAGGCCTTCGGAGCCGGCGGTTCTGCGTGCAGCAGAGACGGCATCATCGAAATCGCCCGCAACCTCAACCGTCGCAGAAACGCCGAGCTCGTCACATGTCTCGCGAATCGCCTCAGCGAGATCGGCCGCATCGAGGGCGCGCGGATTAGGCGGCGTCACGCACACGAAGGCACTCGCCAACGGCGCGACAGCCCGAAGCATCGAGCGATAGTCTTTATCGGCAAGGATGCCAACGAGGAATACCGGCTTCTTATCGGGGAAAACGTCGCACAGCGAATCGGCGAGCACGCCCGCGCCCTGCGGGTTGTGGCCGCCATCGATCACCACAGTCGGCATACCCGCTGGTTGATCAAGCACTTCAAAGCGCGCAGGCCACCGCGTCTCGGCAATTCCACGAGCGATAGCCTCATCAGGAATCTCCCAGCCGCGCTCGCGCAGCGCACCAGCGATCTCGATAGCCATCGCCGCGTTCGAGGGTTGATACGACCCCAAAAGCCGCGTCGCATACTCACACCCGCGATAGAAGAACTGACGCATGGGAACAGCACTCTCAACCTGCGGCATGGGGGTTCGGTGGGCATATGCCATGCTCAAACAGTCCTGAGCTCGCAAGCGAGGACTGTCTGAGCACGGAGTATGCTGTCCCCGCCCAGAAGCGGTCTCGCAGGTTGAGCCCCCCTCGGCCCCCACCTGCTCTTGAGCATGAGGGGCGTGCTCCGCGCGCAGTTCCGCAGCGCAGCGAGGACTGTCTGAGCACGGAGCATGCCCCTCGTGCTC
>ERZ1034873.1160-NODE-1160-length-10422-cov-4.867368_pt1 | contig 10422 bp, 7 predicted proteins | sample MGYA00520689_ERZ1034873 | MGnify/ENA primary metagenome ERZ1034873 (study PRJEB33766, sample SAMN09781722) | gut metagenome | biome: gut microbiome | host: Homo sapiens | place: Madagascar | study: EMG produced TPA metagenomics assembly of the PRJNA485056 data... | reverse complement strand
ACACAAATATTTATGGAGCAGATGCAAAATAGTTGTGTAATATGACAATGACACCATCTGAAAATGTTTGATACAGAAAATGTCTGTAGAATAGAGAGGGGTAGTGTGAAAAATAAGATTTTTGCACGCAGGAATGGAGGATAGAACATGGCAGTTCAATACATGGAAAAAGAAAAATTATTTCAGTTAGATACTGCACGTACCAGTTACGTGATCGGCATCGTGGATGAGGAACAGTTTGTCGGACATGTCTACTATGGCAAAAAGATCCGTCCGCAGGACAGTGCCTATCTGATGCGTACCGGAGAGGCTCCGTTTGTACCTTCCACGAACAATCGGGAGAGAGGTTCCTTTTACGATACCTTCCCGATGGAGTATGCGGGAAACGGACTTGGAGATTATAGAGAGAGCACGATCGCAGTCCGGACACAGTCCGGCCATGCGGCCGTTTTGGTGAATTACGAATCCTATGAGATCACGGATGAGAAGCCGGCATTAGAAGGGCTGCCATCCACCTTTGGCAAAAAGGGTGAGTGCCAGACACTGATCTTACACTGCAAGGATGCAGCCTTAGATCTGAAGATCGATCTGCTCTATACCGTTTTTGAAAAAGAAGATGTCATTACAAGAAGTGTCATTGTAAAAAATGATGCCAATGAGCCGGTTTATCTGACAAAGGTATTTTCGGCATGTCTCGATATGGATGCAAAGGATTATGAGATGGTATCCTTACATGGTTCGTGGGCAAGAGAACGTCAGATCGAGAGCCGCAGCATCGGCTACGGCAAACAGAGCGTAGGTTCTACCAAGGGAGAATCCTCCCATCAGGAGCATCCGTTTCTGGCATTGAAGGAGAAAAACGCATCTCAGGAGACAGGTGAGATCTATGCGATGCATTTTGTATATTCCGGTAACTTCTTAGCACAGGTAGAGAAGAACCAGTTTGATTCCCTGCGTATGGTAATGGGAATCCATCCGGATAATTTCTGCTGGAAGTTAGCGCCAGGGGAAGCATTTACAGCACCGGAGGTGGTACTTACCTATTCCGCAGCAGGCTTTGACCGCATGACAACGAATCTGCATACACTTTACCGGAATCATCTGATCCGCAGCCCATATAATCATACAAAACGTCCGATCCTGATTAATAACTGGGAAGCAACGTATTTTGATTTTGATACGGATAAGCTGCTTGCGATTGCAAAACGTGCATCCGCACTTGGGATCGAGATGCTGGTTATGGATGATGGCTGGTTTGGACACCGCAAGGATGACAGTACAAGCCTTGGTGACTGGTATGTGAATGAGGATAAGATCAAGGGAGGACTGGAATATCTGGTCGATGAAGTTAATAAGCTTGGCATGAAGTTCGGTATCTGGTTTGAGCCGGAGATGATCTCACCGGATTCGAAGCTGTATGAAGCACATCCGGACTGGGCAATCGCCGTACCGGGAAGAGAGAATACGAGATCGAGAAACCAGTATGTCTTAGACTTAAGCCGCAGGGATGTTTTGGATTATACCTATGAGAGTGTTGCGAAGATCCTCCGCAGTGCCAACATCGAATATGTAAAATGGGATATGAACAGACAGCTTACGAATATCGGAAGCATGGAGCTTCCGGCAGACCGTCAGGGCGAGTTATATCACCGCTATGTATGTGGTGTCTATGAATTACAGGAGCGTCTGATCACAGAGTTTCCGGATCTGCTCTTAGAGAACTGCTCCGGCGGTGGCGCACGTTTTGATCCGGGAATGTTATATTACAGTCCACAGATCTGGTGCTCTGATGATACAGATGCGATCGAGCGTCTGAAGATCCAGGAGGGAACCGCCCTGATCTATCCGTTATCGGCAATGGGCGCACATGTTTCGGACTGCCCGAACCATACCGTAGGACGTGTCACGCCATTTGAAACCAGAGGATATGTGGCACTTGCAGGAACCTTCGGCTATGAGCTTGATATTACCAAGATCCCGGAAAAAGATCAGAAGGCGATTCCGGATCAGGTTGCAATGTATCATAAGTACAACGATCTCGTAAGGGAAGGAACCTATTACCGGATCGCATCCTATGCCGCGAACCATGAATATGACTGCTATATTGTAGTATCAGAGGATAAGAAGGAAGCACTGGTTACCTTTGTACAGGTATTGAACCGCCCGAACTTCCACAGCCGCAGAATCTGCTTAAAGGGATTAGATCCGGTATATAATTACCGGATAGAGGGCGAAGAACGTACCTATGGTGGAGATCTGCTGATGAATGCAGGACTTCTGATTGCAAATCCATGGGGAGATTTCCAGGGCAGAATCATCCATCTGCAGGCAGATGAATCATAGAAGCACTTGACAAAGAGCAATTAATTACCTAGAATAAAATCAACTAAAAAAGATTAAAAAAGACTAATAATAGATATACAGAGGGAAAGCAAGGGGTATCAGATATGGCAAAAACAGTAAAACTTGCTGACATTGCTGCAATCGTCGGTGTAAGTACTGTGACGGTTTCGAAGGCATTGTCAGACCAGAAGGGCGTAAGCGAAGAGTTACGGGTACGGATCAAGAAGCTTGCCGACGAGATGGGCTATAAACAGCCATCGACCGTCCGGAAGCTACAGGCACATAAGAGTTATAATATCGGTGTAGTGATCGCAGAGATGTTCTTGGATAAATACGATTCCTTTTACTGGCAGATGTATCAGGCGTTGACGACAAGAGCAGTATCAAAGGGCTGCTTTACGATGCTTGAGGTGGTAAGTGCCGTAAATGAAGAAGCGGGCAATCTGCCGATGATCATTCAGGAACATAAGGTAGATGGACTGATCGTGATTGGCGCAATGTCAAGCGGCTATCTGACCATCTTAAACGAACAGTCCGGTGTTCCGGTCATCTATATGGACTATTATGATGAGACGCAGGCGTGTGATGCGGTGATCTCCAACAGCTATTACGGAACGTATGCACTGACGAATTATCTGATCCATATGGGACACCGCAGGATCGCCTATGTGGGAACGCTTCTCGCAACAGAGAGTATCACCGACCGTTACTTTGGATATATGAAGTCACTGATGGAGCATGGAATCGAGACGAAGCCGGAATGGCTGATTGAGGATCGTGATGTGGACAGTGGATTTATTGATACCCAGAATAAGCTGATGATCCCGAAGGATATGCCGACCGCATTTGTATGTAACTGCGATCTGACTGCAAGCTACATGATCAAGAAGCTGCAGCAGAACGGTTACCGGGTGCCGGAGGATGTGTCGGTGGTCGGATTCGATAATTATCTGTATCCGGGACTTTGTAATATCAAGATCACAACGTATGAAGTTGATATAAAAGAGATGGCAAGAAGAACGATACACAATCTCTTGAAGAAGATGGGAAATGAAAACTATAAACCGGGTGTCTTTATTGTAGAAGGCCGTGTGGTTTATAAGGAGAGTGTAGCTCACGTATAGAAGCCGGAGCCGCCTGTTTGAAAGCAAATGGGGTGGCTCCGGTACTTTTTTTGAACAGGTTGATAAAGTGGTTGGTATTGTCGATGCCGACAGCAGAGCCGACCTCGTGGACGGTCAGATTGCTGGACAGCAGAAGATCCTTTGCAGCCGCAATACGGCGGGCATTTAAGTAGTGTAACGGAGAAACACCGAACTGGGCAGAGAACTCCCGGCAGAGACGGTATTTGCTGATACCAAGCATCGTCTCAATATCGGTCAGGGAGTAGCTGTCACTATACTGTTCATCGAACATCTTTTTCATCTGGATCAGATAATCCGGGATGTGTTCCTCAGCATGCTCCTGATTGGCAGAAACGACACAGACCTCGGTTAAGATGTCGGTCAGCCGCTTGGAAACAGAGAACACAGAAGAAGCGAGGTTCGCATGAACGGCACGTTCTAAGTATTCGATATAAGACGGAATATCGGAAACAGGAGCAACCGGATAGAGCTTTGCAACAGATTCCTGATAAAAACGGTAGAATACAGGCAGAGAATCCCCATCGATAAATGCAAGGTAGAACTCCCAGACAGATTCTGCCGCTGCAAGCCGGAACGGCTGGCCGCAGGAAAAGAATAACAAGGTATCCGGATTTAAGGCGGTTGTCTTCCGGGCAGTGGAAATAACACCACTGCCTTTTGTTGTATATAAGATCATATAGCAGGACAGATCAGATATATCATAAGAAAAAGGCAGTGTGGCGGTAACGCTTCCGCCTGCCAGAAAATGGATCAGTCCATCTGCCTGTGCGAACGGATCTCTTTCTATATAAGTAAGCTGTGAAGTTAAGCTGCCTGCACCGGTGGAAGGTGTGCCATGGAATACATCGGCAAAAGAAACGGCTGGATTCATAATCTTATGCTCCTTTACGTGCTAAATTTACTTCTTTCTTTAAGTATAGCTTAAAAAAACGCATATTACAACATATATTAAGCGGGAAAACCTTAATATAAAGCGAAACTAAAGTAAAAGCGTAGACTAAATTAAGTAAAAAAGGAGATGATACATGTACGAATTGCACAAAAGGATAGGGCAATAATTAGTAAAAGTGAGGAAAGTAACGATATTTGCAATATACAGTGATTAAAAGCAATAATAGCTGATGCTTAATTAAGCAAATAGAATATAATTAAATTAAGTTACAAAACAGTAACGGACACACATAAAAGGAGGATATTTTTACTATGAAATTGAAGAAATTACTCGCACTTTCAATGGCAAGCCTTATGGCTTTCTCAGTAGTTGGATGCGGAAGCAGCAACAATGCAGGCAGCAGCTCCAGCGACAAGGCTGACAACACAGCAGCAGACACAGAGAAGACAGATGACGCAGCATCTGACGATTCTGCTTCTACAGGGGATTACAAATCGTACAACGATATTGAACTTGGTACAGACTATACTGATTTAACAGCAAGCATCAAGTTCCTGACATGTAGAACGGATATGGATTCGGATGACTATAATGGAAAGAGTTATGCACAGTATATTGAAGACTTCAATAAGGTATATCCAAACATTACGGTTGATGTAGATTCCATGACAAACTATGCAGATGATGCATTGCTTCGTTTACAGGATGATAACTGGGGCGACATCATGATGATTCCGGCAGTTGATAAGGGAGAGTTAAGTACATACTTCTTATCATACGGTGATCTTGACACTGTATCTGAACAGGTCAGATACGCAGATGCATGGGCATACGACGGACAGGTATATGGCGTTGCATGTGATGCAAATGCACAGGGTATTGTTTATAACAAGAAAGTGTTCGAAGAGGCTGGAATTAAAGAGCTTCCAAAGACTCCGGATGAATTTATCGCAGACTTAAAGCTGATCAAAGAGAAGACAGATGCCATTCCACTTTATACAAACTATGCAGCAGAGTGGACAATGGGTGCATGGGACGCTTACTTGGGCGGTTCTGCAACAGGACAGAGTGACTATATGAATAATGTATTACTTCATACAGCAAATCCTTTCTCTGATCCGGGCGATGGAACACATGCATACAACGTATACAAGATCTTATATGATGCAGTGGCTGAGGGACTTATCGAGGATGACTATTCCACAACAGACTGGGAAGGATGTAAGGGCATGATCAACAACGGTGAGATCGGTACAATGGTACTCGGATCCTGGGCAGTATCCCAGATGAAGGCCGCTGGTGACAATGCAGACGACATCGGATATATGCCATTCCCAATCACAGTTGATGGAAAACAGTATGCATCCGCAGCTCCGGATTACAACTATGGTATCAATGCAAAGGCATCTGCAGAGAATCAGGAAGCATCTTTAATCTTTGTAAAATGGTTAACAGAAGAATCCGGATATTCTTATAACGAGGGTGCATTACCGGTAGCAGCAGATATTGATGAAATGCCGGATACATATGCAGAGTTCACAGATGTTACTATGGTAACAGATGATCCGGCAGTTGCAGGAGAAGAAGATTTACTGAACACATTAAATTCTGATTCTGAGTTAATGATTAACGCAGGTGGAAACCAGAAGGTTATGTCAATCGTTGAGCATGCAGCGAACGGTGATGAGAGCTTTGATGATGTCATGAACGAGTGGAACGAGGCTTGGACATCCGCGCAGGAATCTAACAGCGTTGAGATCAACAAATAATTCGTAACAGTCTGGCTATACAGCCTTGATACAGAGCCGGGGTTTATCCCGGCTCTGATATTCAAAGGATATGGAGGAGATGCATCATGACAGCAGCCACAGTCAAAAAGGAAAAAAAGCCCTTTAACTTGAAAAAATGGGCGAAAAGCAGAAAGGGTCAGCAGGCCATCGTAATCTTCGCATTTATGGTTATTCCACTGTTGCTCTTGCTTGTATTTACCTATCTGCCATTCGGAGAAATGGTAAAGTTTAGCTTTTACAAAATGAAATACATAGGAAAACGTACCTATGTCGGCTGGGATAACTACGTGAAGGTATTCCAGAGAGAGGATTGCTTCAGAGCATTAAAGCTCTGCCTCTACTATATCGTAGGAGCATTGGTACAGCTTATAATCGCCTTATATCTGGCAACAATCTTAAGCTTTAAGACAAAGGGTGGAAGCTTCTTCAAAGGAGTTATGTTCTTCCCATTCTTGATCAGTGGTATCGCCATTGGTTTTATTTTCAAATTCTTCTACACAAGAGGCTTCGTATTTGATACAGTACTTGGCTGGTGTGGATTTAACTTAGAAAATCTTCCGTACTGGTTGAAAGACAGAAGTGTAAACAACTGGGCACTTGCCGGATCTTCTGTCTGGAGATACTTCGGACAGAACATGGTACTCTTCATCGGAGCGATCATGTCGGTAGATGCCGAGATGTACGAAGCAGCAGAACTGGACGGTGCAAATAAATTTCAGCAGTTTATACATATTATACTCCCAAGTATAAAGACAATCGTAACCTTAAATATTATCCTTTCCATTACGGGCTCTTTAAGTGCATTCGATCCGCCATTCGTTATCACAAAGGGTGGAAATGGAACAGGTACTTACTTCGTAATCATGAACAAGATTGCACATACCGACCAGAAGGTGGGTCTTGCATCTGCAATGGCAGTTATCCTGTTACTGATCATATTCGCAGCGACGATTTTACAGAAACTATTCTTTAAGTATGCATTCCGTAATGCGGATTCAGATGATGAAACCTATGATGCAAAGAAACGCCGTAAGAAGTTAGAAAAAGAACGTCAGAAAGCAATGAAGGCTTCCACACAGACCATACAGCAGAAAGGGGCGAGATAAATGGCACAGACAGCAGTAAAAAAGAGAAGAAAACATTATAGTGCCAGTGCAGTCATCTGGATCTTTGTAAAATACGCATCACTTGTATTTTTCTCACTGGTTGCACTGATCCCACTTTATTCCTGCGTGGTTACCGCCTTCAAAACAGAGGCAGAGTACAACGGAACAAACGTTATGACCATGCCGCAGAGCTGGCTGAACTTTGATAATTTTATCCAGGCATGGCAGAAAGCAAACATGGGAAGAGCGTTTATCAACTCCTTCATCATTCTGGTGTGCGTACTGGCAGGCTCCATCATCATCGGAACACAGCTTGCTTATGTATTAAACCGTTTCAAGTTCCCTGGAAACGGACTGATCCGTAACCTGTTCCTGTTCGCCAGCTTACTTCCTGGTATCGCAATGCAGGTTACCGTATATGAGATCATGATGAACCTTGGCTTTATCAATCACCTTTATGGATACATCATCATGAGTATGGGTACAGATATTATTTCCGTATATATTTTCATACAGTTTATGGAAAATATATCGGTTTCACTGGATGAATCCGCTATCATCGATGGCGCATCCTATTTCCAGATCTACTGGAAGATCATCCTTCCACTGTTAAAACCGGCTATCGTAACAGCCATGGTATTAAAGGGCGTTGGCGTATATAACGAATACTATGCTTCGAACCTTTACTTACAGAACAAGGATAAGCTTGGTGTTGTAGCTACAGCCTTATATACATTCACCGGACCACTTGGAAGCAAATACAATCTGATCTGTGCAGGTGTTATCATTTCCATGCTGCCGGCCCTGATCGTGTTCCTGCTCTGCCAGAAACAGATCTACAGTGGCATTACAAGCGGTGCAGTTAAAGGATAAAATTATCAAAGGAGTATGTGTGAAATGATGGTAGAAGAGGTTAAGAATCATTTAATTAATACAATTATTCCGTTTTGGAAAAATCTGAGAGATGACGAGAATGGTGGCTACTATGGATGGCTCGATTATGATCTGAAGTTGGATAAAAAGGCTGTAAAAGGATGCATTCTTAACAGCAGGATTACCTGGTTTTTTGCAAATGCATACACGTTACTGAAGGACGAGAGCCTGTTAGATGAGGCACGTCATGGCTATGAATTTTTGAAGGAACATTGCATTGATAAAGAAAATGGTGGTATCTACTGGTCGATCCGTTACGACGGAACGCCGGAGGATACAACCAAGCATACCTACAATCAGGCATTTTGTATCTATGCACTTTCCTCCTATTATGAAGCATCCGGTGACAGGGAAGCCTTAGATCTTGCAAAGCAGTTATTTGCCCTGATCGAAGAGAAATGTACCGATGAGGTTGGATACCTGGAGGCATTTACAAAGGATTTTAAACCGGAATCAAACGAGAAGTTATCTGAGAACGGTGTACTTGCCGATAAGACCATGAATACCCTGCTTCATGTATTTGAAGCATATACAGAGCTTTATCGTGTATCGAAGGATGAGGCAGTCAAAAAGAGACTGATGTGGATCATGGATACCTTTGCAGATAAGGTATATAATCCAAAGCTTCATCGTCAGGAAGTATTCTTTGATGCAGATTACAACAGTATCATCGATCTGCATTCCTACGGACACGATATTGAGACAGCATGGCTGATGGATCGTGGAACAGAGGTGTTGGGAGAACCGGAATACACCGCTAAAATGAGCCCGATCACGAAGGATCTGACCGCACAGATCTATAAGATCGCATTTGATGGACACTCCCTTGCAAACGAATGCTGCAAAGGCGAAGTCAATACACACCGTGTCTGGTGGGTACAGGCAGAGACCGTTGTCGGCTTCTTAAATGGATATGAAAAAGATCCGTCGAAGAAGGAATACTTAGAGGCAGCCGAGCAGGAATGGGAATTCATCAAAGAGCATGTGGTTGATAAGAGAGAGGAATCCGAATGGTTCTGGGAGGTTCGCCCGGATGGAACACCGTTCGAGGGACGCCCGATCGTAGAACCTTGGAAATGTCCGTACCACAATGGAAGAATGTGTTTTGAAGTGATAAGGAGAATGTCTAAATGATGCATGAAAGATATTATGTAGAGTTAGAGAAGCAGAAAAAGCTTTTAGAGAGAAAAAATGTAAAGTCCGATTTTTATAACGGTGTATTTGACCGCTATGAGTATCCGGTACTTACCAGAGATATGATACCGCTGACCTGGAGATATGACCTGAATCCGGAGACAAATCCATACTTCATGGAGCGTCTTGGAATCAACGCAGTCATGAACTCCGGTGCGATCGAATTAAACGGCAAGTATTATCTTGTAGCAAGAATCGAAGGAAATGACAGAAAGTCCTTCTTCGGTGTTGCAGAAAGTGATAACGGAATCGATGGATTCCACTTCTGGGATTACCCGATTCTTCTCGATGATGTATGTCCGGAAGAGACGAATGTCTATGATATGCGTCTGACCAGGCATGAAGATGGTTATATCTACGGCGTATTCTGCTCCGAGAGCAAGGATACATCCGTAAATGATCTGTCTGCCGCAGTTGCAGCAGCAGGAATTGTCCGTACCAAGGACTTAAAGAACTGGGAGAGATTAGATAATCTTGTCACCTTAAACTCCCCACAGCAGAGAAATGTCGTATTACATCCGGAATTCGTAGATGGCAGATATGCATTCTATACAAGACCAATGGACGACTTCATCGAAACAGGAAGCGGCGGAGGAATCGGATTCGGTCTTTGCGATGACATCACACATGCAGTGATCGATGAAGAGAAGATGACAAGCCTTCGTAAGTATCACACGATCACAGAAGCGAAAAACGGAGCAGGTGCAACACCGATCAAGACCGATAAGGGCTGGATCCACATTGCACACGGGGTAAGAAATACCGCGGCAGGACTTCGTTACGTTATCTATGCATTTGCAACAGACTTAAACGATCCGTCCAAAGTGATCGCAGAGCCATCCGGACTTCTGATCGGACCAAGAGGCGAAGAGAGAGTCGGAGATGTATCAAACGTTGTATTTACCAACGGTGCGATCGTCAATGAGAACAACGAAGTATTTATTTACTACGCATCCAGCGACACCAGAATGCATGTTGCAACCACAACACTTGACCGCCTGATCGATTATGTATTCAAC
>ERZ1034873.1159-NODE-1159-length-10434-cov-5.344735_pt1 | contig 10434 bp, 14 predicted proteins | sample MGYA00520689_ERZ1034873 | MGnify/ENA primary metagenome ERZ1034873 (study PRJEB33766, sample SAMN09781722) | gut metagenome | biome: gut microbiome | host: Homo sapiens | place: Madagascar | study: EMG produced TPA metagenomics assembly of the PRJNA485056 data... | reverse complement strand
ATGAAGGCACTATGATGAGTGGTTTGGCTGCTGTATATCAATATATTTATAAAGACCCTAGTGTAATTTGTGTACAGCTAATGCCAAATTCTCTATTATCCTATACGCCAGCTATTCTAGAAAATTATGGTATTGTTGATGGACGATATAACATAAATGCCAGTACACCTATACAAGGAACTGTTGACAATTATAAAGAAATACTTCGTAATTTTAGCAACCCAATAATAGACGGACAAGCAACAAAGGCGTATAGAAATAATAAATGCTATACTAACCCGTTTGTTAGGCTTGTTCTAGACTGTAACGGTAATAAGCAATATCTTTCTTATGAGTATTTTACAGGACAAAAACAGTGTAAAATAGGTTGCTCGTTTGGTGTTGGGGCTGATATAACTGTCGTTCCTAGCAATTACTGTGGACAAATTTTAAATAGAACTTATCAAGTTTTTACTGATTCATTACCCACTTTGTCATGGACAAAAGACTCATACGAACGATGGTATGCCAATAATTCAGCGTCAATTAGATTTCAAATTGCTCAAAGTGTAGGCAGACTTGCGCTTTTAGCCGTTGCTGGCGCTGCTGTTGGTGGAGGTATGGCGGCAGCATACTCTAGTGGCGGAGAGTTGGCCGCTCTAGAAGCAATGCCATCTAAACAGCTTGTAAGTTCAGGAATAAATACTTATAATCAATCTGTAACAAGTTTAAAAGATGTAATCATACAAGGCGTAAACGCTAGAAGCGCACCTAATGAATATGGCGGTGCCACCAATTTATCATCAAAATGGAATTCTAACACAGCAGGAATTTATGCTTATTGCGAAAGTATGAATGAAAAAGTAATGCGTAGTATTGATGACTATTTTTCTATGTATGGGTATAAAGTTAACCGTGTCGGAAAACCAAATTTGACCTCTCGTAAAAATTGGAATTATGTAAAAATGCAAAATGCACATTGTAGCGGTAAAGCTCCGCAGTATGCTATTGAGTTTATGGAGCGAGCCCTTGACATTGGATGTACATTTTGGCACAAGGATGCTGTAGGTGACTACGGCGACTTGTCTAATCCTATTGTATAAGGTGGTGATAATATGGCTAGAAAACATAATGCATTTGAGGATAGTGCGATTCTTAATAACTCAACATATTCTATGTGGTTTAACCGTTTGTATGGTGTGGCAATTAACGCTTTTGAATGGCAGGGACTTCCGGATAGTGTTGATGAACGCTATCTTGAAAAAATGTTGTTTTGGTATGGACAGGCTATATGGTTTAAAGACGACGTTCTTAATAAAGAACTTTGTTTGCAGTGCGTTCCGGCTGGTGAATTTGACATTTATGGATACCCTATTCGTCGGCAAGCGGCTTCAACGTATAATGGCTATATAAATGCTGACCTTAACGAGAGTAATTCAGTAATCATTTATAACAACCGAACTCGCACACCAGACCTTGACAGTGCTATTCTTTTTGCAAAGCGTCTTTATGAATGCGAACGAACTATAGATGTTAACATCAAAAACCAGAAAACGCCGGGTCTTATTGTATGTGATGAGAAAACTAGGCTATCACTTAAAAATGTTTACATGCAATACGACGGTAATATGCCTGTTATTTTTGCAAACCGAACATTTGACCCTAACCAACTGCAATATATTTCAACTGGCGCTCCCTACTTAGTCGATAAGTTACAGCAGCAAAAAGGAAAGTATTATAGCGAAGCCTTAACTTATTTTGGCTATGAGTCAAACATAAGCGACAAACGTGAACGTGTACTTTTAAGTGAGGTTATGACCAATCTTGGCGTTACCGAGTCTAACCGTACTAACAGACTTGTTGCTCGTCAGCAAGCAGCCGAAAAGATTAGCAAAATGTTTAATCGCGAGGTTACTGTAAGATTCCGTTCTGATTTGCAGCTGTCTCAAGTTGTCGAAAATATGGATAAAGCCATGAAAGCTATGGATTCAGGTGAGCTTGTTATAGATGACGAGGGTGAGGTGATTACAAATGAGTAAGTATACTACGGAATTGCGTTATTATCTTACAACACTTGCGCAAATAGAAAGCACAAAACCTGATGATGTTATTGATAACTCATACGCAAAAGTATTCGATTTTCCAATGTCAAGCATTGGAACACCTACAGAAACTGTTACTTGGGAAAAGCGTTTTCTTAGGCACTTTTATATGCGTGAGATTGGCGCAGAAACAATTGCTCTTTGGAAATTGTGGTTGGAAGATTGGTGCAACGTTGAGTTACCCTTTTATTCAGACTTGTACTCTGCTGCTGCAAAGAATATTGAGCCGTACCTTACAGATGATTATACAGAAACTGAAAGCGGTACTGATAAGACTACAAACAGCGGAAATGATAAGTCGACGCAAACGCTTAATACTACAACCACTTCAAGCGGAAGTATTATCACTTCACATATTGATACCCCGCAAGGCTCGCTGTCTAATTTTCTTAATGGTAATTATGTAACGTCTGCTACAAAGGTTGAACCTAATAATAGTAAAACGGTTACAACCGGTTCACCTAATGTTACTACAAACTATGGGCGAGTCGTAATCCGTACGCCAGATATTACGCGTACGCATAAAGGCTATCGCGGCACAAATAAAGCTGCATTGTTTAAGCAGTATTATGAAAGCATTCGTAATATAGATAAAGAATGCTTTGATAATGCAGATAAGTCTTTGTTTTTCCAACTTTGGTGAGGAGATGATTTTATGTTAGAACCCATAAAATTCTTTTGTAATTGCGCGCTCCCAGCTGTATATGATTCTAGTTTGTCTTATTATGAGGTATTGACAAAGTTAGCATATAAGCTAAACGACACTATCACAGCACTTAACACTCTCACCGTTAGTGTTACCGGAGACGCTAACACACAAGAGTTGAAAGCGAATGTTAATAGCATAGGTTACGAGGACACAGGTGGCATTAGTGAGTTTACTCAAACTTACACCCCCATAACTAGTGTAAAGCAAGCGATAGACGAAACAAATAAAAGTCTTAAAACGCTAGCTGACGGTTCATTTACTAACACAAATAATCTGGCTGTTAGCGTAGATGCAAATAGCGTAGCAATTGACAATATAAACGGAGACCTCGATAAGGTTGCAAATAGCTTAACCGGAAGTGGTTCTTATGTGTTTAGTGGAAATATCGCCAATGTCGGCTATAATAACTCTACACATAAGTTTACAAAAGGAACCACTGCTACAACTAACCTTAAAACTGCAACTACTACGCTAACGACTTCATTCAACACAATGGTTGATGGTGTTAACAATAATACAGACCTTAACGAAATAGAGCACACAGCACTTTCAACTCGGATTCATACAGCAGAAGATAACATTGCACAGTTAAATCAGACTGACGTGCAAGAACTTGCGGATATTGCAAAACTTAAAACCAGTATTACAGGCAGTAATAATGCTGTTTTTAATACAGAAGTTAAAGTTCTTTCGTATAACGACAACGAACAGGCTTTTGTGATATCAAAGTATGCTAATGTTGCAGATGTGAAAAGTGTTATAGCCAATCAAAACGCTGTGGTTGATGCTGTTGCCACTGAACTCAACTCAATGAAAGAAGATATTAAGAATAACGATGCAGAATTTACGCAAAGTCTAGCGCTTCTTAGCGGTCAGGTTAATGATTTGGAAAATACGGTTGATGGGCTTTCTTCTTCACTTAACATTAGCGGATGGAATAGAATCGGAAGTGGAAATATTGTTATTATAACGCCTGACCCATATACCGACTTTTCCGCTAACTATGTTAGAAAATATGCCAATGCTAATGGATTTAAACTTACACAAAGTAATCAGATATTTATATTTAATCCCAGCACTCCTATGCTCAGATTACAGTCGCTTTCGCAACAAGCCGTTAATTTAACAGGCGGTATGACTACTGAACAGAAAAATAATACTACTATGGTATATTTGGTTGGTAGTGGTTTACAGGCGGAAGATGCTGAGGCAACAGTTGGTGCGGCAAAAACCACTTTCCCTAACGCACATTTTGTTTATGCACCTGATTGTTGGTTTGATGTACCAACAAGAGATGTACAATATAATTATAAATATCAAAATTATGATGCAAGTGTGGTTAGAAACGGTTGGCTATACCTTATAGGCGCAGATGTAAATCCAAACGCAGTTTCTGAAATCGCAAACGACTTAGCACCGCAAATTCTACTTGACCTTTTGTTTACCGGAAATAGCAATAGATATACAGAGGTTAGGTATTATGGAGGTAATACAACTTCATCATATGATAGCCCTGCTGTAATACTTAAACGCTATGGTAAAGATTGCGTTGTAGAATCGAATGTTGCTGCCAAAACAGATTTTCATTTCCCATTTGGCGTAAGAACATATTCTAACTGTTTCAGATTAACTACTTACTTTGCATTTGCTAACGTTCCGGTAATAACATTCCCTCCAGAGGTAGAGCCAATATTGGGCTCAATAACATGTGCAACACAGGGTAATGTTCAAGGTGTTACGATTAGAGGAAGTATTCTAAATCCGACAAAAGCACCTACAGCAATAACGCGCACAACATCACTTAATACACAGTAACAACAAGCCCCTCTCTTTGAGAGGGGCTTATCTTATTTCCAAATAGGATTTATTCTAAAATTCAACTGATTTAACTCTAATGAAATGCGCTGTAATGACATATTTATCTGCTTTAAAGTTTCGTTTAATTCGGTTAAATCAGTAGGTTTTGTATTATTTTCTTTCATTAGATTATATATCCAATCCATCTTTATTACTCCTTAAAATATCTATTATTTCTGCCTTTGATGTTAAAAACACTTTAGCCAATTCCGGAATTGTCCACCCCCTATACCGATAACGCATAACGGCTTTTTCAAATTCATCTCTTTCTTTTCTTTCTCTATCTGCTTGACTTTCAATATCATTTTTACATATACTCATTATACGTCCTTTTGAACAACAACAAAGTTGAGACATTATTTCTATTTGTTTTGGTTTGTCCTTTGCTGTGCGATACATACGGCGTATTTCATTATCGGAAAGCCACATAATTAAAACTCCAAATTCAAATCTTCTATTAACGATATTGCATAGTCAAGTGAATGATACGTTTCTACTACATCAGAACAACAACTTATTTCACTCATACTTTTTAATGTGTTAAGATATTTAAGTTTTAGCTTTTTTAACCTATCAACAACATCGCAAGACGATAGTACTGAATGTGAAGTGTTGCAGTCATAATCACATTTTAAATATTTTTCTATTCTATCGCGTAAACGGGGCTTACATCCTAAAACGCACCCATCGCACGGGTCGCATTTAATGTTACATAAAATATCTATTAAGTTATCCAGACTGGCTTCTTTAATCTTCTCATAATTTGTCATATTATCACTCCTACCTAATACTAAACGGGATGTCTACAAGGACAATACCGCCAGAACAGTGCTGCGGTTTCAGCTTTCCTGTTTCAGCTCGCCATCCTTGTTCAAATTTATCAAACTCCAACTGTTGCTTTACAGCGTCAGGCATACCAGCTCCTGTTACGCTCCATCGTTCCGAGCCTATAGGGTCGTTAGGCTCGCGTATATGCTCCATATACATTTTAGCCCGTAAATATTTTGCTTTATCAAATATCCCCTCAAGTTTAAATGCACCTAATTTAGTGTTATCTACTTCTATTTGCTTTGGAATATCTGTTCCTATCAAATGTAAGCTATCAGTGTCAGCATACAAGAACCTATGGTATACTGTTTGTGCTGCTCTAATTGTAACATCTCTTGCGTATGCTGTGCAAAACGTGCCTACGGGAATGTAAATAGGCTCGCATTGCTCCTTATCCGTTGTCATATATAACACTGTGTTTTCTGGTGAAAGAAACGGAATTTTCTGTGCTCTGTCTGGTCGCGTTGCAAACTTGCCATATAAGCTATTAAGCATAAGTTTACTAATAGCGTACATACTTCCGTTGTGTTCAAGTTTTGCCTTTTTCTTTTCGTCATACCAATGTTGAATGTAACTATCAAACAATCCTAATTCACCTTTAAATTTATAACCATCTATAAAAACACAACTAGTTACATTATAATGGTCGAAAAACAGCTTTAAATCTACGCTTGTTAATGTCAATTCAACTTCACTTTCCCCTGATTCAGTAAGGTATTCAGTTGGACAAAATGTTAAACTGCCTTTAATCTGTATTGTTGGAATATAATTCTTCTTTAGTTTAAAGCTGCATATTATACGTTGCACATAAAGTGGCATTTTATCATCTTTAACGTATTCGCCCTCAAAATATTCTCCTTTACCCACTGGATAAAGATGCGGGGATGATAAGCTAAAAGGGTACAGACTGTTTACATCTAATACTATGCCATCTCCTATTTCTTTATCTTTAAATTGTGGGGACGCATAAGTAAAACCGCCTTTATAACTTTTTCGTATAAAACTATCATAAGGTAGTACCGGAAATTTTTTCCTGAATGAATCTTTTCCTCCTATGCTTTTAGTATACCAGTTAAAAGCATTGCTGCCTATGGTCAGTTTCTTAAAGCCTTCCTCACGCATAATTTTTAATGCCATTGCAACAATTAAAGCGTCATTTATAATATAGTCTTTTTCTTGCTGTGTAAGGCAATGCCCCTTTTCTCGCTTTTCTTTATAATCTATCTCTAGCTTGCTAATTGGTAAATGAAAATCTTTTGCAATCTTACTTACTTTAAAGTTTAGTAATTTTAAGCTATCTCTAATAAAAACAGTATGCCCTCTATCACGAAAACACATACTATAAAACGACCCCATATCACTAATAAGCGTACTGAATGTTTTGTTTTTTGACAGCTGCTTTGCCGATGAATATTCAAAACCGTTTGATAAAAGATGGTGTAATATAAATTCCCCGTCAAACTTTAAGTTATGAAAGTAAAGCATACATGATTCGAGCGTTACAAATTCTATAAATGATTCTATATCATTTCCTAAATATTTGTTTTCTGTGTTATCAATATCAATGGCAACCCACGCCCACACCCTACAATCATCAACATCAGTAGTGGTTTCAAAGTCACAGCTATATGTGACCATGTCATCACCACCTCAAAGAAAATAATTTTTTACTTTATATAATGCATACATTGGAACTGGGTCTTTTTCTACCATACCCAATTTTGCCTCTCTAAGCATTTCATACAGACGTTCCAATTCTTCTTCAATGTCCGGGTTTTTGATAAAAAAGTCTAACAACTTACTGTCTGGTGAGTCAGCTATAGCGTCCATTAACGACTCATTACTGCCGCTTGTTATAAGGTCAATTTTTGTTATAGCTTGTATAAGGTTTGCTGCCCTACGCTTCAAGTCATCAGAACTATAATACCCCTCTGGTCTTATTCCACTAATGTTGTGTTGAATAGAACGCAACGCAGCTTCTCTTGAAGTAATTTCACCCTTTTGTGGTGTAACTCCATACTTTGCTAATGTTGGTAAATTCTCCATCAACTTAGTAATTTTAGTTTCTTCTTGCGCTATGTCCATTAGCTCACGTGTTGATGCTGTCATACGTCTTTCGTGTAAATCCATTAACTTTTCTTGCAATAATTCAATTCGTTCTTTGCGTAACTGGTTAAATAATCTTACTTCTGCTTTGCTTAATTGTGCGGTAACGCCCATATCGGGCTGAAAAGACACAATGTCTTTATACTCTTTAATACGTCTTGTTTCCTCTTTTAGATGTTGGGTGTCCATACCTGCTAGTATATCTTTATTGAATAACAGTACTGGTATAGCCTCTTTTAGCGATGGTATCCCAGCTACAAACGACGCTCGTCTTGCATTATAAGCACGAGCCGCTTTACGATATTCTGCCGCTGCTTCATCATGTGTCATAGAATAGCACCCCACTGTTCAGCCATAGCTTTTGCAATCTGTGGATCTTCACAAGCTATCAAAACTAATTTGTTCTGCATTAGAATTTTCACCACCCGCACAAAAATATTGTAACCATTCTTCAACTTGTTTTTGCGCTCTGTTTAGCGTGGTAGGCCTACCACTAAACACTGTCCAGCACTTATTTGGACAAAACAATTTTACACTGTAGCCACGAATTGTGCTACGAACTTCCTCGCACACTGTAGCGCCACAAAGCCTACATCTATACGGAGTTTGCATATTATCACCCCTTTCGGGTGGGCGTGGTGAACTCCACGCCCACCCAGAAATGTTAACCGAGTTTGATGTTCAAGAACTGACGGTTGCCACGCGAAACGTTAATAGGGGTAATGACAAGCGGTTTCTCCCATGTGTTAGGCATACCATACAAAGCGATGATGCGACGCAGGGAGTTAAACACGCCCTTTGAACAGCATGTATAGCTAACTCCTTTATCGTCAATCAAAATCATGCGATTGACTTCCTCAGCCTCTCCGGTCGGGTTTCCGTTATCGTCTGTGCGCTGGATAATCTGCGGTTCAATATACACGTCTTTCAACGCAATTTTCATGTTTGCGCATTCGGTCAGCTTTTTATCGGGATTAGACACAGCGTTAAACAACCTAGCTTTAGCGTCAGCCGTGGAAAGCTCCATCGAGCAAAAACAACCGTCTGCAAGTTCTGTGTCAATAACTTTCGTCATGGTAGACATTTCATTCATAATAAATACTCCCTTTCTTATTCATCAATGTTGGCTGTGGTAGTCTCGTCAAGTTTGGTCGCAATTGCCATAAACTGATCAATCGGCACTTGATAGAGAATAGGAACGTTTTCCACCCGTTCAACAAACGCTTTAATGTCGTGCTTTTTCAGATAACGCTCTGCGCCACCTGTAGACACCACACGTTCGTCACATTCAACGGTAAACGGATGAACAATGCCGTCATCAATGCGAAACGCATAAATGACATAATGGTTGACTTTTGCGCGGACATACTCTTGTTTTCTTGCCATGGGTAATACCTCTTTCCGGTGCTATACACCACTTATTTTACCCTTGCGGGCTGGGATGGGGTTTTAGTGCAGTCCCCATCAGCTGCAATTAAATATAGTAGCGAATAATACAATAACGGTTTGAATGCGGATTGTGTTCCAAAACGGCTGAACCATAGCCAAATCTACCATTATAACGGCAAACAATATAACAATCTGGCGGGATATATGCTGGGTATGTGGCTGTATGGTGTAAACTAAATCCCATACGTTTTAGAAAACTAGCAAAGTCATTTTCAATCTCATAACGTGTAAGTTTTTCGGGGTCACTTAACATTGTTTAACCTCTCTTTCAGAAAACATACGCCATCTTGCAATTCGGCAAGGGCTATTTCGATATTGCGCCTAATTTTAAGCCCATAATCCGCTCAATCCATTTTAATTGTGTAATAGCTTTTTCGGTTATGTGGCTAAGCTGTGTTAACTCTTCTTTTAAGGTCATTATAATCCCCTTTCACCCGGCGGCGTATTACCGCCGCCGGGATATGATGTTACTCAATCTGTATCCATTCATTAGGTTTCTTACGCTTTGCTGCGGGTAACTCTAAGCCCATTTCAGAGAAAAACGTAGTAATTTGTTTTTCTGTAGTTGGCGTTGATTTTATATAGTAGATAAAATGCAATCCGTCAACATTATCAACAAATGCTGCTGGCGTATTGTAGGAAACCAGACAAACGGCATTGCCTATTTCCGGATAATGTAATGTAGCATTCATAGCATGAAACGGAACGCCATATTTATTAAACCCTAAATAATAAAACTGTTCCTTGCTGTCTAAATCGCGGCTATATTCGATAGATACGTTTTTACTTTTCATTGTTATAACCTCTTTTCCAAAATTTACCAGTAGGTATAGTCCGCCGGGCAACGGGCAGCTACCCGGCAAACATATATCAACAAAAACTAATGTCGTGAACCTTGTCTATTAACTGATTCACTTTTTCCGCCATTTGTTCGTAAAGTTCGGCGGCTGGGCTGTCTCCGGCGTTTTCGCGCTTTTCGTCAAGTTGGCAATATAGCCGGTTAAGACCGTTATATATTGCCGCGAGTTCGTTAGTCGTAAAGTCGCACGTGTAGACCGTTTCACCGTTGACGACTTTCCTTGTGTTTTCCATTGTTTGCCATCCTTCCCTATGTTGCACGCTGTATGCGTGTCCGGCGTTTGCGCCCGGTTCGCTGTCCTCTCCTTGAGTACACTTATATTATACAGGTTTAATGTGAAGATTTGATGAACAAAGTATGAACGATTTGTAAACAAATTATGAACCAACACAAAAGTATACGTTTAGTTTGCTTAACAATCTATCACCAACTGACAGTTGTGCAACCTACACAAAATTATAGCTCGCGATCCGTCACCTACTGACAGTTGTGCAACATTTACAAAATTATAGCGGGGAATCTATAAGGGTTGTCTAACCCTATTA
>ERZ1034873.1153-NODE-1153-length-10484-cov-5.275482_pt1 | contig 10484 bp, 8 predicted proteins | sample MGYA00520689_ERZ1034873 | MGnify/ENA primary metagenome ERZ1034873 (study PRJEB33766, sample SAMN09781722) | gut metagenome | biome: gut microbiome | host: Homo sapiens | place: Madagascar | study: EMG produced TPA metagenomics assembly of the PRJNA485056 data... | reverse complement strand
TGCCCAGCTGGATCTGCTTCATGTTGTTGGTGCAGCTGATGGCGCGGGCCTTCTCCCGGGCCTTGGAGAGCGCGGGCAGCAGCATGGAGGCCAGGATTGCGATGATGGCAATCACCACAAGCAACTCGATGAGGGTAAAGGATTTCTTCATTTTGACAAATGACTTCAATGGAAGTGAATCAGTGACTATTCGGGGGAAACAACTTGAAAAACCTGGAAAGGGGATGGCGAAAAAGGCGGTCGCCAAATCGGCCGTATTACTATTATCTGCTTATCTGCAAAGATTCATGGGAAAACAAGTCCTTTTGGACAAAAAAGCGGTTTTTTTGTGGATTTCGGGGGAAAGGCAACGAAATCTGGTGGTCTGCACCGCGGCATCGCCTTGAAACAGATTGGAGGTTTCCTCCCCGTGTTATTAAATTAGGGGTGATTGTACCGCAATTCGCGGCTTGTCGCGTTTGTCTCCGCCCACACTTGGCTTGCTTCTGTCTTTGCATCTATGGAATTACTCAGGCGTTCTGCACCACTTGCCCGTCCCGTCAAGGTCCTCCAGTTTGGCGAGGGGAATTTCATCCGTGCCTTTCTTGACTGGCTGGTGGAGCGCATGAACCGCGTCTCGGGCTTTGACGGTGCGGTTCAGATTGTCAAGCCGCGTGGTGGCATTGAGACCTGCCGACGGGTCAACGACCAGGATGGCTTGTACCACATTGTCCAGCGTGGCGTCCTTGACGGGAAGCCTGTGGAGTCCATTGAATTGGTGGAGTGCGTGAAGGGGTGCCTGGACCCCGTCGCAGAGTGGGAGTCCGTCCTGGCGACTGCGCGTCTTCCCGAATTGCGCTTTGTCTTCTCCAACACCACGGAGGCTGGCATCGAGTATCGTGCGGGGGAGGACACCTTTCCTTCCAAGGTGGCGAAGTTGCTGGCGGCGCGTTGCGAGGCTGGCCTTCCCGGCCTGGTCTTCCTGCCCTGCGAACTCATCGAGGCCAACGGCGACAGACTCCGCGAATGCGTGCTGAAGTATCTTTCTGGGGAGTCCTCCGTGGCGGAATATGTGGAACGCGAATGCGCATTCTGCAATACCCTTGTGGACAGGATTGTCTCGGGATTCCCCCAGAAGGATTGCGGGCGTTATTTCCGGCAGCTTGGGGCGGAGGACCGGCTTCTGGTCTGCGGCGAACCCTTCTTTTTCCTGGCAATCCAGGGTCCGGAGTGGCTGTCGAAGGAGCTGCCCTTTGAGAAGACGGGGCTGGACGTCCGCCTGGTCAAGGACCTGGCTCCCTACCGCACCCGCAAGGTGCGGTTCCTGAACGGCGCACATACATCAAGCGTCCTGGGGGCGCATCTGGCAGGACTGACATACGTGGACGAGATGGTCCGGGACGATAGGTTCGGTGCATTCCTGCGCAGGGTTCTCTTCGAGGAGGTGATGCCGACCGTGCGTCTGCCCGAAGATGAGAAGAAATCCTACGCCCAGGCGGTGCTGGAACGCTTCGCAAACCCATTCGCGGAACACCGGCTTCTCTCAATCGCCCTGAACTCCGTCTCAAAGTGGCGCGTGAGAGTCCTGCCGACCCTCCTGGACTATACGGCGCTCTTCGGAAAGCTGCCCCCGTGCCTGACAAAGTCAATGTCATATCTCATAGACTTCTACCGCACATGCCCATTCCAGGATACGCCACAGGTGGCGGCCTTCTTTGAGAGACGCCCGGGCACTGCGGAAATCCTCGGAAACACGGAGTTCTGGGGCATGGACCTGAACGGCATCCCCGGCTTCACACAGGCAGTAGCGGAGGGGCTGGAACACTCATGATCATCCATCCAAAGGACAATGTGGAAGTCGGGGAGGACGGACACAAGTATGCGCGGTGCCCGATTGCGCAGGGCGACGACATCGTGAAATACGGCATGCCAATTGGACACGCCACAGCCCCCATCGCCCAGGGGGAGCATGTCCACTGCAACAATGTGGCGACCAACCTGAAGGGGGAATTAGAATACGAATACCACCCGGATTTCACCCCCGTGGAGGTCCATTGCACCCGCACATTCCAGGGATACCGGCGCAAGGACGGACAGGTCGGCGTGCGCAACGACCTCTGGCTCATCCCGACAGTGGGATGCGTCAACGCCCTGGCACGGCAGCTGGCTGTGGAAGTCGGTGGAGTCGCACTCTGCCATCCATACGGTTGCTCCCAGCTGGGGAGGGACCACGAGATGACGGCGGACCTGCTGGCGTCGCTTGTGCGCCATCCAAATGCCGGCGGCGTGCTTGTGCTGGGGCTTGGCTGCGAAAACAATACGATGGAGAGCTTTCGGCGGCGCCTGGGGGATGTCTCCGACTTGAATGTCCGCTTTCTCGTGGCGCAGGATGTCCAGGACGAGGTCGCGGAGGGGCGGCGGTTGCTGGCGGAGCTCCAGGCGGAGAGGCCAACCAGACGCACGGAAATACCCGTTTCACAACTGCGGGTCGGACTGAAATGCGGAGGATCCGACGGCTTTTCCGGACTGACCGCAAATCCCCTCGTTGGACGGTTCTCCGACTGGCTCGTCGCCCAGGGGGGCACCACGGTGCTGACGGAGGTGCCGGAAATGTTCGGCGCGGAGACGCTCCTCATGAACAGGTGCATTGACCGACGAGTATTCGAAAAGTGCGCGGCCATGGTCAATGGCTTCAAAAGCTACTTCCTGAAACACGGCGAGCCCGTGGGGGAAAACCCCTCCCCCGGAAACAAGGCGGGAGGAATCACCACGCTCGAGGAAAAGTCGCTGGGATGCGTCCAGAAGGGCGGCTTCTCGCCAGTGGTGGATGTGCTGGAATACGCCCGGAGGATAGAGACCAATGGACTGAATCTCCTCTGCGCCCCGGGAAACGACCTGGTCTCGTCCACGGCATTGGCCGCTGCAGGATGCCACCTCGTAATATTCACCACGGGAAGGGGGACGCCTTTCGGAACGGTCGTCCCGACTGTCAAGGTCGCAACCAATCACTCCCTCGCACAGAAAAAACCACACTGGATCGACTGGGATGCCATGGCAAACCCAAATGTCGAGGAGTTCCTGGAAACTGTCCTGACAATCGCGTCGGGAGAAACGCGCGCACGCAACGAAGTCAACCACTGCCAGGAAATCGCAATCTTCAAAGACGGCATCACGCTCTGAAGAATAGAAAAGGACGGCACGAACCACGAAAAAATGTAGATGGTGTGTGTTTTTTAACCACGAAAAACACGAAACACACGAAAAAGATAGCTGGGGGGAGAGTAAGAACCACGAATGTACACGAATGGACACGAATATCAAAAGAATTATTTAACCACGAAAAACACGAAAGAGATGGCAGAAGAGAGTAAGAACCACGAATGAACACGAATGAACACGAATGGGAAAAGAATTATTTAACCACGAAAAACACGAAAAACACGAAAAAACGTAGATAGTGTATTTCGTGGTTCCACTCCTTTATTCGTGTCCATTAGTGTCCATTCGTGGTTTAAAAACTGCCTTTATTCGTGGTCCGGAAACAGGACAGCGGCGCGTATCTGCCTTTTGGGCTATTCCCGGACGGCGTCCATCATTTCATTTGGCGTGGAGGCGTTTCGGATAGATTCGAGGAATTTGGGATTTGCGGCCTTTTGGCAGACCTTTCCCAGGATTTGGATATGTTCTGTGGAGTCGGGGGAGCATATCAGGAAGAAAATGTCCGTCGGGATGCCGTTAGGCTCTCCGAAGAAGACTGGCACTTGGCTTTTTGCGATAGCGACGAATGGTTCCACGCAGGTATACTCGTCTCGTTTTTGCGGGTGGACGAGTGCGATTCCCTCTGCCATTGCCGTCGACGACACCTCCTCCCGTTCCCTGATATCTTCGAGGAACTCCTCCGGGTCGTATAGCATTCCTGCGTTTTCCGCGAGTTTAGCGAGTGATCGCAAGATTGCGGGTTTTGTCTTTCCCTGGAGGCATGGTTCCATGAGTTCTGGCCTGCAGTACTTTTCCAGACTCATCTCCTCCGGGACCATCTTTGCGTACTCCTGGTGTTTGACGGGCTGGTGTGTGACCAGCCGGTTTGAGTACCAGGTATCCAGTTCCCCGTGTTCGAAGAGCATCCTGCTGCCCTGGTAGATACATGGGATTTCCCCAGAAGTCGCCAGGGCGCGGAGCTCCTTTGGCTCCATCATCAGGAAGGCGGCGGCCTCCTCAAGACTCATCAACTTGACAGGCATGGTTCGTCAAATCCCCTTCTTCAGTCCGTATTGGAGCGCAAACCGCATCAGCCGGCTGGTGAGCTCTTCGGCGCGGGCATCCAGCCCGGGGTCGCTCACGAATGGCCTTGGGGGCATGAGCGACGGCTCCTCCATCGAGAATCTCCTGACGACCAGGAGATTCTCACGGCATTCCTCCGGGATGTCGGCGCGGAGGAACTTGTTGACTGGGCGGTATGTGCCGTCGGCGCCCTCCTCCCAATCCTGCGAGATGACGCAATCGGAGTAGAACCGGAGTTCCTTGAATGCGGGGCGGTGCGAATGTCCGGTGGAGGGGGCGACCCACTGCCTCCAGTGTCCGTGTTTGAACTCCAGGTTAAGGTGGAAGTGTCCCCCCAGCGCCAGGAACGCCTGCGGCGTGCGGTCCATCAGCGAGGCCACCTTCGGCGCGTCGAGAGTCGACGGAGGCTCAATGGGTTCGTGCTGGACGAAGACCACCGGGCGGTTTCCTGCGGTGGCGAACTGGCGGTTGAGCCACGCAAGGGTCTCCGGAGAATAGATTGAGCAGCCGTTTGTGCGGCCCGCCGCGTCCTGCGACGCGCAGATGAACCTGACTCCCCCGAGGGTGAAGGCGAACTTAGTGGAGCCGAAGACCTGGTCGTATCCCTGGGGCCAATTGTCCCCGGGAAGGACAATCGAGGGGATGTCTTCGCCAAGAGTCGTCGACAGAAGCGACTTCAGGACATTGAGTCGCTGGACGGGATTGTTCCCAAGGCCGATGTTGTCACCTGTGACCAGCACTGCCGTCGGGTGGACATCCTGCCGTATCTGCGCAAGGAGGCGCCGATGATATTCAAGGCGCTCCTGGCTGTCGATGTGCAAGTCCGAGAGCCAGGCGAGGCGGAAGAGGGGGCGGTCGCGGCGAAGCGCCCAGACGGGGGGCTCGTCAGTCGCCTTCACCTCGTAGCGTTTTGCCATCTCGAAGAATGCGGCGCGGTTCGCCCCCAGTTCCTGGGCTGGGGCGAGGCAGGCCGAGGCGAGGAGCATCGCAATAGCAACGGCAATACGGACAATCTTCATAAGTTGTTTATTTCCAAGTAGTTATGTATCAACGAGAAAGTGCTTCCTCAAGCTTCGGGTCTTCTTGCACTCCATTTTCGACGGCCTTCCTATACCAGTCAAGCCCCTCCTTTCGCATGGAGGAGGCGAGATGTTCGAGTGCTCCTCTGAATGCGGGTTCCCTTCGTGCCTGGAAATCCAGTTCCGAGGAGCGTGTGAGTGCAAGCATTGCCAGATTGAAAGCGGCCTCCCCGTCTTTTCCGTCAAGTTCCAGCGCCTTCTTCAGCTGGACCATAGCCGCCTCGCGCCACTCCAGGACTCCCAGGGCGACTCCCAGCAGCCGTGCCGTCTTGGCGTCCTGGGGTTTGAGTGCGCTGGCGCGGGTGAGATTTGCCAGTGCCCATTCGGGTTGCTTAAGCTGGAGTTGTGCGAATCCCAGTGCGATTAGCACCTCCGTGTCATCTGGATTCACCCTTGTGGCGGCGGAGAGATACCTTGCGGCCTCGCCATCGTTTCCAGCGCCCGAGGCAATGATTCCCAGCCGTTTCATGGCTAGGAAGTTATCTGGCTGGAGGGAGAGTGCCTGCTGGTAATTCCACTGGGCCGCCTCCAGCTTCCCGGCGCGTTCCGCGTCAACCCCCTGCCTCAGAAACCCCTTGAGGATGACCTGGTCGGGCGCGGAAAGACCGCTTTCCCGGGAGACGCCCTCCTCGGGACGCGGCAGTGCCACTGGCACCTCCAGGCCGGCGGGGCGCGATGCCGTCGTCGTGGATGGGAGCGGGACTCCCACCCCCTGGCCCTTCAGCTCGTCCAATTCCCTGGCGAGGCTCTGCTTTTCCTGGTCGCGGCGAACCAGGGCGCCTTCAAGTTCGCTCTGGCGCTGCTCCATCCTCTCAATCTGCCGCTGAAGTTCCTCGGAACGCTCCTGCCAGATTCGCGCGGACGCGTCGTCTGCCTTGGCATTCAGCGAGGCGACCTGTTCCCGCGCCTGTCGGCTCGCGGCCTGTTCGCGGGAAAGCTCCTCCCGCACCCCGGCGAGCTCCACTTCCAGTTCGGCTACCTTCCTGGAGAGCCGCCCCCGTTCCGTCTCCGCCTCCACTGCGGTTTCGACAATCCCGTCGGACGCCTGGTTGGCGGAGAGGATGAGCTTCTGCTTCTCCTCGGCAATTTGGAGATCGGCCTGGGTCGCCTCCAGCTGCGTCTGCAGCGAAGCCACCTGCGACTTGAGGGCATTTGACTCGGCGGCCATCTCAGCCATCTTCGCCTCGTTCTCGGAGGCCTTCCTCTCCATCGACGAGAGCATCTCCCGCATTGCCGAAATCGACCGTTCCTGGCGGGTCGCCTGGTCGCGAAGCTCCGCATTCTCCTGGTGCAAAGCCCCTGCGGACCTCAACTGCTCCGAGACGGCATCCGCATTCGTCGACGAACGAATGCGCTCCTCCGAGAGCTCCTCGGAGAGCCTGGTGACCGACATCTCCGCCAGCTTGAGCTTCCGTTCGGCATTGAGCAACTCCATCCGCGCAGACTGGAGCTTTTCGTCAGTCGTAGCCAACTGGCTCCGCAACGCCGCGGCCTCCTGTTCGGAGAGGGTGGCGTCAACGGGCTTCTCGCTTTGCAGGCGCTGCATCTCCTCCTGCAAGGACTTGACAGAAAGGCGGCTCTTCTGCAATTCAAGCTCGGCTTTCTCGCGGAGGCCGCGCTCGTTCTCAAGCAGACGCTGCAGCTCCGACTTCTCGGATTCGAGCTGGGCGCGCTGGCGTCCGTCCCTCTGGTTCTGCGCGAGGAGGTCGTCGCGCATCTTGGCAGTCTGTTCGAGAGTGCGCCCCGTGCGCGCCAGTTCAGCCTGGGAGCGCTTCAGCTGCTCCGTAAGTTCATCCACCTGCAACACCCTGGGGTCGGGAGTCTGGGCGCGCTTGAGCTCCTCCTTCTGGGAGTTGAGCTGCCCTGTCAACGTCCGCACCTGGCCTTTCAGGACCTCCCTGTCCCTCTTCAGGATTTCGATATTCTCCTCGTTGGCGGCAAGGGACGCGGCCTCGGCGCGGGCGCGTTCCAAAGACTGCCTGAGGCGTTCCAACTCCTGCGCCGAGGAGGAGAGTCGCTCCTTGAGGGACTGCACCTCCTGTGCCTGGGTCGAAATGCGCGAAAACAGCTCGTCCTTCGTCAAATACTCGAGATTCTGGCTGTTCGCCTCCTTGATTTCCGCGATTTTCTTGCGGCAGTATTCGATTCGGTATGTAATCAGGGAGACATTCCAGCCCGGATACTTGTTCTGGACATCCTGGAAGACCTGCAACGCCTTCTCGTAGCCATGTAGCGCGGCAAGGTCCGCATTCTCCGTGAGCGACTTGTCCGCCTTTGTCATTGCCTCGTATCCGTTCATCCAGAGGCGTCTGGCGGGGTCGTTCCCCGCGGCGCGAAGCGTGAACGCGCCGAAGAGCAGGATGAGGACGAGGAGGAATTTGCAGGCGCGGCTGGTCATGTGGGTTCCTGGGTTGGCGGTTCTCTGCGCAAAAACGCCTTCAGCGGCGACGAGCGGGTCGCGCTCAGCTTGATATTCCGGCATAGCACTTCGTCGGCGTCGGACTCCGGAAGGATGTTTTCGGCATATCCTTCGGAGGCGCGGCGGACTTCGAGGATTGCGCGGCGCAGCCCCTGTCGCAGCTGCCCTGAGCAGAAGAGCCCAGTCTCGCGCATCTCGTCACGCGTAAAGGAGCGCGGGAATCCCGGAAGGAGCTGGACCCCCGCCAGGACGAGCGCCGAGACATGGCATCCAAGTGCGTGGGAGAGAATTACATGGAGCACCAGGTCGTGCCCCAGGAAATCCGCGCCGATGGCTCGGCTTCTGGCGGCCTCGGCTGAGGTCGGCAGGTGGAATCCCGGGATGCCGTGGTAGATGCAGAGTCTGGGCGGCTCCCCGAAATCCGCCATTGCATTGAGGATTTCGGAATTCTGGCTCTGGTCGATGGTATGCGCCAGGTCGGGAAATGGCTTGTCAAGCATTCCATGAAGCCCTTCCAGGGGCGAGAATGCAAAGTCGCTCACGAAGTCCGCAAGCATTCCCCAGCGTCCCGCCTTGAACTCCGACACGAGACTGATTGCCGTGTCCAAGAAGATGTGGTTTTTGACTCCCATGATGGAGGCGAGGGCGGTCGGGAAGAGTGCCGCCAGTGCGCCATGTCCGTCCGCAACCCGACGGGCTCCTGCGGAGGCCAGGACGGGCACCCCCTCGATGCGCCCTGCAAGAAGCCGTGCCTCCTCGCCGTCGAGGGTCCTGGCACGGGGCAGGGACGGCGAAAGTTCGTGGAGGGGGATTTCCGCTGGCGGCGCGTCGAAGAATCCAGCCAGGTCGTATTCCGCCCCAAGATGCAGATAGAAGAAGGGACGTTCCGCGGACGGCAGACGGCACGCCAAAATAGACGCCGCGTCTGCGAGCGCTTCATTGTATGTGCTTGTGTCAAAGGACATTCGGCGCGAGAAAAATCTCCTCTTGGAAGGAAGGAATATTATCTTATCCACAGTTCCGCGAAATGGATTTCAGAGAGGGCGCGAATGCCCCGCGGAACAGAAGAAAGCAACAGCCGATAAATATACCCCGCCCTATGAAATTTCTCCTACAAAGACTCGTCCTCTGGACAATGCTCGCTTCCGCGGCAACTCTCCACGCCCTGACCATCGAGGCATCAATGGATTTCCTCCAGGACGGCTCCGCAAGGGCAACCCTGGAGTACTCCGTCCCCGACAACGCCGCCGGAATCGTCGAGGGACTCTTCCTTGCCGCGTCCAAGGGAGAATGCAAAAGCTCCCAGGACGAGAAGGCAATCCGCGAGTTCCTCGAAAGGACTCCCGGCATCATAGTCGATGGCGTGAATGTCTACAAGACTGCAACCGGCCGACGCACAAGGGTGGCCATCCGTTCAAAGGATCCACAGACCCTCCTGGGAAGCGGAATCCTGGGACCGGCAACTCTGAAGAAAGGGGAAAAGTCATCCAGGCAGATCTTCAGGGTCCCAATGCCAACACCAGCGGAGTGGACCAACGAGTCCGCAAACCAGGCCAGGATGCTCGTCAAGGTTCTCGGAGGACTTGAGATGGTCCTGCGGGTGCAAACACCCTCCACTATCCACTCCACCACCGGAACTAGGGACGCATATAACCGATGCCACTGGCAGATCGGACTGGAGGACCTCCTCCAAAAGGAACTCCCCGAAATCAAGGTGGAATGGTAAAGAGTAGGGAAAAGGGAGAAGAGGGGAGAAGGTAGTGCGTGGACACTTTGCAGTGGGCGTCCGTCAAAAGTAGGGAAAAGGGAGAAGAGGGGAGAAGGTAGTGCGTGGACACTTTGCAGTGGGCGTCGGTCAAGTGGGGAGGAGGGAGTAGGGATTCACACACAGGGGACGCACGGCTGAATGGCCGTGCGGGCGCGCCCACGCGCGCCAGCCACGCACTACCTTCTACCCTCTTATCCCTACTCCATACAACTAACGCTAACTTCTTGGAATACTGTGCTTTTATTCAAATCAGGCAATGGCAACCTGAGGAATCGAGTCGATTTCCTTATGTGATTTCGCAGCGGCAAGGCTGAGGTCATAGTTTGCCTGAAGATTACTCCAGAATTCAGGACCCGTTCCGAAATATTTACCTAGCCGTAATGCGGTGTCTGCGGTAATTGACCGTGTTCCCTTGACAATTGCATTGATCCTTGGCGCCGGCACACGGATGTCCATAGCCAGTTTGTTCTGGCTGATTTTCATCGGTTTCAGGAAGTCCTCCAGGAGAATCTCGCCTGGAGGAATCAAATTTCTAGTCCTAATCATGATGAACCTCCCTAATGGTAATCAACTATTTCGACGTCATGGGCATTCCCGTCATGCCATGTAAAACAGATTCGCCATTGACGATTGACGCGAATGCTATACTGTCCTTCGCGATTTCCGTGCAATGCTTCAAAATGATTACTCGGAGGAATTCTTAAGGCTTCAACATTGACAACCGCTTCAAGCATATCCAGTTTGCGAAGAGCTATTCGTTCTATGGAATGAAACCTCCGGCTTGTTCCTTCCGTGTGCAGCCTCCATGTATCCTTACATCTGTAACTTGCAATCATCTTCTTTTCCCCTTGACATAATATACACCTTTGACGTCATACGCGTAGCGTAATATTTCGCATTTCCTCCATCAAAGAAGAAAGTAAGGAGTAGGGAAAAGGGAGGAGGGAGGAGAGGGGAG
>ERZ1034873.1151-NODE-1151-length-10488-cov-3.751941_pt1 | contig 10488 bp, 2 predicted proteins | sample MGYA00520689_ERZ1034873 | MGnify/ENA primary metagenome ERZ1034873 (study PRJEB33766, sample SAMN09781722) | gut metagenome | biome: gut microbiome | host: Homo sapiens | place: Madagascar | study: EMG produced TPA metagenomics assembly of the PRJNA485056 data... | reverse complement strand
TTGTTTGTATATTTGGTATGGAAGAAACAGCTTTATCGTAAATGGATGGAATTGACATTGTGTATAATGCTTTGTGGATTTATGCCACTGGCAGTCGCATTCATTTATTTTATGGCTCCGGAAGTAGATTATTCTATGCTTATGTTTTATGCATATACATTAATTTATGTGCTCGTACTGGCAATGGCAGATATCTGCATGGCAGAATGGGAACAGAACAGTGGCATAGGATTGAAAAAATGGGCAGAATATAGCCGTTATGGTCTTATTATAGTAACAGCAGTGGTAGTATTTATAAGCTGTTATACTGACTATCTGGTCACAAATAAAGCATATTTAAGAATGGATATTGCAGTAAGCAGGGTAAATAATTATTTTAACCGGATCATTGCAAGTGTAGAGGCACAGGATGACTATCAGAATGGCGATGATGTTACTTTCGTGGGAAATTTCTATTATAAGGAAAATCCCAGTGTGGTAGAATTTGATGTTATGGATTCTGAGTCATTGCGTGAACTTTCCGGTGTTGCCCTGGAAAATGGGTTGATGACTTCAGGAGCAAGGGATAATTTTATCCGCTATTATGTTGGATTTAATATGGCAGATCTGTCAGAGGGAGATAAAGAAAAAATAGCTCAGACAACGGAATTTAAGGAGATGCCGGATTATCCTGCACAGGGATCAATTCAGAAATTAAATGGCATATGGGTAGTGAAATTATGCGATTATGAGGATTAGAGAATGACATTAGTAGTAGATTGTTTTAAGTTAGTGCGTGGAGCAGGTAAGAGCATTGGTATTTATAATCTGGCTCTTAATCTGGTAAGAAATCTGGTAGAAGAGAAAGAAAGAACCAAAGACAGTGAAATAAAACAGTGCAAAATAGTAGTTCTGGGTAATGCTTATAATGAGCAGGAATTCAATATACCAGGAGTAGAATTTGTGTGCATAGAGCATGATCCGTTAAATAAATTCAGGTGTATATGGTGGGAATTATTTGAAGTCTCAATGGTAGCCGGAAAATATCATGCTGATAAGATGATCCATCCACGCGGATATGCGCCTATATTAAAGAGGACAAAGGAATATATTGTTGTACATGATATGATTCCTTTTTACTATGATGAGCACTATAAAGGGTATTTTAATCGATTGGAAAACTTCTACATTATGTGGAGGTTAAAGGCTTCTATCCGGTCCTGTGACAGAGTGATCACGATTTCGGAGGCTTCCTGCAAGGACATATTGAACCGTGTAAAGGTGCCGAAGTCCAAGATTTCCGTAATTTATAATGGTTATAATAAGATTACTGAATTACCGGAATGTGTAGATAAGAGTGATTACATCATTGCTGTGACATCTAAATTGCCACATAAGAATGCCAAGGGAATCATAGAGGCTTATGAGGTTTATTTTAAACAGTGTGAACATCCGTTACAGCTTCGGATCATAGGTATTGGAGATGTAGAACAATATGCACTTGAACCGCAGATAAAGGCGAACATAAAATGTTATCAGTACATTGAGTCCAATGAAGAAATGCACAGAATGATCGCGGAAGCGAAGATATTCCTCTTTTTGTCTTTGATAGAGGGATTTGGCTTTCCACCTGTAGAAGCGATGCAGCTCGGGACACCGGTAGTATGTTCCAAAATGAGTTCGTTGCCGGAAGTAGTAGGGGATGCTGCCATACTGGTAGATCCTGATCAGATGCAGGAAGTAGCCAGAGCACTTATTGAATTGCAGGAAGATCCGAAACTGCAAAGAGAGCTTATTGAAAAGGGATATCGAAATGCGGATAGATTCTCATGGGATCTGATGGCAGCAAGGTATGCAGAATTGATCATGAAAAATTAGGATAAAAGGGAGAGAATGGATATGAAGCGTTATTTGGGTCGCAGGTTAATTGGAATTGTATTGGCTGGAATGCTGATAGTGGAGAATTGCATCACCACACAGGCTGCGGAATTTCCTGAGGCGGAAACAGAAATACAGTCGGAGACATATGAAGAGACACAGGATATGCAGAGTACAGAGTATGCAGATGATGTTTCTGATAGTGAAGTACCGACAGAAGAGCCTGAACTTGAGGAAGTAAGCACAGTACAAAGTGAAGAATGGCTGGATATATATCCGGAAGAACAGGCAGCCATCCAACTGGAAGCACCAACGGACTTGCATATTACAGGAAGAACAGAGAACAGTGTTACCCTGCAATGGGTAACTGTGAAAGAAAGCTCAGATTATAAAGTTTATCGCAGCCAGGAAGAAAACACAGGTTATGAAGTATTGGCAGAAATCCACACAGATAGTAATAAAGGGGCGTATACTGATTCAACATGCGGAGCAGACCAGCAATACTACTATAAAGTTGTAGCAGAGTTGAAACAGGATGATGGAACACTGGTTCAAAGTCCGGATTCTAACATTGTAAGAAGTGATATTTATATCAAAAGTATTACACTTGATAAAACCAAAATAAAATTGGAAACAGGAAAACAGGCACAGTTATCAGCTGCTATAGAACCCGATACAGTGGGAAATGCAGTCAGTGTAACATGGACAAGTGATAATGAAAAGGTTGCAACTGTAGAAAACGGTCTTGTTACAGCAATCAGTACCGGAAAAGCTCAAATTACAGCATCAGCAGGCGGGGTACAGGCTTCCTGCGAAGTGTCGGTTGTGACGCCAGTGACAGATATACAATTAAGTAAGGAATATATAGAACTTTTGTCCGAAGATGACAGTGAGAAAATTACGATCACAACTTTACCGGCAGAAGCTGCAAACGAAGATATAACATGGCAGATAGATGGCGATCAGATTGTAGATTGTGAGTTGGAGAACAATGTATTAACGGTAACATCAAAAGGTATTTTAGGTGAAACAACTATTATCCTGCAGTCGGGAAATATAGTCGCTAAATTAGCTGTTAATGTAGTGCTGGATAAGGATGATATTGATTCTGCCATTATTCCTGTAAATAAAGTACAGATTCAGGCAGAATTATCAGATGATGATGATGTAAATGGTATCGTAAATTTAAAGATGGGGGATGATACCGCTTCTTCCACAAAATTATCAGCAAAAATATCACCACAGAATGCTACAAACCAGAATATTATTTGGACAAGTTCTGATAATTCAATCGTAACGGTTACTGATCAGGGGGTACTCACAGCAGTATCTATAGGTGAGGCAACAATTACGGCACTTGCTGACAATGGAGTTTCTGACAGCATAGATGTTATTGTGCTGGCAGCAGACCGTAAGTTTAAGATGATTGATACGAGTGTAACTTTATATAGTAACGCAACGGGTGACAAAGGAAATAATACATATCAGGTCCGGCTTGACAGAACAGATATAGACTGCAATTATCGTTCCTCTGATGTAAAAATTGCCAAGGTAGATTCAAAAGGAACTGTAACTGCCTTAAATCCCGGAACTGTAACGATCACAGCGTATGATCCGGTCAGTGGCTGTTATGGAACCATGACAGTGATCGTTAAGAAAATGATCGAGAGCGTTAACGTTCCGGCAGATACAATGGAGGTCGTAGAGGGAAGTACAGTGGAATTGTTCTTTGACGTTCTTCCTAAGGATGTTTCCAAAGATGTGTTGACTACATTATCCTTTGAAACTGATAAAAAGGCTCCGATCACAATAGATAAAAACTGGTCAAAGAACAGCACATCAGGAAGTGTGAAATTCACGGCAGATAAGGTGGGTGAAACCAGACTCAGCATCAAATTCAGGTATTTGGATGCTGGTGGATATACCAAAACAATAACAGAAAAAACAATAGAAGTTAAAGTTGTTGCGAAAAATTCTAAATCGTTAGCTGCTTCAATTAAGTTATCCGGTGAAACTGCTGTAAAAAGCGGCGCTCAGACTGTGTTGGAGCCGGTAGTAAAAGATACAGATGGAGTAGAATTGGATTCAACAAAATTGTCAATTGGATATACATCTTCAGATGAGAGCATTGCTACAGTGGATCAGACTGGTACAGTTACGGCGATAAAAGGTGGAAAGGTAACGATCACAGCTTACGTATTGGATGGCAGCAATAAGAAAGCAACCTTTACGATCAACGTGAAACAGAGACCAGAGAAGATATCCTTTGAAAGAGAAGCCTATGGAATCGCTAAAGAACAGGGTAAGACAGCTAAAGTGACAATAAAACCTGTATTTTCGCCTGCTAATACTGATGCCGGATATAAAGGTGTTTCATGGAAAATAACAGATGTGCGTAATGCAGCCGGAGTGTCTGTGAGTGATGAGTTCAGTAATTATTTTACAGTTAATAACTCTGGTGTTGTTACTGCACAAAAGAATGCAGTGGAAGGAATGCAGGCTATTGTAACTTGTACAAGTAATGCCTATGAGGAAAAAGAAGGAAATGTGTCTGGATCTACAGTTGTAAAGATTCAGCCTAAGCAAGTAAGTTCTATTAAGTTTAATCAGGCCAATATGCAGGTGGTTGGCTTAACAGAGCATGAATTAGCTTTTTCAACAACATATGCAAAAGGCTTTACCAGTGCACAATACTCAGCATATAGTTCAGACACTGCAGTAGCAGAAATAATTTCAGCAGAAAACGGTATTGTAAAAATAATTGCTCACAAATATGGAACAGTGACCATTACTCTGTGTGCAGATAATATGATTACGGTAACTGGAAAAGTGACGATATATCCTTTTGAACGGGGAAATATACAGGCGCAGTCTGCAAACTATGTACTTCAGCAGCCTAAGTATAATGGTGCTGATAAAGCAAAATTGCAATTTGTTGACGCAAAAACCAGAAAGAATGTTGTCGCATCGGACTTGTTTACATATCAGAGTTCAAATCCGGATATTGTCTATGTAGATGCCAATGGAATTGCTTACGTTAATCCACAGGCAAATGGCAAGATCACAAGCAGCAACAATACGGTAACCATTACTGCAACGTTAAAGGACGATCCGGATAAAAGAAAAGCGACTACCAAAGTTACTGTTTGTCAGACGGAACAGATAGAACGGTTAGAAGTGTCATATTATGATAAAGAGAATAAAAATTGGGAGACACTTACTAATAGTGGAAAAACATTCATTTATGTACCAAAACAGAAGATTATTTTAAAAATTACAGCCTATGGGGCTGATAATAATGTAATATCCAAACCTTCTGTTTCATTTGCTTCTTCAGATAGTTCAGTGGCAACAATGGCTTATAGCAATAATAAGGATTTGGGAAAAGATGCCAGTGGTGTATACGTAGATGTAGCTATTAATAAATATGGAAAATTTTCCGTAGAAATATCGGCAAAAGACCAAAAAGGAACGAAGAGAAAAATAGCTTTCAGCGCATGCGCAGGAGAACCGATACTGACTTCTGATGGTCTGGGAACATTTAACAGTAATGCAGAGTCCGTAAAGGTTGGGGAAAAGAATAGAACTGCCAGTGATAAAACATTTACCGTATTGCCGTCAGACGGATCAGAAATTATCAAAGTATCAGCCAAGTCAACGGAAATAAAAGTAGTAAAGAGTGGGAAAACAGAAACAGTAAAAACTTCCTTTACAGTACAGGAAGAAGGAAATAATCAGTATCGATTAATGATAGATACTGATAAATTAAAAAATGCAGTAGAAGGAACGTATGCAGTTACACTGAATGTAACCAGAAGTCCAATATTGGAAGAAGAGACAGATGATGACGAATTTGTTACCAAAACGATACAAACCAGCTTTAAGATCGTAAATCAATTACCCAAAATAGATAATGCCAAAGTATCTGTCAATAGTTATATAAAGGGAGATGCTGCACAAATTCCAATCAATACAACAGAGAAAATAGAGAATGTTACGATAGCAGAAGGAACCAGTGCAGAAGGACTGTATGAGTTATATTCGTCCAATGGTAAATGGTATATCAAGATTAAAGATGATCGGTTTGCAAATTGGAAAAAGACTTCTGATCTGGTAAAACTGCAGGTGAAACTGAAAGGATATGTCAATACTGCTTCCATGAATGTAAATATATCTATAAAGTCAGTGAAACCTGTAGTGAAGCAGGTAACAGTTCCATCTGTACAATTGAAGCATGGAGGAACTGTGTATACAACCCTGGGCGATGGAAAAGGTAACGTATGGACAGATTATACAATCGTAAATAAGGAACCTGATAAAGCTGTATTTGATGTAAAATTAAAGGATGAAAAGACTCAGATCACTTTTCCAGACCCTGATATGAAGATCAAAGGACAGGGAGCATCTTACACACAAAAAGTTTTAGTGCAGAAGGCTGATTGGCGTGCACCTGTTGAATTGTCAATTTCTGTAAAAGCCTATAATGGGACAAGTGTTCCTGCTGTCAAGTTTGCAAATTCGACGGTGTATATCAACAGAAGGATAGGAGAGGCCTATGCAGAAACTGCTGTAAATAACAGCATGAATAATGTTGAACTGCAGCAGGGAGCGTGGAAGATACTGGATACGTGTACTTATAAAGTAACGGAGAACAAAAAGACAACTGTTCATCTGTGTTCAGAGGCATTTCAGACAACATATAAGGATGGAATGCTGCAAGTTGCCTTGAAAGAGAATGCTCAGATTCCCACAGGTACATATAAGCTTGTGATGACAGGACTGTGGGATGAGAAAAATGATGAAGGATTGAAACAGCCACTAAAAACAGCACAGCTGTCAGTAGTCATCAAGGATGTTGATCCTGTGATAAACGTTAAATTATCCGGGAAAATAGATTTAGTGAAAAGAAGTTCTTCAGCAATACAGGGAACGGTCACTGTTAATAATGTAAATGAAAGTATAAGCAAAGTTCAATTGGCCAATACCGGCTCAAATCAGCACTTTACAGACGATTTCTATTGTGTGGGCAAAGATAATACATTTAAAATATATGCACGCAGTAAAGCAGTATTGTATAATAAGGCAGTAAAAGGCGGTATTGAAGTAACATTAAGCAATGGCACTGTATTACCTGTCAAAGAGATCAGATTTACACCGACACAAAGTAATCCTAAGATAAATAATGTTGATACACAAACAATCTATAAATCTGCAGAAACACAGACAGTGGATTACAATCTGAACAAGAGCGTGGAAAAAGGCGTGTATATCAGTAGAATTACTGCAGAGAGTGTTCCGGGTGGTATGAAGCTTCAGGATAGTAATGGTCATTTGTTTGTAACATTATCTGATAAGACTTTAAAGGCAGGAAAGTATCAGATTAAAGTAAATATCTATTTTAAAGGAGCTGCTCCTGCAACAGGAAACCAGCTTGGAAAACAGACAACAAAGACTATTACAGTAGAGGTACGTGAATAATAGCAATAAAGTAAAAAACACCGCAATTTGCGGTGTTTTTGCTTTATTGGAATTGCAAGATAATAAACAGATAACTTACAAGATATTGAAAAAATGAGAGATAAAATATATAATTAATACATTATATAATTATATATTAAACAGGAACAGGGGGAAAGGAATGAAAAGAAAAAATATAAGACCGAAATTGATAGCAGCTGCTTTGTGCATGTCATTGCTTGTACAAAGTTTCTCAATAACGGCACTGGCGGAAGAAACGACAGAGCCCTATACAGAAGTTACACAGACAGTTGCAGAAACGGAAGAAGAACCGGAAAGCAGTGAAAATGTTCTGACAGAGGTAACAGAGAAAGCAACAGAGGAAGAAGCAGAAGATCAGGAACAGAGTACACTACCGTCAGAAGAGGATGAATCGATTACTTCAGATGAGATCATAACTACGGTAGAAACAGTAACAGAGGAAGAAAGCGAAACTACGACAGAAGAGGAGCTGACAGAAGAGGAAGAAGCGATGACAGAGGAACTGTCACGGGAAGAGTCAACGCTGGAGGGACTGATCCAGGATGGTGCACTGCAGCCTGGGGTATTTGACGATTTTTATTTTGCACAGGAAGAATCATATGATATAGAAAAAGTACAGAAATTTTTATATCAGGAGCTGAAGAACAGAAAGGCAGAAATAGACGTCAGAAGTTATCATATCCCTGTAGCTGATGCGGGAACAGTATTGGCTTCTACCATAAATGCAAATCCGGATCTGTATTTTGTAAAGAGCGGTTATGGGTATACTTATGACACATCAGATGATACATTATGTACCTATGAAATCTCTTATACACAAAATAACGATGATGCATTTAATGCAGCAGTCCGGGATGCTTTGTCAGAAATATCGAATGATATGACAGATATGGAAAAGACGGTAATTCTACATGACTATCTGGTTCTGAACGTGGAATATGATTACGACAATTATCTGAATAATACAATACCCAAGGAATCTTATTCTGCATATGGTGCATTAGTGAACAGAAAGGCAGTGTGTATGGGATATGCATTAGCCTATCAGTATTTACTGCAGCAATGTGGAATCACTACATATTATGTTGCAAGCAGTTCTATGAATCATGCATGGAATATAGTAAAGCTTGGAAATGACTATTATCATATAGACACGACATGGGACGATCCGGTCAGCGATCAGCAGGGAAGAGCAAGACATTATTATATGCTGATCAGCGATGAGACATGGAAGAATCAAAAGGGACATTATGACTGGACAGTATATAAGGGTACATATACGGGGAAAATAGACTGCAAATGCAGCAATACACAATATGAGAAGGCTTTCTGGAGTGATATTGACTCACCTGTTATTTCATATCAGGATGGTTTCATTTACAGATATGGTGAAAAGATGCTGAAAAGAAATGCATTGGCAGATTCCACGGAAACAGTATTATGCCAGCTTCCATTTGAAAATGTTTCAGATGAAGAAGTATATTGTGTCAATGAGATCGCATTTATATATAATGGCAGAATATATTATACCATGCGCCATATGGTTGCAAGTTGCAAGACGGACGGTACTGATCAGAGGATCCATTATAAAGTAGATCCGGACAAGGAAATCGTATATGGATTCTATATGCATAATGGCATTGCTAAAATAAGCACAGGACGAGAAACAAGAGTAATCACACTAGATAACACCGGAGATATTGATTACAACAGTACGTTTGCCAAAAAGGTTTCGCTGGATAGAACAGAGCTTGAAGTAGGAATTGGACGCAGCGACAGCTTGAAAGTGACCATAGTTCCATCTGAGGCAAGTCAAAGAACTGTTCAGTGGACAAGCAGTGATGGATCAATAGCATCAGTAGATCAGAATGGATGTATTACAGGTGTGGCAGTTGGAAGTTGTACGGTAACTGCACAGGTAGATGGAGTAAAAGCAGAGTGTGAGGTTAATGTATTGGATCTTAATGTGAAAGCACCTGTGTTCAGTATTGTTAACAGCACCGTAGATTATAATGAACAATTGGAACTTACAGCTCAGGAAGGGGCAACAATTTATTATACGGTAAATGGCAAGGATCCTACACGAAACAGCACCAGGTATACCAAAGCGATACCGATCACGAAAGATACTATAATAAAGGCTTTTGCTGTAAAAAAGGACTTCTATGATAGTGAAGTCGTTGAAAAAACTTATACTGTATGTTCTAACAATCTCAAATTTAAAGAGGACAGTATGGAACTTACAGTTCATGACGAGTACCGGATGGAGATGAAAGAGATACCGACAACAAGGACAATTTCAGATGTCGTATTTTCCTCATCTGATCCGGATAAGTTATCAGTAAGCGGCAGTATGATAACAGCCTTGAAAGCCGGAACAGTAACTTTGACTGCAACTGTACCGGATCATAAATCAAGAACAGTACAGACCACATGTACAATTACAATCCAGCCCAGGACATATGATGTAACCTTTATTGGTTTTGGAGGAAAGACAGTAGAGATTCAGAGAGTAGAAGAAGGGAAGGATGCAACGATTCCCGATGTGAATGTACCGGATGGATATCTCCTGACCGGTTGGAAGGGGGATTGTACTAATATATCAGAAGATCGGAGTGTTATTGCACAATATACACCTGTTATATATAAAGTCACATATCATTCCGACTATGGTCAGCCGGATACTATGAAATCATATACGATAGAAACAGCAACATTTGCACTGCCTGACATATCCGGACGAACCGGATATCGATTTGCAGGATGGTATGATAATGCGGACTGCAACGGAACTCCGGTTTCAGAAGTTGTGAAAGGTACTGTAGGAGACAGGGAATTTTATGCCAAATGGGTCAGCGAGAGGGGCTTATGGATGGGCATAAAAGGAAAAGGTGCCTTACAGGATATACCACAGTGGCCGATCAGTGCACAGATCTATACCGGCAAAAAGATAATACCGGATGACTATGTGATCTATGATGGCGAGAGAGAACTGGAACTGAATAAAGATTATACAATATCGATATCCAATAATACCAATGCAAATACATTAACTACAGAGAAAGAATTAAAGAATAAGCCCACGATAACCATTACCGGTAAGGGAGATTATGCAGGTAAGATTACCAGGAA
>ERZ1034873.1146-NODE-1146-length-10509-cov-6.839296_pt1 | contig 10509 bp, 8 predicted proteins | sample MGYA00520689_ERZ1034873 | MGnify/ENA primary metagenome ERZ1034873 (study PRJEB33766, sample SAMN09781722) | gut metagenome | biome: gut microbiome | host: Homo sapiens | place: Madagascar | study: EMG produced TPA metagenomics assembly of the PRJNA485056 data... | reverse complement strand
TTCTAGAACAAGTCGTTTAACCTCAGATACAAGAAAGAAATGCTTTATTGTTAGTGCCAAACTGAAAATGTAGAAATTCGCCAAACTGAAAATGTCGGTTTTTCCTTCTTTTCTTTCGTAACGTCATGACTTATGACATATGCCATATACAAATATAGGCCTCAAATGAGACCTATACCTGTATAGAGAGTTTTTAAATAAATTAGCATCAAACTTAATTGAGTCTGGCCTTAATTAAGAGCCGGCTTAAAGCATTACTGGAATGCGCGCTGCACTGCACCACTTTACATAAATACTCTGTGGCACTAATGAAAGCAACACAAAGAGCACGGCAACCACGGCGTTACAAACAAAGATTAACTCGATCCACTGCACCATGGTATAACCTAGGAACTCCCAGCTAGCATCACCACAAATACCAGTTGGCGCAAAGACTTGAGGTAACCATTCATCAAGCTTAAACCAAGCTGGGAAGTTAGCAAAGAAACCACAAGTATCAGCAAACGGATCCTTTGTTTGGTAACTTATTTCAAAGCCTCGATGCTCGATGGCGATAATCAACCCCCAGATTGAAGACACGGCCCAAATCAAAGCAGCTAAAATTCTATTAATCATAAAACGTGGAGCTATGAGACCAACTAGGGCCGCCACCCCAAAAAACATAAAGCAAGCGCGTTCGTACACACATTCAATGCATGGATTTAGCTCAAGCACATACTGAAAATACAACCCACATGCTTCATAAAACACAAACCCTAAAAGGAGTAGCGCCCAAAACTTTCTGGAATGAGGCATCCAAAAGGATAAAATAAACTTCTTTATCATTTCCATAATTCATTTCCTTTATGCACTTTTTTAAAAACCATTAGTATGAGCCTGCGTTACACTAAAAGTTCACTTTTGAATAAAGCTTTTAGTAAACAAATGAAACCTAAGTCTTAGGATGAACTCACGCCTTATAATAAAGTTTGCTTTTGTAAAAGCCATTATACCCTCAATGCTCACGGGCAAGTTGCTACCATCGAACTACCAAACCTTAGACTCATACTAACATATTGAGAACATAATCAATTATAAACAAGAGGGGAAAAAATTTTTGCTACCTTACGCGCTAAATGATTTAAATTACGCCCCTCACGCCATCTTGGGTCACAAATACCGATGCAATTTTTGCATAGCTTGGCGTAAATGACTCCTAAGTCCATCTATACGCTACGAATTATTAGCTTAAAAGTTTATATCTGCTGGCGCCATTACATAATTGCTAGCAATTTTTTTGTTAACCACATGTTGTTTGCCACAAGTTGTTGTTGACTGCAAATTGTTGCTAGTAGTAAGTTTGCAAGCATTTTAGCGCTAATTTGCCCCTAGGTTTAAAGCTAGCATTAAAGCTAGGCTTACACCACCTCTCCTCTCTATGGACCTATGGACTTAAAAATTTAAGCCCTCCAAGGACTCCCCCCCCGACTTTAAACTTTTAATAAGCTTTAATCATCCGCAGGTTCTTTAGGCAAACTCTTACACGCCAAAATTGCCGCCTTAGCCTTAGTCACTAACTCACGGCGCCATAATGCATGTTCACGAGCAGAATGCTTTGAATAGCGAATTTTTTCAAAAAGCGCCACAAATTCAAGCCACGCGGTCGCGCTATTTGTCCCTTCGAGCTTATATGTTGTGATTAAACGCGCCACAAAGTTCTTAAGCTCTTCTCCCGAATTTACCTCATGACCACTTAAGGCAGCTGCATGATAGAATTTATTAACTAATTCAATTTCAGGCGCTAAGCGTAAAGCGCGACGTCTACGCCACCACCACAATAAAATTACCACCCCCGTTAAGAATAACACGCCACCGAAGACGATAAACACCCGACCGGATTTAAAAAATTGGGCTTGCGAAGTTTCGTCGAAGTTAAGTACCCAAACACTCCAGTGGTAATCAAGATACTCAGACCAAGAAGCAAGCATTTGTGTGAGCTTAAACTTAGGTTCAAATTCGGCGCGTAGCATATCTTCAATCTCACTTCCTACCTGCCCAGAGGTAAGCTGTGGCACGGCATCAAAGCGTTCCCACCGGCCATTAATATAAGCCTCCGTCCACGCATGGGCGTCATAGTCATGTAAAATAACGTAGTTGCCGTTAACTTTGCCTCCGGCATAGCCCCCAACAATGCGTGCAGGAATGTGCGCCATTCTAAACATTACCGCTAAAGCTTGCGCGTAATGACCGCAAAAGCCCTGCTTTTTGGTAAAGATGAGTTCATCCGTGCTGTTTACCCCAAATTTTCCCGGAGTTAAAATGTAGGTATACCCTTGGGCAAATACGGCCATAAAGGCTCGAGCTAAAGACTCTTCATCGGGATTTTGGTTCTTAAGGTCCGTTACGAGTTGCCAAGTTTGCGGATTTTCATGGCGGGAAATCCCCATGAGCTCGCGTAGATAGCGCCCGCTTGGTTCGCGCTCAGCTTCAACACTTGGATACTCAAAATCTATCGCTTTAAGACTTTGCAAAGGTTCACGCGCCACATAGTACTCACCATTTAGATAAAAAACATCGTGATCAGGTGAATAGCTACCAGCTAAGGTAGGAATAAATGGCGTACCCCGAGCTTCTGCCATGACGCGATACTTTTGAGCCCCTCTTTGACTTTGAGGTCGTGGATATTCATCGCCCGGTTTAAAGCTGTATCTTAGGCGCCGCTGAAAATTCTCACTTTCTTGGCTTTGGTACCATTTGCCCCCAATATTGCGTTCATAAGTGACCGCTTTAAAATAGCGAATATTAGGGATCGGCCCTGTAAAGATTACGCGTACAGCCAGTTCCCCAGATTTAACTACTTCTGAAACGTCGCCTGGGCTAAATTCTCCACTAACCCCTGAAACATCGACTTCAAGCGCCGTTACTGACTGCGGTAGCGACCAAAGTCCCGTTGGCCGTGGCATTCCAAAAAACACTAGCACGGTTAAAGGCAAAGCTGGTAATACGATACGCAGTAAAACTTTAAACTCATGGCGCCAGGTACGCACCGCATTGATGGCCATAAAATACCAAAAGCAAAGTATAGGCATCACTGCTAAATAAAGAGCCATATAAATTTCGTAATGGAAGATAAAAGGCACGACGCTTAAAAAAAAGATAGTCGTCCCTAATACGGAAGCATCACGCGGACTATGTAACTCTAAAAACTTTAAAGCGCACCCTAGAACCAATAAACTTACGGCCGCATTGCCCCAAGAACCGCCCCAAAATTTAAAGATAATGACGGTTAAAAAGCCTACGAGTGACAACGCCCGCACTAATTTACGGCCTGGAAGTGGGACTATATTCCACGCCCATAAGATTCTAAGCCCTACAGCGACAATGGCGACCGCCGCTGCTAAATATGATAAATGCGCCCCTAAAAATAACACGGCCAGCGTAAAGACCAAACCCATTAGGAGCATAGCTCTAGTCGATAAAATCATTGCTCCTCCTTAGGCAGTAACGCCAAAGCCTTTTGCATCCGGACGCGTTGACTCTCGCCACTACTAGGTAGAATATTTAAGCTGGCAAACTCAAGCCCAAACCGTACGCCTGACGCGGCAAGTGTATCGACCGCATAGGCAAGCTTGCTGATTTTATCTTCATAGTCTTGAGCTCGAACCGAGTTTTCTGTAAGCACTACACTCGTTGCCGTATCAGGACTAAATTCACGCACCATAAGTCCACGGCCACGGGCTAGTTGTTTCCAATCTACTAGATTTAATGGATCGCCTTCACGATATTGGCGTAACCCAGAAAATTCATCTGAGCCCCGACCTAAAGAGGCACTAGGAACCACTTGATCTTTAGGCCGTAAATTCAGCACGTCACGTAAATCTTTTTGTGGTAAAAATTCACATGATGTCGTCTTCGGCCAAACCGTAACTACCTCTTTAGCTTCAACATAAAACGAAGCCCGCATTAAGCCTAATGGATAATCAGCATAAACCTTAAAACGAGGAAATCTAAAGATCCCACGGCCTTCATCTTGGCAAATAACACTAAGTCTGGCCCCTGGAGCCAAATCAACTGGGGTTGTGGCTTCAGAGCAGGAGGACCAAATTTTTACGCCATAAACCTTACGGTTAGCGGTATCAATCGTAAACGATACTGGCACGCCGGTTCCGGCTTTAACTTCTCTCGTAGTTGCTTCCGGAAAAATTATAATCCCCCGTAGATTAGACCACGTTATAAATAAAGCGGAAATAAAGGCCGACCCACCAAAAAGCGCAGTTAAAAGCACGAGGTTATTGTCGTAATTAACGCCAAATAACCACATCACAGCTAAGGCGAGCAAAAAGAGCCATCCGGCTCGAGTCGGGAAAATGTAGATATTACGGATGCTAGTTCGCATCGTGCTTTCATCGATACACTGCATGATTTTAGTTATTCCACTCTATAAGCCACTGCTCTTTTTAAGCCTCAGCTTTTTAAGTTTACAAGGCTTAGGCTAGCTAAACCTAAACCTTAGCTTAGTTCTAGCTTAAGATAAAGGATTGACCTGACTTAAAATCTTGGTGCTGCATGGATTTGAGCCTAAGCTAATCACGCCCTTTCTAATACGGTGTTCAGCCACGGCGGCAAAGACTCGTTGCACGTCATTAGCTGTCACAAAATCACGCCCATCAACATAAGCTAAAGCTTTAGAAGCTGCTAATAAAGCTTGTGACGCCCGCGGTGACAATGGATTTGGGATCGTCGGATCTTGTCTGGTAGCTAGACACAGGTTCATGATGTATTCAAGCACCGGTTCTGACGCAAAAACTTCAGTCGCTTCGTTTTGCATGGTGATGAGTTCTTGTGGTGACGCTAACACAGGTTGCGTAATAGCACGCACATTTTCCCCGCGTAAAATTCGCATTTCTTCAGTGCGTGACGGAAAACCTAATTCAAGACGCATCATAAAACGGTCTAACTGAGATTCAGGTAGCGGGAAAGTCCCGGCTTGATCAAGTGGGTTTTGAGTTGCAATCACAAAAAAAGGCTCTGGGATTTTATACGTTACGGCATCGGCTGAAACTTGGTGTTCCGCCATAACTTCTAAGAGCGCACTTTGAGTGCGTGGCGAACCACGGTTAATTTCATCGGCTAACAACATGCTCGTAAATACAGGCCCTTGATGAAACTCAAATTCTCTAGTTTTTTCGTTATAAATGGAGGAGCCTGTTAAGTCACCTGGGAGCATATCGGCAGTAAACTGAACACGGCGACATTCTAACCCTAAAACTTCAGAAAAAGCTTTAGCTAAGGTAGTTTTCCCCATTCCAGGCAAATCTTCAATTAAAAGATGCCCGCGCGCTAAAATACAAGTTAGAGCAAGTTCTAGCTTGTCACTCTTATCGAGAATTACCTTGTTCAGAATTTCAAGAATCGCTTTGCATTTATTTTGCATTTAAATTTCCTGCCTCTAATGCTTGCCGCCATTAACTATTATTAAGCTAACTACCAAAAGTAACCCAAAGTAAGTACTTAACTAAAACCAAGTACTAACCAAAAGCAAGTACCCCAAACCGAGTACCTTACGCCACGTACATTATTGCTAAGTAAACTATCACCAAAACTAATCTAGTAAACCTTGCAAACCTATCAATAATCAACTATCGGTCTAAACTTTGTCAATACAACCATATATATCCAAAGTAAATGTATGACGTAGTTTCAAGAACTTGTCAACCACAAACTCCATCCTTGGCCTCAACTAAGTTTTAACCAAGCTTCAACAGAAGTTTTAACCAGTATTCAACCAAGTTTCAACCAAATTTCAGCCAGTATTTTTAGATTAGCTTTAACGAAGTTTAAAATTCACTCCAAGCTTTACACGTACGCCCCTAGGGAATCGCCCTTGAGGCAAGGTATATTTACGGCTTAAGGCATAACGAAGCGCTTCTTTCGTAAAATCCTCACAACGTGATACCGCCGTAAGAGCTAAAGCTTTAACCGGAGTTCCTTTTGCATCTAAGGTAAGTTCTACCAACACGCGCCCACTAACCCCGCGGCGCTGGCATAGTGGCGGATATCTCAATTGGCCTTTACTACTTAAAATTAAATCCCCTTCTAAAGCTTCCGGCAATGGTCCTTGAGGTCCTGAGCCCGCAGCATCTATTGAAGCTGGCGCGGCCTCAGCTGAACTAGTTATCGCGGCCGAACTAGCAGTTTTAGCCAAACTAGCAGTTTTGGTCGTCTTTGGGCTTTCAAGGTTTTGAGGAGCCTGAACCACAGAAACAGCTGCAGCATTTGGTTTTACAGGTAGCGTTTGCGCCTCGTTTATTACTTTAGTTTTAGCATTTGTTTTAGTTTTAGCCTGGGTTTGTGTTTGAACTTGAGTTTTGGGAGCAATTTGAGCCTGGGAAATTTTTTTACCTTCAGATTTTTCTTTAACCTTAGCTGTTGTTTTAACTTGGGATGATTTTTTTTCTTTCGCTATCTCTTTGTTTGGTGACGTACTTGAGGTTTTATCAACTTTTGAAGGGATGGGTAAAATTTTTGCAGAACTTTTGGCGCTCTTAGCTTTTGTAACTACTTGAGTTGGAACAGCCTTGGGCTCTAAAACCCTCGGTTGGATTATATCTTTAGGGTTGGTAGCGGTTAAAACAGGTGACGAAGCAGAATTTGAGGTGGTGTTATCACTTGTGGTAATGTCAAGCGCTTCTAAATTTGGAGCTTTGGGTTCTAAAGCTTCGTTTGAAGCTTGTTTGGCAGCTTCGCTTGAAGGGTGGTTTGTAGTTTTAGGCAGCGCCTTACCCTGCCCTCCAGGAACTTTTGTCATGAGGCTGGCATTTATAAGCTTAACTTCTTGCGCTTGGTGGCCTAAGGAGCGTGGGCTTAACCATAACATAAGCACTCCTATAATTGCAGCATGCCCTAAAGTTACGGCCATAGCGATTAAAAACGAAAAACGCATCCCACCCTCAAAATTATCCCTTACTTTTTAAACTTAGCTTTTTTAACTTGGTTGCAACAAAATGGATTACCAAAGTCAAAACTACTAAAGCTACAGCTACCAAAGCTGAGCTACCAAGTCATAGCTACAAGACATTATAAATTATCTTCTTTAAGATTGATTGCCTTACTTTGGCTTAGTCTTGCCAAATTTTACGCTTTATTGCTTTAAAAGAGCTTAAGGAACGCTTTTAAGTTGGCTTTGGTGGTGAGAAAGTGAGTTTTGATGGTTTTAATAGTTTTAATCGCTGTGATGGCTGTAAAGTTGTTTTTGGGGGTTTGAGGTTTTAGTTTTTGGAGCTTCAGCCCAACTTAGCCTTAAAAATAGTTAGACTGACTTTAAAACATGCAAAAAACCCCGTAGTGTGTATGTAATTTCAGAAACTTATGGAACATTTTTACCCCTTCTTATTAATTTATGCACGATTTACTGCTTTTTTTTATAAAACATCTATAATACGTGAGATTGTTTTTTAAGTTGCTACTTTGGTAGCGTAATTTTCATTTGAGGATGTAACATGACCTCCGTCACTGCGCACAAATCCCCGATCATTGCCATTGCCCAAAACTTTATGGGCGATGCTCCGGTCTGGTACAAATGGACCATGCTGGCCTGTTTGGTTATAAATCCAATCCTGTTGCAGATCAACCCAATGCTTGCAGGTTGGTGTTTGGTTGGTGAATTCATTTTCACTTTGGCGATGGCTCTTAAATGCTATCCATTGATTCCAGGCGGTCTCTTAGCTATTGAAGCTCTTATTCTTGGCATGACCACTCCAGAGCACTTAAAACACGAAATACTCAACAACCTTGAAGTAATCCTTCTTTTGATGTTCATGGTTGCAGGTATCCACTTTGTAAGACAGCTTCTGCTTTTAACCTTCACCCAAATCTTGGTTAAGGTTAAACAAAAATGGCTTCTATCTTTGATCTTCTGCGTACTAGCAGCATTCCTCTCTGCGTTCCTAGATGCGTTGACTGTGCTCGCTGTTATCATCGCGGTATGCACTGGCTTCTACACTGTTTACCACCAGGTTATCACTACTAAGACTACTCCTTTAAATGATAACTCCATGATACAAGATGACGACCGTCGCGATCTCGACAACTTCCGTGCATTCCTCCGTTCACTTCTTATGCATGCAGGTGTTGGTACCGCTTTAGGTGGCGTTTGCACCATCGTTGGTGAACCTCAAAACCTCATCATTGGTGAAGTTGCGGGTTGGCATTTTGCTGAATTTGCACTCCGTGTAGCTCCTGTTTCTATCCCTGTGCTTATCTGTGGTTTAACCACTTGTATCATGGTAGAAAGACTCCACATCTTTGGCTTTGGTGTTAAGATTCCGACTAAGGTTTACAACATCCTTAAGGAAACTAGCGAAAAGCAGAGCGCGACTTTCACTATCAACGACAAGCTCTCTTTAGCTTTCCAAGCTTTAATTTGTATTTGGTTAATCTGCGGCTTAGCTTTCCACATTGCAGCTGTAGGCTTAGTTGGTCTTTCTGTAATCATCCTTGCTACCACCTTCACCGGGGTTAACAAAGAAGGTGAAATCGGCCACGCCTTTACCGAAAGCTTGCCATTTACCGCCCTTTTATGCGTATTCTTTACCATCGTAGCCGTTATCATTGACTTAGACCTCTTTAAGCCAATTATCAACCTCGTATTTGAAGCTGATAAGGAAAACCAATTACCTATCCTCTTCATTGCTAACGGTATTTTGTCATCTGTGTCTGACAACGTGTTCGTAGCTTCTGTATATATTTCTAATATCAAGGAAGCCTTTAATCAGGGGCTTCTTTCCCATGAACACTTTAACCACTTAGCTATTGCTGTAAACGCTGGTACTAACTTACCTTCTGTTGCCACCCCTAACGGTCAGGCTGCATTCCTCTTCCTCTTGACTTCTGCTTTGGCTCCGCTCATCAGATTGTCATACGGTAGAATGCTTTTAATGGCACTCCCTTACGCTATTGTACTTACCGTGGTTGGCCTTATTTGCACTTGGTTCCTCCTCCCTGAAATGACTGATTACTTCATTCATATGGGTTGGCTTAACGCCGTACCAACTGATGCGGTAGCTCCTGTTGCTAAATAAAAGTTTCTTTTAGCAATCGGTGGCCTAAAAATTTAAAGTTAAGTTTGTTGATAGGTTTTACATAAAAGCAGATTTTTACCTAAAACCGCGCAAATTTAAGTGGCAAAATAAATTGCCCCGCTCGTAAACTAAAGCTCCTGTGATTTTGCAATCTAGGAGCTTTTTTTACGCCTCGTTTGGGAAACTTGAGATAACGATATTTCGTGAAGTCGCAATTTGTGACTTCACGAAAAGAAAGTAGATTGAGGTCACACTTTGTAACCTCAAAGCTGGAGGGATATATAACAGATAAGAATCAGGGACTGATGGCAGTAGCAGATCTTCTTTATAATTCTCTATTGGCTCAGATTGGAAAGCCCCTGGAGTCCGGCAGGAAGACTGTCGTTGCAAGGGTCAATGAAACAATTGTCGAGACCTACCGGCAAATAGGAAAGCACATCATTGAATTTGAACTGGCTGGGAATTAAAAGGCTGAATATGGCTCGGAAACACAGAAAAAGCTGTCGAAAGATTTGACAACCCGGTATGGAAGCGGATTTGGTCTCAGTAATGTTACAAAGATGCGCAAGCTCTATCAGACTTATCCAATTTTGCAGACACTGTCTGCAAAATTGAGTTGGAGCCACTATGTGGAGCTTCTGAAGATTGAAGATCCTTTGGAAAGATCGTTTTACCTTAAGGAGTCTGAACGGGAGAACTGGGGCGTTCGTGAACTCCGCAGGCAGATGAAGAGTATGCTCTTCCAGAGACTGGTCTTAAGCAAAGATAAAGCTGAGGTCATGAAGTTGTCCGAAGAGGACCAGAACATCGAGAAGGCAGAGGAAGTCATAAAGGATCCGTATATCTTTGAATTCACAAGGCTTCCGCAGTTGCCCGTATATAAAGAAGGTGAACTGGAAAATGCTCTGATTGATAATCTGAGTACATTTCTTCTTGAGCTCGGAAAAGGCTTTACCTATGTAGGAAGGCTGCAGCGGATCAATATCGGAGGCAGGATCTACAAAATAGACCTTGTGTTTTATCACCGAATCCTGAAATGCTTTGTCCTTATAGATTTGAAGCGCGGTGAGGTACAGCACGAGGATATCGGTCAGATGAATCTATATCTGAATTATTACCGGGAAGAGATGAACATAGAAGGAGATACGGAGCCCATCGGGATCGTGCTCGGCGCTTACGAAGACAAATTGATGGTAAAATATGCTACACAAAATATTTCAAACCAGCTCTTTGTAAGCAGGTATCAGTTATATCTTCCGGACAGGGAACAACTGGAAAATGAAATCAATAGATTTCTTGATAGCAAGGAAGAGAACTGATGTAGCGATTGGCCACTCGACTTGACCGAAACTATTGTGCCACCTAAAGTTTGCTAAGAGACAATATTTACATCTACGGGTTAATTAACTGTTGTGTTAAATATATAAATTGTTTATAACATCTACCAATA
>ERZ1034873.1145-NODE-1145-length-10513-cov-5.678141_pt1 | contig 10513 bp, 11 predicted proteins | sample MGYA00520689_ERZ1034873 | MGnify/ENA primary metagenome ERZ1034873 (study PRJEB33766, sample SAMN09781722) | gut metagenome | biome: gut microbiome | host: Homo sapiens | place: Madagascar | study: EMG produced TPA metagenomics assembly of the PRJNA485056 data... | reverse complement strand
ATCGTTATAGCAGTTAAAACCACAATACACACAGTAGTTCTCGCAGTAGTTTGCGATATACAGTGGTGTAAAAATATAGACTGTATTTCCAAAATGTTTACTGGTCTCCCATTTTGCCCGCTGTGCCATCTCTTCGAGATGCGGCAGTGCAGCCGGCGAAAGCAGTGCCTTAAAATCTTCGATACCGCATGTCTCGTGGGAAAGTGCACGACGTACATCCTGATCCGTATAACTGTCCGGATCATAACTGTTCATCTGTGTCAGTACCTTCTCCATAATGTCAGAGGAAATCTGTTCCATTCCCTCCATATATTCCATATGATTCGTCCGCGAGGAAGGATCGTTTTCTAACCGATGTTTCTTTTCAAGTGCCTTCTCACTCAGCTTGTCCGAATCAATAAAAAACTGATTCTCTTCCATGATGATCTCCTATATACTTAGTCATGTAAAAATCCGGTCAACGGATCAGATGCAGATGCGCCTCTTTCTAACACACGTCCAAGACCTGCTAAGTACGCGCTTCGTCCTGCTTCGATTGCATTCTTAAACGCGCCTGCCATTGCCGCAACATCACCGGCTGTCGCAATCGCAGTATTTGCCATAATGGCTGCTGCTCCCATTTCCATTGCCTCACATGCCTGGGATGGTCTTCCGATTCCGGCATCCACGATCACCGGCAGATCGATCTCGTCGATCAATATCTGGATAAATTCCTTTGTCGCAAGTCCCTTATTCGATCCGATCGGAGACGCTAACGGCATCACTGCGGCTGCACCTGCATTTACAAGATCTCTTGCGGTATACAGATCCGGATACATATACGGAAGCACCACAAAGCCCTCTTTTGCTAAAAGCTCCGTTGCACGGACGGTTTCTATATTATCCGGTAAAAGATACTTGCTGTCTTTCATGATCTCTACCTTTACAAAATCCCCGCAGCCAAGCTCTCTTGACATTCTTGCGATTCTTACTGCCTCTTCGGCATTTCTTGCACCGGATGTATTCGGAAGCAGTGTCACATTCTCCGGAATATAATCTAAGATGCTTTCTCCCTGCTTTGTGTTGGTTCTTCGCACAGCCAGTGTAATGATCTGTGCACCCGCATTCTCTACAGCTGCCTTGATCAGTTCCATGGAATACTTACCGGAACCTAATATAAATCTAGACGTAAATTCCTTGCCGCCTAAAACAAAACTATCCTTTTTCATCTTTCCTCCATCTATAGGGCAGGATTTCATCCCACCACTCTGTTCTTCTCTTCTGCGATACAAAAATATCCATTCCTGTAAATCATGGTTCGTCCCGGATGATCAGCTCTAAGATCATATTCGCCTGATGTGCCGCACATAGCATGACACGCGGTGCCATCAATCCCTGATGCTCGTTTTTCTCTGAGACACCATCGCCACACAGATAATAGTGTGACAGGATCTTTCTAGTACGGATTGCATTACTGTTTCCATAACCTGCCATGCCGGAAGCCCCCACCAGATATTTCTCCGGCATATGCTCTAAGACATAATTCGTGATCATCGCCTTCTGCTCCGGCACATCAAATGCCTCACAGATATACGGTTCCTCTGCCAGAAGCTCAGACAGATTTTCTTCGGATAACTTTACAAAATCAGTCTGTATATCCAGATACGGATGAAATGCCAGCAATTCTTCCTTCAATGCCTCCGGCTTTGGCCTGCCCAGCTGCTCGATTCCATACTGCTGTCTGTTCAGATTCGTAAGATCCACACGGTCAAAATCGATCAGATGCAGTCTTCCGATTCCACAGCGTGCCAGTGAAATGGCAATATGAGAACCAAGTCCACCCAGTCCGCAGACTGCAACCGCTGCGTGCCTTATCTTCTCCTGAACTGCCTTTGTATGCCGGAGTTCTAATGCTGCCTCGATTTCTTCCTTGGATGGGATATTCGTATTCTTATCCATAACTTAACCTCTCTTTATCTTCTGTCTGATCAGCCCCCACCTACAAAGCTGACTACCTCTAATGCATCTCCATCTGCTAACAGGGTCTGATCGTACATTGCCTTTGGCACGATCTCGCCATTCCGCTCAACTGCGATACGGACAAGCTTGTAACCGTTCTCTTTCAGATAATCGGATAAAAGCATACCTGCTGCGTTGCAGTCTTCTCCATTGATTTTTACCATAAGAACCTCCTATACTTCTTGTAACAAAAGTGTGATCAAGCATACTTGCTTTTGCCGTATAGGAATTCCAATGGAATTTCCTATACGGCAAAAAAGCCACACAAAGGAGAACTACACCCGTGGTGGTGTACCCCTTCGTGTGGCTTTCGTCAACACTCTGTATGCGATTATAGCACGGAGTGGTCTGAAATGCAAGACCTTCCCTTATGGTGTTTTTTACTCCGTTACCGGCAGTTCTGTCTTTTCCTCTAGCAGCTTAAAACGGATCTGGTGGATCTTTAATCCATCCGCTCCGAAATAGAGCTTTACATAATGATTCTTGCCGAGTACATACCCAAAGTCCTTTTTCACAGTAATTGTCTTACCATTTGTTCCCTGGATGCTGGCGGACATCTTATAGATATTATCGTAATAGATCGACACCGGAAGCTGTGCAAGCTCTGACAGATCCGACTGCATCGTCATATCCAGTTCATACTCACCAAACTTATGTACCATGATACCAAAAGTTACGGAGCTTCCCTTTGTCATCGGGAAACCGGATGCATCAATGACGATCTCACCGGTCTTATCATCAATCTCATAATAATTGATGTCTGCAAGTGATACATCGTCATCTTCCCGCTGCTTCATTTCTTCTAATTCTTCCTGACTGATTTTACCCATCTCATGTAACATTGCAGGTGACTTTAAGATAAATCCAAGGATATTTGCCGCATTACGCTGTAAATCACTCCGTGTGATCACACCACTTTCCAGACACTCCTTTACATTATCCTGCTCCATATCCATTGCATCCGGTGATACCATGTAGATGTCATTCTGTGCCCGTACCATCGGTGCACGGTTTGTCAGACTGGAATCTTCTCCTTCGTCATTTGCAACTGCCCACCAGTCTGTCATAACGATTCCGGTAAATCCCCATTCGTTTCTTAAGATCGTCGTATCAAGATCGTAATTACCGGCTGTCCAGATTCCGTTTAACGGACCATAGGTTGTCATGATTGAACGGCATCTTCCTTCTTTTACCGCAATCTCATAAGCCTTTAAGTAGATCTCACGCAGTGCACGTTCCGAAACAACGGCATTCACACGCTGACGCCGCCACTCCTGATTGTTGGTTGCAAAATGCTTGATCGTTCCGGTAGAACCGGTCGGTTCCATGCCAAGCAGCTGCGCTGCTGCAACTTTTCCGGTTAAAAGCGGATCTTCGGAAACATACTCAAAATTACGTCCGTTTAATGGATTCCTGTGAATATTAATACCCGGTCCAAGCAGCGTATCAATACGGTTTTTCCGAAGTTCCAAGCCCGTCATATGATACAGCTTACCGATCAGTTCTAAGTTAAAGCTGCACCCTAAGGCGGTTCCGTTTGGCAGTGAAAATGCCTTCGTTCCACAGTCCATACGGATTCCGGACGGTCCGTCGGCACAGCAGGCTGCCGGGATTCCATAGTGACGCAGTTCCTCACTTAATCCGCCAAAGGCTGCTGCCGTACCCGGTGTTACCTTCGGACTGCACATGCCCTCTCCATGGAACAGTGCGATCAGTTCCTCATCGGAAAGCTGTGCAACAAATTCTTCCATGGAAATACGCCTCTCATACACATCTGCAAGGCGGTAGCCCTGATCTCCGGTACAGGCAACGGCTTCCTCTCTCCCGGCCTTACATCTTTCGATCGGATCAACCGTACGAAGCGGTACCGGTTCTTCACATACAGTAACCACTCCGCTTGCGTTTAAAACCGGACGGATTCTTGTAAATGCTTCTACCGGGGCACAGGCTTCTTCGAGCTGCTCTAACACGCAAAATTCCTGCTCATAACAGCCCACACAGGACGCATTCCGTACATCTGTACCCACATAAATCTCATAGCTGCCCTCCTCTAAGACCAGACAGGACTTATGTCCGGTCACTCCGCTGTCATCATAGGATGCAAAGACACGCTTCGGAATCTGAAGCGTCAGCTCTTCCTTTTGTCCTGCATCAAGCAGTCCTGTCTTGGCAAATCCTGCCATCACACGAAGCGGCTTTCCGAGCTTTCCCTGTGGTGCATTCACATAGACCTGTACGACTTCTTTTCCGGCAGTATCTCCGGTATTGGTCACCGATGCCGTTACGGTAACCGTTTCCTCATCCACATTCGTTAAACCGGCATCGACATGAAAGCTGGTATAAGAAAGACCATATCCAAACGGATACAGTACCTTTTCCTTCGCAAAAGTCTCAAAATAACGGTAGCCGACATAGATATCCTCATGATAAAGGTTCTTCTTCTCATCTCCAAAATATTGTGTAGACGGATAGTCCTCTATATTCTCCGCGATCGTATCGGTCAGCTTTCCACATGGATCCACTCTTCCGGTCAAGACATCAAGAACCGCATTTCCGCCCTCCTGACCACCCTGCCATGCATAGAGTACAGCAGAAGGCTTATATTCATTTACCCACTTCATATCGATGATGTTTCCGACATTTAGGATAACTGCCGTACGCCTGAAGTTCTTACTGACCTTTTCGATCATCACTTCCTCTGTCTTTGTCAGAAGATAACTGCCTGCTTCATTTTTGTTATCCTGATCCTCTCCGGCCGTCCGTCCGATGATCACAAGTGCAATATCTGCCTGCTTTGCTGCCTCGATCATCTCATCGGTTACTTCCATCTCTTCCTGTGACCACGGAACCTTACCCCAGCCCTGACCTTCATCATATGGATGCGTTCCGATCCATTCTTCATAGGTATGAAGCAGCCCCTCATCCAGTGTAATCTCTTTTTCCACCTTTAGCGCATCTAAGATACCTACTACATATCTGGTATTCACCAGACCACCGGAACCAAGTCCGCTCTTATAGTAACGGAATGCACTCCGTCCAAAGACTGCTACACGGTCATGTCTGCGTAACGGAAGCGTCTTGTTTTCATTTTTCAAAAGCACACAGCCCTCTGCTGCTGCCTGTCTTGATAATGCTGTATACTTATTGTTATCTAATGTATATTCTCCCATGGAACACCTCTCATTCTCTTTTGTTCATTCCCTATGAGTTGATATTATCATCTGTAATAGAACTATGCAAGATGCCTTCTACCAGATACCCAGACATCTGCCAAGCCAGTAACAAAAGCCTAAAACCCAGCTCGTAAAAATCCCGTATAAAATCACCGGGCCGGCAATACTAAAGATCTGACAGCCGATTCCAAATACCTGTCCTTCCTTCTTAAACTCTATCGCAGGTGCTGCCACTGAGTTCGCAAAACCGGTAATTGGGACAAGCGCACCGGCACCGCCAAACTTTGCGACTGATGGATAAATATTGAGTCCGGTTAAAACAATACTAAGCAGGATTAAGATCATACTGCACCAGCTTCCTGCCGTATCCTTATCAAGTCCGTTCTGATCACAGATACTTAAAATGATCTGTCCTAAAATGCAGATCAGTCCACCGGTTACAAATGCCTTTATCATCTGTAACGGCAGACTGCGCGTTGGTGTTACTTTTTTAACATACTCATTATATGCATCCTGTTGCTCTTTTTTTGCTGTGTTTTCTACCTTCTGTGCCATAATGTATCCCTCCTGTTTTGGAATCATTATGTGCATTTTCCGGATTCCTATACCTCATCCTTACGGATCGATTTTCGCCTTGACTGTTTTGCCTGATAGAGGAACGCATCGGCATGGCGTAACATTTCCTTGAAATCATTCTTCTCGCCACAAACGAATTCCACGGCTCCCATCGACAGATTCACATAATATGGCTTGCCGGAATGCTCGTTATAGATCTCACACTTCTCATGGATCGTCTGAATAAAAATATCACGGTTTAATTCTTCCTTATCTAAGAATACTGCAATAAATTCATCCCCGCCAAAGCGGCCGATATCACCATACTCTCCAAGCACCTCTTTTAAGATGCCTGCACAGGTACGGATCGCACAGTCACCCTCGGTATGTCCATAAATGTCGTTGATCTGCTTTAGGTGATCTAAGTCTCCGATCAGCAGATATGCACGCTCCCCGGCATGCGCATGGTTAAATTCCACAAGATTTTCCATGATTCCACGGCGGTTATATATACCGGTCAGTTCATCGTAGGATGCGATCACACCTAAGACTTCATTCTTTTCCTTCAGCTTCTGCCTGCTCTCAATCTCACGCCGGCTCATCTCAAAGAAACGTAATGACGTTCCAAACTGAAGCGAGAGCAGATAAAAATAAGAGATTGCATCCGGATCTATCTCAAGCGACATGATCCCATACTGCCTGGTTCCTTCAAATAGCAGGAAGTTCATATAGATATATGCCCTGTCGTTGCTGCTCTTATCCGCAAACATACCTCCATGCTTCAGATCCATGACCGGACGATCCTTCACATCGTAGGTAGTGACCTTATTCTTATGATACCTTGCAGCCAGATATAACTGTGTCGGTGCCTTCCATTTCGATCCCTTTTTATAGATCAGCGGACGCTTTAAAACATAAATCCGTACGCTTCTTGCACCTGCCTCATGCAGTGCCTTGACTGCCTTAGAGAAAAAGTGCTTCTCATCCCGTGTCTCCTGCATCAGATCACGCATCAGAAACGGTCCCATCCATGCCTTATGCTGAAACTGCCGTAATTCTTCTACCGTATCACGCAGCTTCATCTCATTGACATAACGTTCTTCTTCCTGTTCTTCCTTATTCAGAACACGGTTACTGCATCCACAGGATTCTCTTTGGATAAAATCCACCGGCAGACGTGCGGAAATCTCCGTCTTTCCTCTTGCAATATTACATGCCTTCTCGAATGCGATCCTGCCCATATTATAACTGTCCTGCGCGATCGTCGTAAGCGGTGGATCTGCATAACCGGAACGCTCCGTGTTATCAAACCCCGTTACCCCGATGTCACAGCCAACCTGCATTCCATGCTGCTCACAGACACGGTATACCGCCGTTGTCATCTCATCATTCGCACTGATGACCGCATCGATATCCGGATTCTTTTCAAATAATTCTTCTACAATATCATCGACATACTCAGAGTAATTGCCATATGCTACCATATCTGTACCGACAAATCTCCCGTACTTTCCCATAGTATCGCGATATGCCTTTAACCGCTCTATCGCATCCCGGTTATCCTTCGGCCCGCTCAGATAACAGATCTTCCGATAATCATGCTCTAAGATCATATGCTCCACGCATTGACGCATGCCATCATAATTATCTGCGATCAGATAGACATCCTGATCGTCCGGTGTCACATCCTCTAACAAGATATACGGGACACCCGAAAAACGCTTTAAGAAGCGCTTTAAGTCATGATTCTCCTCAAAAATACACAACGAACCATAGGCAATAATCAGCACATCTACATTCACTAACATGGCATAATCATAAATCGTATTATACTGATAATCAAAATCCTCTCTTTTTCCAGCTAACTGCTTATAAAATGCTGTCGACTGTGTTCCAAGAAAGAATACAACATTCACATCCCGACCCTTTGCAGAGTCACATATTCCATTAATTAACCCTGTCGGATGACTGGTATGTGCATTTCCGATCAAAACTCCGACTGTAAGACGTTTCCCCATATACATCTGACCTTCTTTTATGTATCTGGCAGTAATTCCTGCCACATATACTGTTCCCGATTCCCCATAAAAAAGAGTTCCTTCATCTGATCATCAAACTGCTCTGTTGGCTTATAATAGTGTAACATGTGGATCAGATGCTGTACACGGGTATCCTCTGACGCATCACCCTTGATCAGCTCTAACACCTTCACATGCAATTCTAAGGGTGTGATCACCTCATCTGTCTCTATGCCTTTTATCTTATACAGTAACCCCACTGCATAATAAAATTCATAGTTTCCTGTCATAATCGAAGAATTCAGATTACACTTGATTATCACACTCTGCCTTGCAATCGATAAGATCATAAGAAGCCTCTTTCTGTTACAATATGTCTTTTGACATAATTCTACTGATAGTCTTATTTTATACTATTTCAAGGTAATCGTCAATGCAGGCAATCACCATCAGATACCCGATTTCAGCCAATTCACACTTATGCCTAATTTGCCGCCATCTGATGCAGAAAGTACCAGATGGAACCGGTAAGTTTTCCTGCAGCCATAAAAAAGATAATATAATTTAATCCCTCATTCACTTTTACCCTGCGGAACATGATTGGAAATGACTTAAGTACCTCCGCCAGTGCCACTGCGATGCATCCGACAAAAATGCCCGCACAGATCCCATAGATATAAAGGAATACAACTCCAAGTGGCAGACGGATATCTAAAAATACCGATAACAGATTCCCACCGATTCCGCCAAGCACGATCATATTTTCATAAAGCAGGATCTGTCCTGCCGTCTTTGTCTTTCCAATCATCCGCGGAATCACTCCAAGCATGATCAAAAAGGCAAAGGTACCGGCCGCTACTGCCGAGCCGGCAGCAAGTCCGATCAGTCCAAGCAGCAGATGATCAATCCACATCAATGCTCTTTCCTCCTCTTCCTGCATTCTGAATAAATGCATCATCTACATCCTTTTCATAATTCCGCATCTCTACCTGGATCGGTGTCGGATCATGCGTGATCTTTTTCCTTCCAAAGTGATTGAAGAATACCAGTACACCGATTGCAAGCCCGATACTATAACAGATCTCTAATTCCGTAACACCGTCTGACTCTGTTCCCATAATCTGTAAATACAGCTTCGAAAACAGATCCGAAACGGAGATATCATTATTAAATGCCATGATCGTAAATGCTGCCCCAAAGAAAATAACAACACAAAGCACGATCGATTTTAAGACTCCAAGCCACCCAGGAGTCGGCCCATTCTTATGATATTCTAAGATAAAGTCCGCTTCCCCGATATTATCCACCTCTACATCCGGATACTGCTTTTGGATCATCTGAATGACTTTCAATACAGAAAACACCTGCTCCTGCGTGCCTGCCGCATCCTTTGCATCGGAAAAGGAATAGAGTTTCATCTGCTTGACCTGTCTTAATACTGCCTGATTCGTACATGTCATGCTCGCAATATCATTCAATACAACATTCCGGTCTTTTACCAGAATATTTTTTTCTATTTTCAGATACAAGGTATCCGGACTAGCACCCATAGCTTCCACTTCCTCTCCCATATACATAAGAGAATGCTTCTCCCACAGCCACCTGCTCTATTCCATGTTTTACAAATGTCCCATCTACTTCCCTGCTATCCTCTGTCTGATGACTCCTGTAATAAAAAAAGCCTCCTATCAAAGCAATCACTACCAATGACAGGAGACATAAACGATATGTTTTCTTTTTCATGCTATCCCTCCTATTTTGGGGATAGTATGTCACTTTTTTTCATTTTTATGCATTTTTCAGTGCAAGCTGTAATGCTTTTGCAACGGCACCTGCAACAACACAGGCAACGATTGCTTCGATGACACCGTTAATTCCTACGAATGCTGCTACAAACGCAAATACCTTGCTCATCTGAAGTCCAAAGTTCTCGCTTAAATAGCCCTGGAATAAAGCGATCAGTGTTGTCATAAAAAATATGGTATTTAAAACTGCTGCAGATAAGCTGCCGATAAATACTGCAATTTTCTTTGTTGCCTGGATCTTCGTAAATGCACGGGTAATCAGTCCGGCACAAAGTCCCATCAGAATTCGCGGAACCATACATACGATAAAGGTACGGACCGGTCCTACGGAAAATAATGCGGTTCCGAATGGTTCCATTCCAAAACACTGGATAAAGCTCGTAATTCCAAATACCGCGCCAAGCGCTGCACCTGCTGCCGGTCCTAAAATAACAGCTCCTACCGCAACCGGAATTACAATTAATGTAATGGATAATGCACCAGTACGAATATATCCGATCGGGGTAAAAGCCATGAGCAGAATGATTGCGATTAACAATGCAAGTTCTACCATTTTGATTGTCTTACTGCTTCTTGTTGTACTCATAGTCTCTTCCTCTTTCCGGGTATGATACACCCTTTCAAAATCACACAATGAGAGCCTGCCCACAAGATTTTCTGCGGACAGGCTCTGATTTACTTATTCAATTCAGCTGAATTATTTTGCAGCTGCGATCTCTTCCTTTAATGCCTTTGTTAAAGCAGGAACGATCTTATTTAAGTCTCCTACCAGACCATAATCAGCTACGTCGAAGATTGGAGCTTCTGCATCTTTGTTGATTGCAACGATCAGATCAGAATCTTCCATACCAGCTACGTGCTGGATTGCTCCGGAGATACCGATTGCGAAGTAGATCTGTGGACGAACTGTCTTACCTGTCTGTCCTACCTGAAGATCAACCGGTAACCAGCCATTCTCTACAAC
>ERZ1034873.1143-NODE-1143-length-10527-cov-5.774924_pt1 | contig 10527 bp, 5 predicted proteins | sample MGYA00520689_ERZ1034873 | MGnify/ENA primary metagenome ERZ1034873 (study PRJEB33766, sample SAMN09781722) | gut metagenome | biome: gut microbiome | host: Homo sapiens | place: Madagascar | study: EMG produced TPA metagenomics assembly of the PRJNA485056 data... | reverse complement strand
CTGACGTCCTTTTCTTACTAACTGGTTGAATGTTGGCATTATTTTCACCTCCTGAAATTTGTATCATTTAATAACGCGCCTTTGTATGCACGCTAGAATATTATATAAATCTGGGAACTTCTTGTCAATGGCTTTTTGCAAATTTCTCTTTCTTTCCGCCTGCAGCAGACACTTGTCCGTTACAGTCAGTTTTTTTGCGCATCCGATTGCTCCGCCAGAATAGAAAGTAACGCATCCGCCACCTTCGGATCAAACTGCGTTCCTCTTCCACATCTGATCTCCTCTGTCACATGGGACTCATCGAAACTTCCACGGTAGATCCGCTCAAATGACATTGCGTCATACGTATCTGCCACCGCTATGATGCGCGCGGCCTCCGGGATCTCCTCTCTTTTTTTCCCGGAAAGATACCCCTTTCCATCCCATCTTTCATGATGATACAGCGCGCCTTCTTCCAGCCCTTCCATGGTGCTTAAATTTTTTAGGATATCCGCCCCGATCTTTACATGCTGCTTCATGATCCCGTACTCTTTCTCTGTCAGGTTTTTATGCTTATTTAAAATACGATCCGGGATCCCGATCTTTCCGATGTCGTGTAAAAGCGCCTGATAACGGAGTTTTTCAACCTTTTCTTCGCTCCAGCCGAGCTTTTTTGCAATTTTCACAGAAGTATCCGCCACCCGTTCCGAGTGTGCGTTCGTGTAACTGTCCTTTGCCTCTTCCGTCTTGGCGATCGCCGCAATCGCCTCCAAGGTCACCTGCATGACTTTCTGCCGCTCCGCCGCAAGCAGTTCTTCCATTTTGTGACGGTAGCCATAGAGTTCGATCTGTGTGGAGATCTTGCTTCGCATGATATCCGGTTCAAACGGTTTTCTCACATAATCCGCGCATCCAAGCTTAAATCCACGCTCCAGGCTTCCCCGCTTTCCTTCCGCGTCGATAAATACGACCGGGATCTCTGCGGTATCCGCATTTCCGGTGATCGCTTCCGTGATCTGAAAAAAGCCTTCGCCCGGCAGTCTGGTATCGAGCAGGATCAGATCCGGTTTCTGTTCCCGGATCCGCGTAAAAACCTCCCGTGTTTCCGGTTCTGCACGTCTCAGCTCATACGTTTCGCCAAGGATTTCCTCAATCTCTGCGTAATCCGCGGCAGAAGATTCTATTACTAGTATTTTCCGTTTCCACATTTTTATTCCGCTTTTTCCCATATTTTTCCCCCGAAAACCAAAGACCCCCCTGAATCTTCTCAGAGAGGTCTTTGGTATATTTTATTCTTCTACCGTTACGGTTTCATTCTCTTCTGCTGTTTCTTCCCCAAAATCATCCATCAGAAAATCATCATCGTCAAATGAGATCTCTTCTTCTTCATTCAGATCAGAATCAAGCTTGATGTCACGATAACACTTCATGCCGGTACCAGCCGGAATCAGCTTACCGATAATAACATTTTCTTTCATACCGATGAGCGGATCGATCTTTCCTTTGATTGCCGCCTCTGTCAGTACCTTCGTTGTTTCCTGGAAGGATGCTGCGGAGAGGAAGGAATTCGTTGCAAGGGAAGCCTTTGTGATACCAAGAAGTACCTGCGTGCCTTCTGCCGGCTGCTTTCCTTCTTCGATCAGCTTCTCATTTACATCGTCGAGCTCTAACGTATCTACCAGAATTCCCGGAAGGAAATCGGAATCTCCGTTGTTTTCGATGCGGATCTTCTGTAACATCTGGCGCACGATAACCTCGATATGTTTATCATTGATCTCAACACCCTGCAGGCGGTATACACGCTGAACTTCGCGGAGCATGTAATCCTGAACTGCGCGGACGCCCTTGATCTTTAAGATGTCATGCGGGTTGACAGAACCTTCGGTCAGTTCGTCACCGGCCTCTAAGACTGCTCCATCCATAACTTTGATTCTGGATCCGTAAGGGATCAGATATGTCTTGGATTCGCCTGTCTCGTTGTTGGTTACGATGATCTCACGTTTCTTCTTTGTATCTTTGATCGTAGCTACGCCACCAAATTCTGTGATAATGGCAAGACCCTTCGGCTTTCTTGCCTCGAAAATTTCCTCGACACGCGGAAGACCCTGTGTGATATCATTTCCGGCAACACCACCGGTATGGAAAGTACGCATGGTAAGCTGTGTACCCGGTTCACCGATTGACTGAGCCGCGATGATACCGATCGCTTCACCAACCTGTACTGCATTTCCGGTTGCCATGTTCGCGCCATAGCATTTTGCGCACACACCCATGTGGGAACGGCAGGTAAGGATCGTACGGATCTTCACTTTTTCGATCGGATTTCCGTTTTCATCCACACCCTTGCTCATGATCTCTGCCGCACGCTTCGGTGTGATCATATGATTTGCCTTTACAAGGACATTTCCGTCCTTGTCGCAGATCGTCTCGCAGGAGAAACGTCCTGTAATACGATCCTGAAGGCTTTCGATCTCTTCTTTTCCGTCCATGAATGCTTTTACATACATACCCGGAATCTCTTTTCCTGTTCCTGCCTGGCAGTCAGACTCACGCACGATCATGTGCTGTGAAACGTCAACCAGACGTCTGGTCAGGTAACCGGAATCGGCGGTACGAAGTGCGGTATCAGACAAACCTTTACGCGCTCCGTGCGCAGACATGAAATACTCGAGTACGTCAAGACCTTCACGGAAGTTTGACTTGATCGGCAACTCGATCGTACGTCCGGTTGTATCTGCCATAAGTCCACGCATACCGGCAAGCTGTTTGATCTGTTTATCAGAACCACGGGCTCCGGAATCAGCCATCATGAAGATGTTGTTGTATTTGTCCAGTCCGGTCAGAAGCGCTTCGGTAAGCTCATCATCGGTCTCTTTCCAGGTTTCTACAACTTCTTTGTAACGCTCTTCTTCGGTGATAAGACCACGTTTGTACTGCTTGGTGATACGGTCTACGGTATCCTGCGCAGCCTGGATCATTTCCGGTTTCTGTGGCGGCACGGTCATATCGGAAATGGATACGGTCATGGCTGCCTGTGTGGAGAATTTATATCCCATTGCCTTGATGTCATCCAGTACTTCCGCGGTTGTTGTAGCGCCGTGGATATTGATAACTTTCTCAAGGATCTGTTTTAAGTGTTTCTTTGCAACGTGGAAATCGATTTCCAGTGCAAATTCGTTTTCTTCTTTGCTTCTGTCTACGAATCCAAGATCCTGCGGAATGATCTCATTGAAAATGAAACGTCCCAGTGTGGATTCGCACATTCCAGTCTTTGTTGTTCCGTCCGGCATTGTCTTTGTCATGCGGACATGGATTCTGGAATGTAAGGTCAGCGCTTTATTTTCATAGGCAAGAATTGCCTCGTTTACGCTCTTGAAATACTTTCCTTCACCGATCGATCCCGGTCTTTCCTGGGTCAGATAGTAAATACCAAGTACCATATCCTGCGAAGGAACGGCTACCGGACCACCATCGGACGGTTTTAACAGGTTGTTCGGAGAGAGCAGCATGAAACGGCACTCTGCCTGTGCTTCCTGGGAAAGCGGAAGATGGACGGCCATCTGGTCACCATCGAAATCGGCGTTGAACGCGGTACACACAAGCGGATGAAGCTTGATCGCCTTACCTTCTACGAGGATCGGCTCGAACGCCTGAATACCAAGTCTGTGCAGTGTCGGAGCACGGTTTAACATAACCGGATGCTCTTTGATGACTTCTTCGAGCACATCCCATACCTCGGTCTGAAGTCTCTCCACCATCTTCTTTGCACTCTTGATGTTGTGCGCGGTTCCGTTTGCAACGAGTTCTTTCATAACAAACGGTTTAAACAGCTCGATCGCCATTTCTTTCGGCAGACCGCACTGATAAATCTTTAACTTCGGCTCTACACAGATAACGGAACGTCCGGAATAGTCAACACGCTTTCCTAAGAGGTTCTGTCTGAAACGTCCGGATTTACCCTTTAACATATCGGATAAGGACTTGAGCGCACGGTTTCCAGGACCTGTAACCGGTCTGCCGCGGCGTCCGTTATCGATCAAAGCGTCAACCGCTTCCTGGAGCATACGTTTCTCATTGCGGACAATGATATCCGGTGCGCCAAGCTCCAAGAGTCTTCTCAGACGGTTATTACGGTTAATGATTCTTCTGTATAAGTCATTTAAGTCACTGGTTGCAAAACGTCCACCATCCAGCTGTACCATCGGACGTAAGTCTGGCGGGATAACCGGGATGACCGTCATGATCATCCATTCCGGCTTGTTTCCGGATTCACGGAACGCTTCTACAACTTCGAGTCTCTTGATGATTCTCGCGCGTTTCTGTCCGGTTGCATCTTTTAACGCAGCCTTTAACTCTGCGGAATCTTTTTCAAGGTCGATCGCCTGTAACAGCTCTAAAATTGCCTCGGCACCCATTCCAACGCGGAAATCGCTGCCGTATTTTTCTCTTGCTTCCTGATATTCGTTCTCAGAAAGTACCTGCTTTACCTGTAAACCGGTGTTTCCCGCATCAAGTACGATGTAGGAAGCAAAGTACAATACTTTTTCCAGTGTTCTCGGTGACAGGTCAAGGATAAGTCCCATACGGGACGGGATACCCTTGAAATACCAGATATGGGATACCGGAGCCGCAAGCTCGATATGTCCCATACGCTCTCTACGCACGCTGGCTTTGGTGATCTCAACGCCGCATCGGTCGCAGACAACGCCCTTATAACGGATCTTTTTGTACTTTCCACAGTGGCATTCCCAATCCTTGCTCGGTCCGAAAATCTTTTCGCAGAAAAGTCCGTCCTTCTCCGGTTTTAATGTTCTATAGTTAATGGTCTCAGGCTTCTTTACTTCGCCTCTTGACCACTCTCTGATCTTTTCAGGTGATGCTAAGCCAATCTGAATTGCATCAAATGAAATTGGCTGGTAAGTCTCATTGTTCTTCGTTTCTGGCATTGTGACACTCCCTTCCTTTTATTCTTCATCATCAAGAATATCATCTGCGAAATCCATGTCAGCATCATCGTCCTCGCTGTCATCCTCACCCTCGATATTCTCAAGCTCTTCGGTCTCTGCATTAAATTCCTGTTTCTGGAATCCCATCTTTCCGAAAGATTCGCTGTCTTCAAACGCAAAATCCTTATCTCCGGAAATGATCGCGTTCAAATCCGTATTTCCGTACTCGCTGGTCTCCATGAGTTCTACTTCCTCACGGTTTTCATCCAGAACTCTGACATCCAGTCCAAGAGACTGAAGTTCTTTTAAGAGAACCTTGAAGGATTCCGGTATACCCGGTTCCGGAATATTATCGCCCTTGATGATCGCTTCGTAGGTCTTCACACGGCCGATAACGTCATCGGACTTCACGGTCAGGATTTCCTGCAGTGTATAAGATGCGCCGTATGCTTCCAGCGCCCAAACTTCCATTTCTCCGAAACGCTGTCCACCGAACTGCGCTTTACCACCGAGCGGCTGCTGTGTTACGAGAGAGTAAGGACCGGTAGAACGTGCATGGATCTTATCGTCTACCAGATGGTGGAGTTTTAAGTAATGCATGTGGCCGATGGTAACCGGTCCGTCGAAGAACTCTCCGGTTCTTCCGTCACGAAGCTGTACCTTTCCGTCTCTGGAGATCGGTACGCCCTTCCACAGCGCGCGGTGCGCTCTGTTGTCTGACAGATACTGCATTACGTCCGGGCGAAGCGTATCTTTGTATTTTGCTTCAAACTCTTCCCATGTTGTATTTACATAATCATTGGCAAGTTCCAATGTATCCTGAATATCAATTTCCTTTGCGCCGTCGAATACCGGTGTCTCAATATTGAAACCAAGTACTTTGGCTGCAAGACTGAGATGGATCTCGAGCACCTGTCCGATGTTCATACGGGAAGGTACGCCGAGCGGGTTTAACACGATATCGAGCGGACGGCCGTTTGGTAAGAACGGCATATCTTCTACCGGAAGCACACGGGAAACGACACCCTTGTTACCGTGACGACCGGCCATCTTATCACCGACAGAGATCTTTCTCTTCTGCGCGATGTAGATGCGGACAGCCTGATTTACGCCAGGAGCAAGTTCATCACCGTTTTCTCTGGTAAATACCTTCGCCTCTACGACAATACCATATTCACCATGCGGTACTTTTAAGGAAGTATCTCTGACTTCTCTTGCCTTTTCACCGAAAATGGCACGGAGCAGTCTCTCTTCCGCTGTGAGCTCGGTTTCTCCCTTCGGAGTTACTTTTCCGACCAGAATATCTCCGGCACGGACTTCCGCCCCGATACGGATGATACCTCTCTCATCGAGATCTTTTAACGCATCATCGCCGACACCCGGAACATCTCTTGTGATCTCTTCCGGTCCGAGCTTGGTATCACGCGCCTCTGCCTCATATTCTTCGATATGAACAGAAGTGTATACATCATCCTGCACCAGTCTCTCGCTGAGCAGTACGGCATCCTCGTAGTTGTAACCTTCCCAGGTCATGAAACCGATGAGCGGGTTCTTTCCGAGTGCCAGCTCGCCGCCCTGTGTGGACGGTCCGTCTGCGATCACTTCGCCCTCTTCCACATGATCGCCCTTAAATACGATCGGACGCTGATTGTAGCAGTTGGACTGGTTGCTTCGCATAAATTTGGTCAGCGGATATACTGTTGTTGTTCCATCATCATTCTTTACTGTAATTTCATTGGAAACCGATTTCTCTACGGTTCCGGCTTTCTTTGCAACTACGCACACGCCGGAGTCAACCGCTGCTTTGGTTTCCATACCGGTTCCGACAACCGGAGCTTCGGTCGTAAGAAGCGGCACTGCCTGACGCTGCATGTTGGATCCCATCAGGGCACGGTTCGCGTCATCGTTCTGTAAGAACGGGATCAATGCTGTAGCGACAGAGAACACCATCTTCGGGGATACGTCCATGTAATCAAACATGGTCTTGTCGTATTCCTGTGTTTCATCCAGGTAACGGCCGGAAACGGAATTTCTTACGAAATGTCCTTCTTCATCCAGCTTTTCGTTCGCCTGTGCTACATGGTAATTATCTTCTTCATCTGCGGTCATATAAACAACCTCGTCTGTGACACGCGGATTCTTAGGATCTGCCTTATCGATCTTACGGTATGGAGCTTCAATAAAGCCATACTCGTTGATTCTCGCATAGCATGCCAGTGAGTTGATCAGACCGATGTTCGGTCCTTCAGGCGTCTCGATCGGGCACATTCTTCCATAATGAGAATAGTGTACGTCTCGAACCTCGAATCCGGCACGGTCTCTGGAAAGACCACCAGGTCCAAGTGCGGACAGACGTCTCTTGTGGGTCAGCTCGCCGAGCGGGTTGTTCTGATCCATGAACTGGGACAGCTGGGAAGAACCGAAGAATTCTTTTACCGCCGCTGTGACCGGTTTGATATTGATCAGGCTCTGCGGGGAAATTCCCTCAAGATCCTGTGTTGTCATTCTTTCGCGGACAACTCTCTCCATACGGGATAAACCGATACGGTACTGGTTCTGAAGCAGTTCTCCGACCGCACGGATACGACGGTTGCCAAGATGATCGATATCATCATCGCTTCCCACGCTCCACTCAAGATGCATATTATAGTTAATAGATGCAAAAATATCATCCTTGGTAATGTGTTTCGGGATCAGATCATGGATGTTCTTGCGGATCGCTTCCTTGAGATCCTCGAAATTGTCATTCTCATCCATAAGCTGTTTTAAAATCGGGTAGTACACAAGCTCTGTCACGCCAACTTCACGCGGATTGGTCAGCTCCGGAACCCATGTGCGGATATCTACCATCATAGAAGAAAGAACTTTGACATTGCGTTCTTCTTCCTGTACCCATACATACGATACTGCCGCATTCTGGATCGTCTCAGCAAGTTCTCTGGTCACTTCTGTGCCTTTTTCCGCAAGGATCTCTCCTGTTGTGGTATCCACAACATCCTCTGCAAGCACATGTCCATTGATACGATTCTTGAAATGCAGTTTCTTGTTAAATTTATAACGACCTACCTTTGCAAGGTCATAACGTCTCGGATCAAAGAACATTGCCGTGATCAGGCTTTCTGCGCTTTCTACGGTAAGCGGTTCACCCGGACGGATTTTTTTGTATAACTCTAAAAGACCGTTCTCATAGCTTCCCTGCGGTTCTTTCTCCGTGATACACGGATCTTTCCCGAAGCTGGCAACGATCTTTGGCTCTTCACCGAACAGATCAATAATCTGCTGATTTGTTCCGACACCAAGCGCACGGATGAGCACTGTGATCGGAACCTTTCTGGTTCTGTCTACACGAACATAAAAAACGTCATTGGAATCGGTCTCATATTCCAGCCATGCACCACGGTTCGGAATAACGGTGCACGCATAGAGTTTCTTACCAACCTTATCATGAGAAATAGCATAGTAGATACCCGGGGAACGAACCAGCTGGCTGACGATAACACGTTCTGCGCCATTGATTACGAATGTACCAGTCTCAGTCATAAGCGGCAAATCGCCCATGAAGATCTCATGTTCGTTGATTTCATCATTCTCTTTGTTGTGCAAGCGAACCTTTACCTTCAAAGGTGCTGCATAAGTAGCATCTCTTTGCTTGCATTCCGGAATAGAGTATTTTACATCGTCCTCGCACAAAGTAAAATCTACGAACTCCAGACTTAAATGACCACTGTAATCAGCGATCGGGGAAATATCCGCAAACACTTCTTTTAATCCCTCGTCCAGGAACCACTGATACGAATCTTTCTGTACCTCGATCAGATTCGGCATCTGCAGAACTTCTTTTTGTCTTGAGTAACTCATACGTAAACCTTTTCCAGCCTTGACCGGACGTATTCTGTTTTTCTCCATTTGACGTTTCACCTCTCGTTTTTTTATTTAAAATCTACCTTTTCTACTACATAAGGTGTATCTTCCACTTGCTTTCCACTATTTTGGTAACACAAATAAGCCTACATCTCCACAATAGTGCAACGTATATGATAGCACAAATGTCAAGGATAAGTCAAGCTGCATTTTGACTTTTTTCATGTTTTCCCAAAAAGCGGACATACTAATCTGTTTCTTCTATATATAAAGGCCGCAGGTACATAATCCGACCAGCAGTGATGCCGCGCCAAATATCAAAGATGCTGTTCCCATATTTTTCCTCCATAACTCATCTGTCTGTTTTATTTCCTTTTCCCTCGTTGCTAGTATACAAAAAAGGCAGGAGTTTTCCTCACCCCTGCCTTTTTTGTTTCGCTTTTAGCTCAGATAATCCCAGTCATTTTTTGCAAGTAAATATGTAACCAGCGGGCAAACTACCAGGCCGACAACTGCACGACCGATATTGATCGCTGTCAGACCAGATACGAGACCGTAAGTAATCAGATTTACAACAAATCCAATAACTGCAGCTCCGCAGATCATATAAAATCCGACTTTCTTGCTCTTGAAAAGTAACATTGCGATTCCGACGATCAGTACAATTTCCAGCAAGAAGCTCACAACGCAAAGAACTGTGTAAACCGGTCCAACTCCAAGTGCTGCGGATCCTACTACAGCTGCCAGAGCACCCAGTGCTGTAATAATGTTAAGAACAAAAATGATCCATAACCAAACCTGTAATCCTGTGCCTAATTTTCTTTTTTCTTCCATTATTTTCTCCTTCATAACTCATATTTTATTGCGCAACGCGTTTATTATATCATATCAGCTGTTAATTTCCTAGCTTTTTCTATGTTTGAGGGAAATTCGCCCGCGCGGACTGGCGGGATCTCAGTTACAGGCAGTGTTCACTCGAAGCTTGCGCTTCTCGTGCGCGGGCTGGCGCTTCGTTTCGCGGACTGCCAAGGCATCTACGATGCCTTGGCGCGCGTTGCGCCTTCAAATAAAAAGAAAGCCGCGCATGTACTCATACAAGTATGGTACATGCACGACTCCCTTTTATTCTCAGTCCGCTGAATCGCGACTATTTTAAGGTTACTTTTGCACCTTCTGCTTCTAATTTAGCTTTGATATCATCAGCTGTTGCTTTGTCAGCTGCTTCTTTAAGGATCTTAGGAGCTCCGTCAACTAAGTCTTTTGCTTCTTTTAATCCTAAGCCAGTTGCTTCACGAACAACTTTGATAACCTTAACCTTGTTCGGGCCAACTTCTGTCAGCTCTACATCGAACTCAGTCTTCTCTTCGCCTGCTGCTGCGCCGTCTCCGCCTGCTGCTGCAACTACTACACCTGCTGCTGCAGATACGCCGAACTCTTCTTCGCATGCTTTTACTAAATCATTTAATTCTAATACAGATAATTCTTTGATTGCTGCAATAAATTCTTCTGTTGTTAATTTTGCCATTTTAAATTCCCTCCATATAATATATTTTATTATTCGTTATTTTTTGTCCTGTTATTTCAGGATTATTCAGCTGCTGCTGCGTCAGCACCACCGTTTTTCTCAGCGATCTGATTAAGCACACGAGCAAAGTTGGTAATAGGAGACTGGATACTTCCAAGCAGTTTGCCAAGAAGTTCTTCTCTGGACGGGATCTGGGACAGTGCCTGGATTCCAGCC
>ERZ1034873.1141-NODE-1141-length-10552-cov-4.143279_pt1 | contig 10552 bp, 15 predicted proteins | sample MGYA00520689_ERZ1034873 | MGnify/ENA primary metagenome ERZ1034873 (study PRJEB33766, sample SAMN09781722) | gut metagenome | biome: gut microbiome | host: Homo sapiens | place: Madagascar | study: EMG produced TPA metagenomics assembly of the PRJNA485056 data... | reverse complement strand
ATACTATTCAAGTTGCAGATTATAAGAATGAAAATGGCAAGACTATTTTTCAGAAAATCAGAGGCAGAGACAAAAAGTTCTCTGTGCGTGGTGAACAGGAGAATGTGTTCTTTGGGCAACATTTGTTTTCTAAAGGACGCAAGCTGGTTATCACTGAGGGAGAGATTGATTGTCTCACTGTGTCTCAGATTCAGGATAATAAATATCCAGTAGTCTCAGTGCCTTTTGGTGCTGGGAGTGCCAAGAAAATCTTCAAGGCTCAGGCTGAATGGCTACAGAACTTTGAGGAAGTTATTGTCATGTTCGATATGGACGAAGCAGGACAAAAGGCTGTTAGGTCAGTATCAGGTATACTTCCACCTCACAAGTTGAAGATTGCGAAGCTACCACTAAAAGACCCTAATGAGTGTCTCTTAGCTGGTAAGGCTGACGCTGTGGTGAGAGCGATATGGGACTGTACTGAATACAGACCTGATGGCATTTTAAATGCTAAAGACCTAAAGGACGAGTTCTTCGCAAAGGAAGCAAACATTGTTTCCTATAGTTTCCCTTGGGCTGCTGGGTTGACCAAGATGACTCAAGGTATTCGCAAGGGTGAAATGCTCTTGCTGACCGCAGGTACAGGCATAGGTAAATCAACGATGGCTAGAGAGCTGGCTTTCAAGCTAAAGGTTGAAGATGGTCTCAAGGTTGGTATGGTCATGTTAGAAGAAAACAAGAACAAAACCTTGAGAGACCTTTTGTCTATTGCTTGTCAGACTCCACTTCCTTAAAGTGGAATAGTGTTGACAAAGAGCTGCTAAAACCTGCTTATGATGATTTATTTGGTGATGGAGGTTTTTGTCTCTATGACCATTTTGGCAGTATTGAATCCAGTAATTTATTGGAGAAGATACGCTTCCTTATCACAAGTGAAAACTGTGACTTCATTATCTTTGACCATGTGTCCATAGCTGTATCAGGGCTTGACGAAAGTTCTATGAATGAGCGTAAAGCTATTGATATGCTGATGACACAACTGAGGTCGTTAGTGGAAGAAACAGGTGCAGGTATTGTTGTGGTATCTCACTTGCGAAAAGGTGATACAAAGTCCACTCCTTTTGAACAGGGTGGCACAATTTCTTTAGATGACCTAAGAGGCTCAGGGTCGCTCAAGCAACTCCCTGATACTGTGTTGGCTTTAGAGCGTAACCAGCAAGCTGATGAAGAAGATTCGAGGAATGTCCTTAAAATACGAGTGTTGAAGTGTAGGTTCACAGGCAACACAGGTCTCGCAGGGTATCTAAAGTTCAATAAGACAAAAAATGTCTTAGAAGATGTTGACCCATTAGAAATTAAGACGGAGGGAGAAGATGACAAATGTCAATTTTAGTTCCTGTATATAGTACAGGTGTTACCATGAATGAAGTTCCTGACCATTTGGCTTTTTATATTGAGTTTGGTAATTGCAAACAGAAATGTAAAGGTTGCCATTCACCTCACCTGTGGGAGAGTGTGGAAAAGGAGACAGATATTAATGACCTCGTGACTGCTGCAAGTGACGCAGTATCCAAGGGTGCAAATGCTATTGTCTTGATGGGTGGGACTACAAATGGTTTCTCTACTGCACACTTAATTTCATTGATTGATAAGTTAGCTGAAATAGCTCCTGTGTGTCTGTATAGTGGTAGTGATGACTATGAATTAAATTTGCTCATAGCAATGAACACTAGGCTGACATGGTTGAAAACAGGCAGCTATCAGGAGACTAAAGGTGGACTAATGTCCGCTGAAACTAACCAAAAGTTCTTACGAAAGGAAAATGTGAATCTCGGTTGTGTTGTATTCATAGACGAGACTTACAAGTTTAAAATGTGATTGGATTGAATAAAGCTCAGGTCGCAGACAGAGAGAGTTTTGTCAATGCCTATGCTAAGGCTACTAATGCTTCTTCGGGTTCAGAAGTAGACTCTAACGCTAATGTAACTACAAAGACTGTAGCTACAATGGAGGCAGAACTTTTCAAGCCATATGCTATTCAGCTCAATAGAGCCAAGGTGTATAAGAAGCTGGTGACTAATTTTAGTCCTTGGTTGGCTAAGGCATACCTTGAGGACATAGAGCAGCATAGAATCTATGTGCATGATGAAACTTCTTTGAGACCTTATTGTGCCTCTATTACTCTGTACCCATTCTTACTTGAGGGTACTAAGGCACTTGGAGGTTGTTCTAAAGCACCTACAAATCTTCAGAGTTTTTGTGGGTCTTTTGTAAACCTCATTTATCAGGTGGCTGCTAACTTTGCTGGTGCTGTGGCTACTGTAGAATTTCTACACTATTTTGATTACTTTGCACGAAAGCAGTATGGGGCTGATTATCTGAAGACACACACAAAGGAAGTTCAGCAGGAGCTTCAGGGTGTCGTGTATGGATTGAATCAGCCAAGTTCTGCTAGAGGAGACCAGTCTGTATTTTGGAATATCTCTGTATTTGATAAGCCATACTTAGAGGAAATGTTTGGTGAGTTCTATTATCCTGATGGCTCTAAGCCTGACTTGGTGTCTGTTATGGAACTTCAGAAATTCTTCATGGAATGGTTCAGGCAGGAGAGAACTAAGGAACTCCTGACATTCCCTGTGTTGACTGCAAGTCTCTTGACAAATGAAGAGGGCTTTGTAGATAAGGACTTCAATGAGTTCTGTGCAGAGCAGATGTCTAAGGGACACAGTTTCTTCATTTATATGTCGAGTTCGGTTGATTCGCTTGCGTCTTGTTGCCGCTTGCGTAATGAGTTGGCAGACAATACATTCAGCTACACTTTAGGTGCTGGTGGTGTTGTCACTGGTTCAGCTCAGGTTATCACTATTAATATGAATAGGCTGGTACAGGAGGCTTATGTCGATGGCGAGGATATTATGGAGGCTACTAAGCGACATATCCGTGATGTACAGAGATACCTCATTGCACATAAGGCAGTCTATAAGGACTATATTGACGCTGGTTTGCTTCCAGCATATACCGCAGGATTTATGGATATTGACAAGCAGTTCTTGACAATTGGTGTCAATGGTCTTGTTGAAGCAGGAGAATACCTTGGGTTCACAATTAGCAATAACCCTGAGTGGACAGAATGGCTGGCGCGGATTCTTGAGACATTCAAGGTTGCTAACAAGGAAGCCCTAGAAAAGTATGGTGTTCGCTTCAATACTGAGCTTGTCCCTGCTGAGAACCTTGGTGTTAAGAATGCCAAGTGGGATAGGGAAGATGGCCTTGAGGTACTGCGGGATTGCTACAATTCCTACTTCTATGCTGTTGAGACTCCTATGAGTGTACTTGACAAGATTAGCTTGTATGGTCATAAGATTACAGATTCCCTTGACGGAGGTTCTGCACTCCATTTGAATTTAGAGCAGCTCCCATCTAAGGGAAGCATTCAGCAGCTCTTTGAGGCTTGCAGGATTGCTGGTGTACCTTACTGGACTATTAATGTCTTGTGTACTATCTGCAATGATTGTGACCACATTGACCCTGAGACAACTCAGACTTGTAAGGTCTGTGGGTCTACCAATGTTGATTATGGTACTCGTATCATTGGGTACTTGAAGCGTATTAAGAATTTCTCTAAGGCTCGCCAAAAGGAAGCTGCTAAGAGATTCTATCACTTAATTGAGAGGAGAAATAATTAGAATGATTAATGTTTCTATTTATGAAAAGCTGGCTACTGGTGCTAAGGCTGTAGGTGCTAAGGCTATTAAGGTTGCTGTGGCCATTGATAATACCTGCAAGGTTATTGCGTGGAATATGACATACAAGGAGCTGCGGGCTTTGGATAAGGTGAACAGAGGTATCAAGTCTGATATGGTAGTCCTAAAGTGTCACATGGAGCGTAATAATACCAAGATTGCAGAGCTGCGTGATTATTTGAATTGAGATTCGGTTAGGAGTGATGTAAAGTGCTGATGTTTGATATTGAGACTAATGGTCTCCTGAAAGATGTTAATGTGTTGCACTGTATGTGTATCTATGACACAGAGACAGAAAAGATGTATCGTTATGACCCAACCAATGTTCTTGAGGGAGTCAAGAAACTTCAACAGGAAATTGATAAGGGTGGCTATATTTGTGGACATAACATCATTGAGTATGATATACCAGCACTTGCTAAACTCTACCCTAATGACTTTAAGGTGACTTTCAGCCAGCAGTCGAGAGTAGTGGATACTTTGGTCATGGCTAGGCTGATTTACTCTAACATTGAGACCATTGATTTAGGTCTCATGAAGTCAGGTAAGTTGCCTAAACCATTCTATAAGTCTCATAAGCTGATGGCTTGGGGTTATCGCTTAGGTGTACTCAAAGGTCACTATGGTGAACAAGAGGACGCATGGGCTGTGTACAATCCTGAAATGCTTGACTACAACGAACAAGATGTTTGGGTTACTAAAGCACTCTATGAGAAGCTGACAGCTAAATCTTATTCACATACAGCAATCGTGCTTGAGCATGAAGTAGCTTGGCTGATGGCGAAGCAGGAAAGGAACGGCTTTAAGTTTGACATAAAGGGTGCTGAGAAGTTGGCTCAGGAACTTGAGGAAAAGCAGTCTATCATATCTGCTAAACTCCTCGCTAAGATACCTGAGATACCTGATAAAATCTTTGTGCCAAAGCGGGACAACAAAAGGTTGGGATATAAGGCTGGTGTCCCTATTCAGAGATACAAGACCTTTAACCCAAACAGTAGGTCTCAGATTGAGTATGTCTTCCGTAAGATGTATGGGTACAATCCAGCCAATGAGGATTTATATGACATACCTGATATGGCTGAGAATCCTAACTTGGAAGATTATCGACTAAAGATGGACGATGAAACCCTGAGTTACATTAAGGCTGACCCTGAGTGTCCTGATGACCTCAAGGAAATTGCAGGTTTGATTCAGGAGTCCTTGATGTTGAAGAAAAGATTAGGTCAGATTGCAACAGGCAGCAATGCATGGATTGACGCTTATGACCCTGACGATGGTTGCATACATGGCAGAGTGGTTGCTAATGGTGCTGTGAGTGGTAGAGCTACTCATAGCAGTCCTAATGTGGCTCAAGTGCCTCATGTTGGCAGCCCTTATGGTGCTGAGTGTCGAACCCTGTGGAACGCTGGTGATTGGTATCAGGCTGGCATTGACGCTTGTGGTCTTGAACTAAGGTGCTTGGCTCATTTTATGTCTCCTTATGATGGTGGTAAGTATGCTCATACCATTCTGAATGGTGACATACATACCATGAATCAACAGGCTGCTGGACTTCCTGAGCGTAATCAGGCTAAGACATTCATCTATGCTTTCTTGTATGGTGCAGGTGACGCAAAGATAGGAAAGATTATAGGTGGTGACGCTGCTGAGGGTAAGCAGATTAAACGAAAGTTCCTCAAGGCTACCCCAGCAATTAAGAATCTGAGGGACGCAGTACAGAACGCTATTGTTGAGACTGAGAGAGGAAAGGTTGTCAGATGGAAAAGACATTACCTCAAGGGTCTCGATGGTAGACACCTGTCTGTAAGGTCTCCACATTCAGCATTGAATTTACTGTTACAATCCGCAGGTGCTTTGATTTGCAAAAAGTGGATTGTTGAGACTGAAAAGGGTCTCATAGGCAGAGGGCTGAAACATGGTTGGGACGGAGACTTTGCTTATATGGCATGGGTACATGATGAAATTCAGGTAGCCTGTCGAACAAAAGAAATTGCAGATATTGTAGTAGAGGAAGCCCAGCTTGCTATGAGGCGAGCACAGAGCTTCTTTTCTTTTCGTATGCAATTAGATACCGAGGGTAAAATCGGTAAAAACTGGTGTGATTGTCACTGATGAAAGGAATGAGTTATTTTGATTAAAGAACAGATTAAGTGCCCTAAGTGTGGTAAGGTGTTACTGAGAGGTTACTCTATGGCAGTTTTGGCTATCACTTGCAAATGTGGTCATACCATTGACCTCAAGAAGAACCATTGGAAAGTAGGTGGCGATATTGCCAAGCGTTAAGTTAATTCAGGTAACTAAGAATCCTATGGAAATCCTCAAGTTTGCTGCTGGTCAGTGCTATCAGAAAGAGGCCAATGATAAGGTCATTGAGCATATCGTGGAAGCAGGACATCTGAGTGTCTTGGAGCATTGCTATGCGACATTTGAAGTTACCTGTAGTCTTGCTGTTCTGCTCCAGTTGACAAGACACAGACATTTGTCTTTTACTGTACAGTCCAGTAGAGGTAGTGAGCTGACTGGTTTCTATGAGTGTGGGAATGAATATGTTGATAATTTGAATGAGCTTGCAATGGTTCGTTATCACAAGGCATCTCAGGTGAAAAGTGCACCACAGGAGGTACTTCAATATATGCTACCTAAAGCTGTGAGGTACAAGATGGTTATCACAGGTAACTTTAGGGCTTGGTTTGAGTATCTGCCTAAACGCTTGTGTAAAAGAGCGTCTAAGGAACATCGGGAACTTGCAATGCATATTCTCCAAATACTCCATCTTATTTGTCCTGAGGTGTTCCTAAAGTGTGGGACACCTTGCGCTACCTGTAAGGAAAAGGGGGGTAGTTTCAGTGGTTGATTATAACGACACATTCAATACAGAGAAGAATGCTGAAAGGTACGACATGAAAGTGAACCCTGACCCTCTCCATGTCCTCAAGATATTGGAGAAGTTAGGGAAGAATAACAAGGCTCATGGGAAGCCTTATTGTCCTTGTCTCCCTCAGCACAATGAGGACACAGTATGTCCTTGTCGTAACATGAGGGTACATAAGGCTTGTCGGTGTGGTCTGTATGTCCGCAGTTAAGCAGACAATAGCAGAACGCATACAGCAGCTTAGGTTGCAGATGGTCGTACATTCTGCAATTTATTATGTCTTGAATGACAATATTATTTCAGATAACGAGTGGGCTACAAGGGCTAAGGAATTAGTCAGGTTGCAGGAAGAATATCCTGAGGTAGCCTCACAGGTTATCTATGCTGATGAATTTAAAGATTTTGATGGGAGTACAGGTTTCAATCTGCCACAAGATGACAGAGTGATGGCTAAGGCTCAATACTTGTTAATGATTAGAAGTAAAAGGAGATGTCAATGAAATGGGTAATTTACGATTGGTTTGTAGTAACTGTGACTCAACTACATTTAACATTCAGAAGTCTGCACAATATGCCAATGCTGACTATGAGTGTATTTGTGCGGAGTGTGGCAAGCTTATTGCTACTATTGGTAACTACAGTGTTAATTGGGTAACAGAGGAGGAAGATACTAATGACAGTAACCCTACTGCTTGATGGTGATATGTTTGCTTTCAGAGCGTGTGCCTCCTGTGAGCGCGAAGTGAACTGGGGTCAGATATGGACACTCCATGTCGACCTTGAGGAAGCTAAGGCTCGTTTCAGTGAAATTGTGAATGACGCAGTTGAAAAGGCATTGAAGCATTACTCAGAGCACCTAAAGACCAATGTGACATATGAGGTGATGATTTGTTTCAGCTCTAACAGTAATTTCCGCAAGACCATCAATCCTGCATACAAAGCTAATCGTGCTGGTAAGCGTAAGCCTGTAGCCTACAGTGCTCTTGTGTCTTGGGTGAAAGAAGAAGCCAATACTACTGAAGTTGACTCTCTTGAAGCTGATGACATTATGGGTATCTTGGCTACTATGGAGTGCTATAAGGACAAGTGTATTGTCATTAGTGGCGATAAGGATATGAAGTGTATCTATGGCTACCATTATGACTTTGTGCGTGACGAGTTCTGCTATGTGACACCTGAGGAAGCCTACAGGAATTTCCTGACACAAACTCTGATGGGTGACGCTACTGATGGTTACTCAGGTTGCCCTAAGATTGGTAAGGTAACTGCGGGTCGCTTATTGGACAAAGAGTGTTCATGGGCTACTGTGGTAGCTGCTTATGAAAAGGCTGGTTTGTCTGAAGATGTTGCATTGGAAAATGCTCGTATGGCTAGAATCCTGCTATATGAGGATTGGGACGCTAAAGAAAAGAGAGTGAAATTATGGAAACCTACTGGAACACAAAGTTGACCAAAGATGAAATTGAGATTTGTGCTCAACTCCTGCACAACATCATGCATAAGCAGGGTTCAGCCTTGGCTCATTTTGGTGACATAGATAGTGTGCGTGAATGTCTACCAGCATTGGTTAATGATTATGCTGTGCGTGTGTTGCGTTCAGCTGAAGACAATCATGTACTGGGTATCATTGTTTGGGGAGTGTCAAATTTTTGGTGGTCAAAAGAACCATTTCTTTTTGAAGATTTGGTGTTGGCTGTTGACCCTGAGTATCATGGGTTTGCTCGTGAAGCCATCAAGGCACTTGAGGTCTTAGCAAAGGCTAATAAGTGCAAAGGGATTCTCAGTGGGTGTCTCTTACAGGATAGACCACAGATGGTATTAAATAGCTATCGTAAGTTTGGCTTCAATGAAATTATTCCTAATATGTTAAAAGTATGCAAATGAGGTGATTGCTTTATGGAATTTAATAGTGAAATGAAGATACCTTATGTGTCTAAGGAAGTGTGTGAATATCTGCGTAATACTTACAACTTACCTAATGTTCTTTATCAGGTAGTTGGTAAGGTAGAGGGTGCTGAAGACTCTGCATTTGCCTTGGGTATGATGATGGGTATCAATACAACAATAGAACGCTTGGAAGCCATTGTGGCACAGCAGGAGGGAGATAAAGACTGATGGGTGGTATTGTAAAAGCTGTTACCAATGTTGTCAAGAGTGTCTTTGGTGGTGGTGGCAGTCATCAGGCTGCTGTAACCTCTGCACCAGTACAACAGGTAAGTGCTCGTGATTTAGTTGCTTCTACAAGTAGTAGCGACCCAAATGCTGCTACTATGGGAAGTGATAGTAAGAAGCGGAAGAATAAGCGTGGTAAGGCTTCTTTGATGGTAGCAAAGGATAAGCCTACAGGTTCTTCTAGTAACACAGGGTTGAACATCTAATGTTTGACCATAATACAACTACAGCTAAGGATAGGTATGCTAAGTTGGAGAATGAGCGTAATGCTTACACGGATAGAGCTGAGAAGTGTGCTAAGTACACAATCCCTATGGCTTTCCCTAAGAAGACCGATAACTCCAACACCAACTACGAGACACCCTACCAGTCTATAGGTGCTCGTGGTGTAAACAATATGGTATCTAAACTTATGCTGGCACTATTTCCACCTAATGCACCTTTCTTCAGGTTGTCTTTAGGTGACGAGGTGCTCAATGCTTTGGGTGATGACATTAACACTATTCAGCAATATGAGGAGCAGCTCAGTAAATTAGAGAGACGCATTGTGTCTTACATGGAGACACATCAGGTGCGTACTACTGCATGGGAGGCTTTGATACAGCTAATCATTGCAGGTAATGTCTTGATTTTCTTACCTCCTGCTGAGGGTGGTATGAGAATCTACAGGCTAAACAGCTATGTGGTGTCTCGTGATGGTATAGGCACAGTTAAAGAAATTGTGGCTAAAGAGACATTAACATATGGTTCACTTCCTTTAGAACTTCAGAGCAAGATGAATACTGAAGATAAGGCTGATGAAGCAGTAGACATCTATACCCACACATACCTTGAGGGTGACACTTATTTGTCTTATCAGGAAATTGAGGGTGAGATAATTGTTGGTTCTGAACAGACATACCCAAAAGACGCTTGTCCTTGGATTGCCCTGAGACTCAAGAAGATGGACGGAGAGTCCTATGGTCGCTCCTTTGTAGATGAATACTTAGGAGACCTAAAGGTACTCGAAGCACTCTCTAAGAGTGTGGCTGAGGTATCTGCTGTAGCTTCTAACATTCTGTATCTTGTAAATCCTAATGCAGTCACTAGAATCTCAGATTTGTCTAAGGCTAAGTCAGGTGACTTTATCAGAGGTAAGATTGATGACATTCAGGTGCTTCAGGTGAATAAGACATCAGACTTGCAGATAACTCAGAGTGCTATTCAAAGCATAGAGGGTAGATTGTCTTATGCTTTCTTGCTTAATTCTGCTGTACAGCGAAATGCTGAAAGAGTTACAGCAGAGGAAATTAGATATGTGGCGAATGAACTCGAGGACACAGTAGGTTCTATTTATTCTATTTTGTCTCAGGAATTACAGCTTCCTCTTGTTAAGCGTTTCATGCTTCAGATGACAAGAGAGGGTTATATTCCTGATTTGCCACAGGGTTCACAAGGTGTTGAACCTATGATAACTACAGGTATTGAGGCTCTAGGTCGAGGACATGACCTTACGAAGCTAGACACATTCATTAGGTATGCTCAGGTATTCCCTGAGGCCTTTCAGACTCGTGTTAAGCAGGGAGCTATATTATCACAGATTGCTACAGCTCTTGGCATTGATTCTTCTTCAGTTGTTAAGTCTGAGGAGGAATATCAGCAGGAGATAATGGCAGCACAACAGGCACAGATGGAGCAACAGGTAGCACCACAGGTTGCCAATGGTATGATGGGAGGTTGATTAAGTAATTATGGAAAACGAAAATGTAACAAATGAAAATGAAAATGTTGAGGTTCAGCCTAACAT
>ERZ1034873.1140-NODE-1140-length-10555-cov-11.259714_pt1 | contig 10555 bp, 13 predicted proteins | sample MGYA00520689_ERZ1034873 | MGnify/ENA primary metagenome ERZ1034873 (study PRJEB33766, sample SAMN09781722) | gut metagenome | biome: gut microbiome | host: Homo sapiens | place: Madagascar | study: EMG produced TPA metagenomics assembly of the PRJNA485056 data... | reverse complement strand
AGAATCCTCCAACATCTCTTAACTCTGCCTGTGCATCAAAATTAGATGCTTTCAGAGAAACAGGAAGACCACTCTTTCCCTTAATGAATCTAATGTCGAGACTGTCCTGCTTTCTTGTGCCAAATTTTTGTCTGCCAAGGTAAGGCGCAGAACCTAAAGTTTTTTCATAGTTATTCCACATTACACCGAGGCTTCTCGCTGTAAATGCTTCGCTTAATGGTAATGCCATAGTTAATACCTCCTTGAATTGTTGTTAATTACACTGCGGAAATTTGTGGTGCACCGTAAAAAGTGACTCTCGGTGTAGCTTTTCTAGCTTCATCAGAGATTGTCAAACTCTTTACTTTTTCCCAATCAATAGTTCCCTGGTATACATAGGTTCCGGGTGCATCTCCCATAGTTACATCCACATCTTCAAGCAGATAACCTACGCACTTTGCATCATTAGACGGATATGGTGTACCAGCAGGAACAACTTTTCTTCCGTCAGTTCCTGCACTCACACCGCTCTGTTCTACGATGCAAGCTGCTCCCTCATAAGGGAAAAACTTCAAAATACCTTTACTTTGTGTAAAGTCTCTGGTAATAGGCTTACCCATAATTTTTTACCTCCTATAAAACATAATGGTTTTTTGCTTCTTCGCTTGCTGAATTGCTTCCAAAGCTGATTTTTTCAGCGTTTTCTACGTCCGCTGTTTTTTCTTTACCGCCACCGCCAGCACTTCCACCGCCCGGATTTGTGGTTCCGTTTGCGATTTCCTGCTCCTTGGCTTGTGCTGCAGCAGTCTCTTTATCAGAGATAATTTTTCCGAGTACTTCGTAGTCAAAACTGCCGTCATCCTTGATAACTTGTGATGCCTGTTCAGCAGAAATGTTAAACTTAGATGCCGCATTGCTTCTCTGATTCGCAATAGCTTGTGTCTTTTCAAGTTCTGCGATTTTTGCATTTGCAGAATCAAGGTCTTTTTGCAGTCTTTCCGAATCGGATAAATCCTTATCTTTCATGGCTGTGTATTCCTTTTCCAACTCACGCAGCCTTGTCAACTCTTCACTGTTTTTGTTTGCCTTTGCGTTTGCTGCCTGAACATCCTTGCTATTCTCAGCAATGATTTTTTCAATTTGTTCATCAGTCAAACCCATAGCTGTCAGTTCTTCTCTCTTCATAAATTACCTCCGTTATGTCCTACGAATTTTTATACGGTGCAACGACACCGGTTGACATTGCCGGTTTATACGCTCACGGCATTGCGAATTTTTATAAAATAATAGCAACTACCGCTTATGCAGTAGCCGCCTTATTTTGCTGTTGATTCATGTTATTCACAATTTCTTGTGCTTTCTTTTCCTGTTCTTCTACATCCTCAATTGTCTTATAAAGGTTACTGAAATATGGCTTTGATTGTAAGTAAGTTTTTTCTGAATCTCCCCACAATCCAACCGTGCGGACAGCAATCAAAGGATGTATGCCACTTTGCAGAAGAAGTTGTAATGTCTGTGCCTTCGTATACATATTGTCCTGTGGACTGTGATTGATCTGCACATCAAAATCTCTTACAGAAATTCCTAAATCATGGTCTTTGATGCGAATAATATTGAGAACAACCTTCGCAAGTCTTTTTTCGCAAGACTTTACAATAGGGTCTTTTAATTTTGCCCTTGTTTTTGAAAAATCCCAACCGTTACGAAGTTCTACGGCACCTTGAGTATCTCCGCCAGTGTTTCCTTGCTTGTTAGGAATTGCCAAAATAGAAAGTGCATTGTCCCATACATCTTCCTTTGCGACTTGTGCCTGTGTCTGGTTAAGTTCTCTGTCCATGACATCAACATCTGATTTGTAGTCTTTATTTATGGATTTAACAACCAGTGCATGGTTCATTTTCATTTTTTCAAACTGCTCTTCGTCAATATCGCAGTTTACAAATTTGATCCATGATTGAACAAACTGCTCTATACCGTCCATTCTGTTGGACTGCATATTGTTAATGGCATCTAACATGCTTATAACAATTTCAATATCTGAAAGCCGTTCATGATTGTTTGGAAACTCAACAATGGGATTTCCACCAAATGCATGTAATTTCCAATCAACTACTTGGCTATTAACAATTTTGCATTCATGTGTATCTGTGTAGCACTGTTTGTATGATTTTCCGTTTTCGTCTTTTAATTCTTGCACGGAAAGAATAGGTTCTTCCGTTCCACGATTATAAATGACAAATGTATTCATTGGTGTAGGTGCTACAATTCTGAACGGAATATCACCATTGGAAAATTGAGCAGCCTTAAAAGATGTTCCGGTTGCTGATTGCCATTCTCCAGCCTTAATATCCTTTTCCTGTTTGTTTGCATTTTCCATATAATCATTAAGAGTATCTACAGCCTTATTTGTTGCATCATCCTCTTTTCGACTAACAAACTGAATAGGCTCACCATAAGTCTGTCCGACTTTGAATTGCACGATTTCGTAGGAATGGTTTTCTACTATAGAATTGCAGATGTCCTCATTGGACACTTTTGTACGGTATAAAACAGGCTGATCGCCTTTGTAATAGTTCCAAAGATATTCGATTACGGTTTTGTTATAGTAAAATGCTCCAATGGAGTTTCCAATAACCTTAACAATGTTTTCAGAAGTTATGGTTTCAACATCAGTATATGCAATTTTTCTACCATAACAGCCTTTTACAAGGTCTTGAAACAACATTTTGTTCATTTTATACCACCTTAAATAAATATCATTCCACTGCTACATGTTCTTTTTGGAACATTTTTTATTTCCTGTTTTCCTGTATCTGTATGATACACAATCATACGATTACATTTTTTGCATCTGTAAGTCTTATCTATGTGCGATTTATAATCGCATTTACCGACAAGCCGTCCGCATTCTGGGCAGTACACTCGGATTTTATTTTCAGAAATCATACTTACCTCTTTTCTACGCACAAAAATACAGCCTACATTACGCAGACGGTATCTACGGCTATTTACATTTGAGGAGGAGTGAAAAAAATATTGGATTTTTTCGTCAGTTTAACATTAACATTTTTTTTATATGACATTCAATGACATCATTGATTCAAATATAATTCTCCGTATTTCTTTTCAAACTTTTTTAATGCAGTTCCGTGAAGTCTGACAACCTGTCTCCATGAATATTTCATTTCTGTTGCGATAACTTCAAAAGTTTTCTTTTCTATGTACCTTGCAAACAGAATATTGTATGTGTTTTCATCTTCCATGCTGTCTATCTGCTGTATGATTTTCTCTTTTTTATCGACAAGTTCGTCCACCATGCCATCTATTTTCCGTTCCATTTCATCAATTTTGGCATATCTTGTCCCAATTTTGTCAAAATTCGGTGTAGTCTGTACTCTTTCACCGCTTTGCGGAGCAGATATACTTGCTGCCATATCTTTGAGCTGTGCGATTTCCGTGAGTTTATTATTTATCATCCGATTAAGGCGGCTTATCTGCCCTAAATATTCTTTGGTTGTCATATCAATACCTCCGTCCGAAAGAGAATGGATTTTGAATTGCTTCTGCTTTTGCCATAGTTCCTGTTCTCATTTCATTTTCAAACAATGCTATGCTGTCCGGTGCATCATCGTGTTTTACTTTTCCGCTACGTGTCATAGTTGTTAATTCCTTCATGAATTTGTAGTACTGGCTCTGCCTGTCCATTTTTTTGAAATCACGGAAATAATAATCACGGATTACATTATCCCTTGCATTTTCCATTCTCGTAATTTTGTTTGAACAGTTAAATTTGAACCTTGCGCTACATCTGCCGCCCTGTGACTTTACTATGTCCATAACATCACGACCGAAATATTCTCCGGCACTGTTGCTCTCAAAAGTGACTGTCTTAACATTGTGCTTAATAAGCATATTTGCGCATTCAGGCTTTGTGAACTGTGTGCCTGCATTATCAAATACCACATCAACGATATATACCTCGTTTCCGTACACATATCCTACTGGCATAGCGCAGCTATCTTCTCCCTTATCTGCGCTATCACAAGCCGCCATGATTGCATCCGGTTCTCTATCAACTGGAAGTTCCTCAAAATAATTCAACTCGCTTTCAGAGAACATTCTTCCCTTTGCTTCGTATGGCTCTTGTTGGAACTCTGCCGCCCAGGTTTCTTCGGAAACAAGCTTTCTCTCTTTCCGGTAATAGTCCGTAGTAAAAATTTTTCTAAGTCCCTGTTTGTCCTTACGGTATATTTCCCAGTTACTTTCATCCGTGACCGGATCAAGTGCCGGAATTGCGACTTCTCTCCATCTCCATCCAAGTTCATCAGCCTTATTCTGTAACGCTGTAATAGGGTCATACAGGCTGTATTTTGTTCCTTGGATAATAATAGGTGTACCCTCTAATCTACGCCCTAAAACGTCATCTGTGACCTTTTCGCACAGGAACTCTAATCGGTCTCTGTTTCTTGCTTCCTCATGGTTTTTTACGCAGTCATCAATATAGACAAGCACATTTGCTTCGGTACAACCTACGATTGCACCATCAATAGGTCTGCAAGTAAAAGTTGGAAATATGTTCTTGCTTTTTAGGTCTATGGATAGATTCTCTGCACTCTTGTATCCATCTTTGCTTATTTTTGTAGCTTCCGGAAAAACACTTAAAAACCGCTGATAGGTACTTTCAGTCTCAAATCCTTGTAAAAGACCACCGTAAAACCTCTTTACCAGTCCTTCACCTTTTCCTACACCGAAAATGCTTCCGTCCGGATCTCTTCCGCCCATCATCTGTGCCAGTTTTAATCCTCCGGTTGTTTTCCCGGTACGTTTCGGCTGTGAAACTGATAGGAAATCCAATTTCCCGTCATAAATCTCTTGATATGCTCCGACTACCGGCTTTAAAACCTTTCTTCTAGGAAAATAGAACCTCTTCCACGGGTCTTTTTCATCAATTTCAATGTAATAGAAAAAGCTGTCAACCAGATAAGCTGATTCGTACATTAAAACATTGTAGAATTGCTCTAAAACCTTGTATGATGTGTCATTACCTCCTGCGTATACTTCCAAATCAGCAACTCTTCCACCAGTCTTGTCCTTGACATATTGTGCAATGTAAGATTTTGCTTTTGACGATTGATGTAATCCATATTCAATGTCATGTTCTGACAGGAAAGCAACTGATAAAGCATCTATGTACGCATCAATGACCTGTTCATCAATTCCCTTGCGCTGTATGTAATTGTCATAGCTGTTTACTGCCGATATAAGGCTCTGACTTGCCAATATAAAAGAGCCTCCTTTCCTAAAATTCTGGAAATTTGGCTCTCTGCGTAGGCACTCTACGACTGGTGCTCTGAATTATTCTATTTTCCTAATTCATCAATCCTATGTACAGTAGTTTCTATGTAATCAACAAGTTCCCTTGCTAACATACCATACTTTAAATGAACTTCGTCAGCAGACTTCGCACCATCATTTGCAATTAAAAGCATTACCTTATGTGCGATAGTTCCAATATCACTAACAAGTCTTTTCTCTGTACCTTCCATTTGTGTAATATCCACTTGTCCGTCTGTTGCTTTTACCTCTAACATCGTTTCACCCCAATTCTATTGATTTTCCCACATTTCGGGCATTTGATTTCAGCCTGTCCGCTGAATTTGCCTAAAAGTCGGTTGCATTTGCTACAACGGTGTTCGTACAGTTTTACATAAAAACATTTTTTCAAAGCTTCCTCGTCTTCCTTTGTATCTGCCACAACAATCGGGGCTTCTCCCAGTGTTGTACATTCAATTTTTATATTTTCAATATTCCCGATGTTTTAGGTGTAACCTGTCGAAACGCATCACGTTCTATGCTCTCAATTACTGCTGCCATGCTCATTTTTCATCCACTCCTCAAACTTTTTCCGACATTTCGGGCACAAATGAAAGTCTTTGTATCCAACATCACATATTTCTTTAATTTGGACTGCCATAAGTAGCGGAGATATAAGTTCAGTATCAGTAACATATCCTGTTACATTCGCAAATCTCATACTAAATTCTGCTGATGTAATCACTTTCCTTGTTAAAAAAGTTCTTCTTTCCGGCATCATTTTTATTTCAGATTCACACCGATCACAGGTGTACCATTCCTTTTCATGTTTCATCCTCATATTCTCCGTAACCCATGCAGACGGAATCGAACCGTCGACACACATCCTATGCGGATGCCGCTCTTCCACTGAAGCTATGCATGGGAATCGCACCGTAAAACCTTTTATGGCTTGCGCTTGCCATAACCAAATGTGCACCGCCTACTTGTCACTGACTATCCACAATCTCACAGTCTTGTCTGTTCTCTACTTCATAGGCTTGGTTTTTGCTAAACGTATGTGGCTTACGTTTTAGCTAGGGAATAGTTGCCGTGGGAGTCGAACCCACCCGACGCAAACAAGGTACGACTGCTTTCGAATCTGCAAATTCTACTCACAGAAGTGTTTTTCGTTGACCGATAATGAGCAACTACTATCCATACATCTCCCATCGACCTGAACTATTGCAGTAGTGCCAGACTAAGTGGAGATAAAGATAAACGCCGTACACAGGATTTGAACCTGCAAGTCCTTTCAGACCAACGATTTTCAAGACCGCTCCCTCACCACCCGGACATACGGCTTTTCTACACGCTCTCATAAACCACCGACTATTTACTCAGAGAGCTTTGGCACGTCCAAACTCTTTGTGCCTTACCTCGGATGTACGTTGTTCTCGCAGTCCTCCGCCTTTACTACATTCCTCTGCGCATTCGATTTTTAAGTCAAAATCGTTGCCAAAACTCAGGTTCGCTTGGATTTATTAGGTCATCGGCGTACCTTGTAACCTTGTGACCTCATCCTACGGTGGGGTATCGAACCCCACTATTCCCGGATGATTATCCGTGGCATTTCCAGTTATGCTATCGTAGGCATCGTTGCAACAATGGTCTTTAGCGTGACTTACGCAAGCTCTCCAATTTTAAGTCCTGTCGGCTTACCGAGACTGTTTCAGTCATATCTGACCGAAACGCAGTGTGTAGGACTCGAACCTACAAGGCGAATAAACGCCCGTAACCATTATTGCGTAATTCTTTTCCATATAAATCCATACGCACTCTTTCTTTTGCCATTTATACAATCGTGGATATGAGATTGCATACTGGTGTTCCCGCATGACAAGGCACACTCTTTTTCTGTATTAAATTCTCCTATAACTTTCCCATCTTTAGAACATTTCTGTATTATATAATCGCGTTTCTTTCCGATATCTCCGTTTTTAATCTGAGTTAATTGCCTGTCAAGCAAATAATCAGATGCACTCATCATAAAGTGATCTATTTTATGTGTACTCGGTCTAATCGTCAATGTAACTTGTGTTCTATTTTCAATTTCATAAATTGGTATTAAATAACATTCATCTTCAAAAATTGTACAGAAAAAATCTGTATCGCATTTTGAATATCTACTCTTTTTCGTGCCTTTTGATGATAAATGCGTACTTGTTGTATTTATAGCTAATCCAGTGCTGTTGCTATTCGCATATTTAACCTGTATTCTATACAATGTTCCATCTATATCCGCAATAAAATCGTACTTGCAATATGGACTAACAGGAACTGATACATTTATTTTTCTTTTAATAAACTCTGCTTGGCACAAAAGTTCTGTCGTTATGCCTTTAATTTCTCGTTCTTGCATTTTTTATTCTCCAATACCATTATGGGAACACTGCATAGCCGGAGGTTTTTTTACTTGGTTATCCTCCCGCCCAAGGATCTTTTAGTCGGCCGCAAGCGGCTCTATCAAGTTCCCATGAGATAAACATTAACCGGTGTATTTATCCCCTATGCTTCTGTAATGAGCATACTCGGAGTGTACTTGCAACAACACCTATTGTGACGAAGGGACTCGAACCCATACACACAGCTTAGAAGACTGTTGCTCTCTCCATTTGCGCTACGTCACAATATGCATTTCCGTAAGCTGTCTGCCGACATTTAAGGTTTGGACACCAAACAACACTTACGGCATTTTTTTAATTCAAGTGGGATTCTGCCACCAACACTCTATCCGGTAGCGAACCGGAAACATAGGTGGGTGAGGATTTGCACCTCACATAGCTTGCATTCCTGTGAACGTCTGCCAGCGTATTACCGCCCGACCATTATCAAGCCTTACACATTAACAATACCTATTCTGTCACCACATACACCCATCTTATGACTGCAAGGGCCGTGCAGGATTTTAATGTCTTTACTGACAACCCACGGATTAAAACCTACAACGGTATTCCGCAAAAACCGGGCTATCATAAACCGGTTAAACCCTCACGAGCCTTGCGACGGCTCTTAACAGCATTCCGCTATGAGGTGAAAGGAGTGTCTCCAATGGAAAAGTATGGAAGACAATTCGCAGATGGCAAAGACCGAAAGGAGAAAGCATCTGCGAAACAGGACTACCAGGATTCGGACCTGGGATGCAGCAGTCAAAGTGCTGTGCCTTACCGCTTGGCGATAGCCCTAAACCCCGGGAGAGAGACCATCTGCTCCCGGATTATTTTCGTGAAACACCCTATATTGCTTAATTTAAAAATTTTCACGCCTGTGCACGGTACTTTAAAAAACTTGGTGTTGTCGAACGCATATTTCCATTTTTCGTTTCCCACACACAGGCTACATACACTCTTGATGCCTTGATTTTTCGGACACATATCCAATGCCAACACAACACCGGATATTCGGCAACAACAATGGCTTTATGAATTTAACCCATTCAACGATGTGATATGGGATAATTCGCATAATCTCCGTTAACCACATAGGCTATACCCACATAAAAGTTATTCCAAATGCAAGGAACATTGCAAACGCAAATAAAATAACTCCGTCTGATGCCGTTTTCTGTTTTGGAGCATACCATAAAGCAGATATTGCTAAAACTGTCAGTACCAATGTTGTCATTATTTTTAAAATCATGAATCCAAGCATTTTTTCTTTGTCCTTCCTTCAATTTCATCGATCATTGCCATTACCAGTGATTTAGCAAACTGGCTATTGTTATGCATTTTAATCAGCAGATTGCCTTGCCGGATAAGATACGACCAATCATCATCCGTTTTCGGATTAGCGCACTCTTTATGTATTTTCCAAACCTCTGTGTAAATTTCTTTAATCTCCGGTGGCAATTCACATTTCTCCTTAACTGGCAAATCTTCTTTAGGCTCTTTATCAAGCCTGCTCTTTTGGTGCTTCATCTGACAGCTAACCATTTCCGTAACGTTCTCACGGTCTCTCTTGATTCCGTGACCTTGCAGAAATAATTCGCATTGCAGGACTTCACCGCATTTTGAACATTCGTCTTTTATCTCTTTTCCGTAGATCTGCATAAGCAAAATCAACCCTCTGTAACTATATACCCACAATCCGCTAAAATATTTTTGGCTTCCTGCAGTGTAATCTCCATTACGTAAGCATTAGTCTGTGATACCGTCTTTTTGCCATCAACAGCATCTTTTGTAGATTCAAAATCTACCAGTTCCAGATACTTGTCCAAGTACCACTTAGCTTTCCGAACATCCTCTACAACGTTTTTATTTTCATGCCGGTAAAGATATTTAAAAGCATTACAGATGCAAAAGTTCTTCACGGCTTCAATCCCCTGTGTCTCAATCATAACATCTATGCACTCATATTTTCCTGTTTCATAATGGCTAGGATGATTTACGTTGTCTGACATTTCTGCGTTCTTCTCATATTTATCACAACCATGACTGTATTTTACAAAAGCTGTCACGTATTTACTATCTCCGTTAACGCATACATAACCTGCCGATGTATTATATATTCCGTATTTGCAAGTGCCACAACATCCTTTACACTGGTTTTCCATTGCGTATCTCCTTAAAGGGTCTTTTTATTTTTGAAGGAATTTGAGGGACTAAGTAGGGGCTGTTCGCTTGTCTTGTCAGACCCCCTCCCCCGGTGTTCTATTCGAATTTTTAACTATGCGTTAAACTAATCTTTCACGCAGTCTTTATTGACACATTCTTAACTATCCAGTATTTCTGCGCATTTCAGCGGTTGTTGCTAATCATTTGCATCTGTGTCATCACTTCCATATGCTACGGAATCGGTCAACATTGATTTATTTTGTCCAAAATCTGTGTCTAATCGTGGGAGCTGGTCGGCTGTCCTGGTTATTTTGTGCACAATCTCTTGCTGTGTGGTCTGTTTCCTCCCGTGGTCGTTGTTTAATCGTTCCGTTGCTCCTAGCGCATTCCGCAGATTAAAAGCAACAAGTTGATCACAATCTGCATCATCTAACCAATTTACAAAAGCTTTTCTGACCTCGTCCATGCTCGATGTACTTGATTTAGTCCTCCAAGCACTTAATGCCTGTTTAGATATCCCTGTTAATATCTTAAATGTATCAGCTGTAGCAGTCATATCATAAGCATTAGCTAACTCCCTAAGATATAAATAAACCTCATACAACAGATCTATGTTATATGCATTGTAGTTGGTTAGCATCTGGTTAATACTATTATCTACTACATTTTTG
>ERZ1034873.1138-NODE-1138-length-10568-cov-5.676115_pt1 | contig 10568 bp, 8 predicted proteins | sample MGYA00520689_ERZ1034873 | MGnify/ENA primary metagenome ERZ1034873 (study PRJEB33766, sample SAMN09781722) | gut metagenome | biome: gut microbiome | host: Homo sapiens | place: Madagascar | study: EMG produced TPA metagenomics assembly of the PRJNA485056 data... | reverse complement strand
TCTATATACCCAGGGCATTTGTGAAATAGTAAACGAAAAAAAGACATGGTATCCCACTGTAGTGACATACCATGTCTTTTCTACTAAATTTTATCCGTTGCGGTTTCTGCGTATCTTTTGCAATATGCGCTTACTTTCTTCTGGCTGCAAGCTTTCCATCGACCAGATCGATCAGGATCACATCTCCCGCTCCTACCTCATCTGCAAGGATCAGCTTTGCGGAAAGTGTTTCTACATGCTTTTGCAGGAAACGCTTCAACGGTCTTGCGCCATATACCGGATCATAACCATGATCTACGATATACTGCTCGGCCGCAGGAGTCAGTTCTACTGAGATCTCACGGTCGACTAAACGCTTATTTAAGTCCTGCATCAGCAGGTGGATGATATTGCCGATATTGTCCTTCGTTAATGGCTTAAACATAATGATCTCATCAAGTCTGTTTAAGAACTCCGGCCGGAAGTTACCACGCAGCTCATTCATAACGGCTTCCTCGGTCTGTGCATTGATCGTGCCATCTGCTTCGATGCCCTCTAACAGATGTGCCGAGCCAAGGTTCGAGGTCATAATTATGATCGTATTCTTAAAGTCTACGGTTCTGCCCTGGGAGTCGGTGATCCGGCCGTCATCTAATACCTGTAACAGTACGTTGAATACATCCGGATGTGCCTTTTCCACCTCATCGAACAGTACAACCGAATACGGCTTTCTACGGACAGCCTCCGTCAGCTGGCCGCCTTCGTCATATCCGACATATCCCGGAGGCGCTCCAATCAGACGGGACACGGAATATTTCTCCATATACTCACTCATATCAAGACGCACCATATTGCTCTCATCGTCAAACAGACTGGCTGCCAATGCCTTGGCAAGTTCGGTCTTACCTACACCGGTAGGACCTAAGAACAGGAACGAACCGATCGGCTTTGTCGGGTCCTTGATGCCTGCTTTGGAACGGATGATCGCTTCTGTTACCTTCTCGACACCTTCATCCTGTCCGATGACACGCTTATGCAGTTCTTCGTCCAAATGAAGGGTCTTATTCCGTTCGCTTTCGGTCAGCTTGGCAACCGGGATACCGGTCCACCGTGAAATGATCCTTGCAATCTCTTCATCACTGACATTCTCATGGACAAGGGAAAGATCCTCATTTTTTACCTTATCCTCTTCGATCTGTAACTGCTTCTGCAACTGTGGCAGCTTACCGTACTGCAATTCAGCCGCTTTATTCAGATCATAATTCTGCTGGGCTGTCGCAATCTCTTTTTTCAGATTCTCAAGATCCTCACGGAGCTTTTGTACCTTTTCCACGGACTTCTTCTCGTTATCCCACTGTGCCTTCTTCGTCTGAAATTCGTTACGCAGCTCTGCAAGTTCCTTCTGTAAAGTTGCCAGACGATCCTGGCTTAAACGGTCTTCCTCCTTCTTTAAGGCAGTCTCCTCAATCTCCATCTGCATAACACGACGGTTCAGTTCATCTAACTCGGTCGGCATGGAATCTAATTCCGTTTTGATCAGTGCGCACGCCTCATCGACTAAGTCGATCGCCTTATCCGGCAGGAAACGGTCGGAGATATAACGATTCGAGAGTACAGCTGCCGATACCAATGCAGAATCTGTGATCTTAACACCATGGAAGACTTCGTAACGCTCCTTTAAGCCACGCAGGATCGAGATTGTATCTTCTACGGTTGGCTCATCTACCATAACCGGCTGGAAACGACGCTCCAAGGCTGCATCCTTTTCGATATACTCCCGGTATTCATCGAGTGTGGTTGCACCGATACAGTGGAGTTCACCTCTTGCAAGCATCGGCTTTAAGAGCTGTCCCGCATCCATTGCACCATCTGTCTTACCTGCGCCGACGATCGTATGCAGTTCATCGATAAACAGAATGATCTGTCCGTCTGACTGCTTTACTTCATCTAAGACTGCCTTTAAACGCTCCTCGAATTCACCACGGTACTTCGCACCGGCAACCAATGCACCCATATCCAGTGCAAACAGCTTCTTGTCTTTTAAGCCTTCCGGTACATCTCCGCGTACAATACGCTGTGCCAGACCTTCGACAACTGCGGTCTTACCTACACCGGGTTCACCGATTAAAACCGGATTGTTCTTCGTCTTACGGGAAAGAATCCGGACTACGTTACGGATCTCTGTATCACGTCCGATGACCGGATCTAACTTCTGATCCCTTGCACGCTCTACCATATCGTAACCATACTTATTCAGGGTATCGTAGGTTGCCTCCGGGTTATCCGAAGTCACACGCTGGTTACCACGCACCGTTGACAATGCCTGTAAAAAACGTTCTCTTGTGATTCCATACTCTTTTAAGATCTCTTTGATCGCTTTATTTGGATATTTGATCAGAGCCAGGAACAGATGCTCTACCGAAACATACTCGTCTCCCATCTGCTTTGCTTCCTCTTCTGCATGGATCAGCACCTTATTCAGATCCTGTCCGACATACACCTGTCCTCCAGACACCTTTACACGCGCCTGCAGATGACGAAGTGCGTTATCCACAAAATGCTCCTTCTGAATCTCCATCTTCTCGATCAGTTTTAAGATCAGACCATCCTCCTGCTGCAAAAGAGCAACCAGCAGATGCTCCTGCTCAATCTCCTGATTTCCATATTCATAAGCCAGCTTCTCACAATCGTTGATCGCTTCGACTGACTTCTGTGTAAATTTCTGAATGTTCATGCTTCTCCCTCCTAACTTTGCATATATTCTCTTTACAATTCAGAATATAGCACCAGTTGTTAGCACTGTCAAGAGATGAGTGCTAATTTTTTCAGATAATTTTTACTTGCAGGTTTTGAACCTTCATTTCCTATTTTTTTAACACAAAAACTCCCACAGCCAACACTGCGGGAGTCCTTTTCTTCTCTCTGATGATCTAATATTCAATTGTCATGCCTTTTTCTTCGGCAAGCTTCTCTAACTGGCTGTTGTAATCATTTACAATGTTTACCGCATCATTGATCTTGTCCTCTGCTGCGGTGTAATCTGCTTCGTCTTCGCTTTCGAAGTAAGTACGCATCTGGTTAAAGCCATCGAGATAAGTCTCAAGCGCATTCTTATAGGTATCACGGACTGCCTTTACTTCATCGGTTGATAACTCGATCTTATCGAGTGCATCTAACGAATCGTTCAGATTCGGAAGAATGACCTGATCGATACTGTCGATCATCTGCTGCGCATCAGAGAAATCCTCCCATTTACCCATCTCTGTCTTTAAGTCTTCATACTTCTGGTTGATATCTTTCATATCTGTATTTAAATATTTTTCTAACTCATCCGCTACCGGATCTCCCCCACAACCTGCAAGCATTGATACACTCAAAACCACTGTTAAGAAAAGTGTGATTAGTTTCTTCATATGTAAGTCCTCCCTTTGTCTTTCGCCGTCCTTGACATCTGTCAGCCGGTTTTCTATACTGTAGGTATATTATACATCGTACATCGGTGTGCGATGCAAGTCTTTTAGCAAAAATTTTTGGAAGGGATTGTAGGATGTCAAAACAAAAAGATGGACTTTTCAGTATCGGAGAAATCGCAGCATCCTTAGGGATCACAAGAAGAATTATCTTAAACTACGAAGCAAAGGGACTGGTCATACCGGATAAGAAGGATGGAAAGACTTCGAACCGATATTATACCATCGACACCTTCACCCGTATCCGTACGATCCGGAGCCTTCAGAATCTCGGACTTTCCTTAGATGAGATTGACGGTTATCTGAATGGTACTGCCGATATGGACGAACTGGTTGCCCGTCTGATCCGTCTGCGCGATGAATTAAACCTGAAGATTGAGACCTTACAGGAACGCATTGCCAGTAAGCCCGGCTGTGAGATCACAAGAATTACGCTTCCTCCACAGACTGTCTATGTACGCAGCCATCTTTCCACGGATATTGCCGACCGCACTGTTTTTCTACGGGAAACCGCATATACCGCCATGCAGACTTACGGCACAGTCATTGATAAGCGGATGTATTTTATTGAATACCAGCTCAATTATCCGAATCTTTTAACCTACTGCGTTGCCGTTCCACCGGAAAGTGAAGGCGAACATATCCGCCATCTTCCGGCTGAACGTGCACTCTGTATCTACCACCATGGCAGCTATGAAACACTCGATCAGAGCAGAAAACAGCTGCTAAATTATGCAGACGCCAAAAATATCCATCTGAAAGGAATCATCCGCCACACCTACTTAGAAGGGCCGCCACAGCGTGACAATCCATCCGGATATATCACACAGGTAGCAGCCCTGATCCAATAGCCTGACTTTATGCGTTCTTTTCAAGATCGCAGCTGTACGTCAATGGCTCTTTATAGGTTTCTTCATAGATCTTTTTCCAAAGATCATAATTCTTGTTCTTCATATATTCAATATTTTCCGATTTGTTCCATCTCGGATTCGGATAGATCGGTTCGCTGACATGTACCGTATACTCCTGTACATAGAATCCATCCTCATCTACAATATCACTGTCCTGCATGGTAATAAAACATGGCAGGACCGGTACATTATTTTGTACCGCAAAGGTATAGGCTCCCTTCTTCAATGGCTTTGGCTTCCGGTAATTCCACCACATACTCTGCTCCGGATAAAACAGGACAAAATGACCCTTCCGTAAAATCTTATCGATCGATTCGATAAACTTCTTCATTGTCTTGATGTTCGAGCTAAGCGGCAGTGTATTGCAGTTGCGCATCAGTACTCCGTAAAATCCGGAAAAATTCGTATAGTTGCCTTCCCGGATCACACGATAGAACTTGCGTCTTCTCTGATGGGCAGCTTCGTAAACCATCTGGATTGCAAAGCTGTCAAATGCATTAAAATGATTACAGGTCACAATCGCACCGGATTCAAGATTTGCAAAGTTCTCAAGTCCTTTGATCTCTTTTATGATCATTTTCTTGTGATTTACAATATCATTTAAAAAGGTTCTTGCCATCTTATATGCAAGTCTGGTCTTGATCTTACTGCTTAACTTTCTCCGGAGATAATCAATATCCTCCGGCATCAGTTCCTTTGTCGGGGGATCGTTTTCCACATCTTCATCAAAACGGCCTTCCTTTTCGTAACGTGCAATCTTCTCTAAGATCATCAGACGGTCTACGGATTTCAGCTTTCCGGCATTGCGCTGGTTCAGATAGTTATCTTCCCTTGCGATCTCACGCTTTGCGGTTTCAAATAAACGGTCACCGGATGCCTGATCCTCGGCACGCTGCTCATCGGTATAATCTGCTAATACCTGACGGATTTCTTCATAGACCTTCGTCTCCTTTGCATATTTCCAGAAGACCTCTCCAAGACGGCAGTCCTCATAATGCCATGGCTTTGATACCATAATATAATGAAGGATCTGTATCTCTTCAAATGGCGTAATGATCTCCCCAAAGACCTCCGTATTCCATTTCTGGTCTAACCACAGTACATGATTCTTGCAGATCAGATTCAGATAATCCTCATCCTGTGTTACGACGAAGTTATACTGGTGCAAAAGCTCAATAAACTGGTCTAAGACAAAGCTCTCCCGAAACTGTCTGCAGTTGATCAGAAGCAGGCCAGCATTAAAGTTCTGATTGCGGTCAATGCCAAGCACCTTTTCCACATAAGTTCCGTAATTATCAACCTGTACCATTACCTGATCTCTTGCTGCGCCTACCAAACAGTCTCCTAAATCCTGTTCATAAAGACCTGAAATATCGCCTAACACGATCGTATCACTGTCAATATAGATTGCTTTTTCATACTCCGGATACATCTCTGCGATAAACATCCGGTAGTACGTTGTCTTCGAATAATAATCCCGAAGCGGCAGCTTATCATTGATGGACTTCAGATAATCGGTCACATCATCAAACTGGATTTCAAAATTCTCATTCTGCATCTCATACGCAAGCTGCTTCATGTCCTCCCTGATATCGGTATTTAAAATATGGATCCGGTACTGATATTCCTTGGATGCATTCACCATCATGGAGTGCAGGGATACGATCGTATACTTTACGAAATTATCATCACATGCATAAAAGACCGGTATTCTCTCTTTATTGCTCATTCTCTCTTCCCTCATTTTCATTCTCATACTTTTTCTTCTGATAGATATATTCGAATAAAATATCGTCAAATACATAGTAACCGAAGATCCGGTGGATCTCACTGACATACCACTGCTTGATATTGGCAGTATGTGGATACGGCAGATAAAACAGACGCTTGGAAAAATGTCTTACTACGGTGTGTTTATGTAAGAACTTCTGATCATTATAACGCTGCGGCAGCATCTTTTTCTTCAAAGTGCTGCGATAAATTGCACTCTGATCCGCAAATACAAGCTTCTTTTCCCGGATCAGCTTTCTGGCCTTGTGGAAAAGTCCTGTCCGTTTGATCTCTGCCATATTTAAAAGCAGGACACCCGCATTGATATAGTTCGGATTGAGCAGATACTTTCCATAATGATCCCTTGCTGCCGCATACTCATAACCGGATACATCTATATCGTATAATAAGGTAATATCACGGTTAAACAAAAGATCTACATCTAAATACAACAGCTTATCCGGAATATCTTCGATCAGGTCTGCAAAAAGCCGAAGCAGTGTATAGGGTGAACAATATGCTCCTTCATTCGGACAATGTCCAAACTCTTCTTCATATAAATCCGTTACATCTACTTTACAGACACGGTTGTCTTTGTTATATTCTCTTGCAATTCCTTCGAGAAAGGCGGTCTGCCTGTCACTGATCGGTGTATACTCCGGCTTGATCCTCGTAACATCCATGGTAAAAAGATAGAAACGGAATGGTTCATCTGTTGTGGTACGCTTTAAGATTGACAGCATACAGGAGAGCACTCCGTCAAACACCTTTTCATTTCCTGAAAATAATATATTTATCATTGTTGTTCCCCTGCATCCGCCCGTCTGACATAACGGATGATCTCCATGTTATTCTGCTTAGCCCGTTCCTGCATCTTTTCATATGCCAGATCACGAAGCTGTTTCTTTTGTTCCCTGTTCGTAAGTGACCGGTCCGGATAAAACGGCCCGTCAATATAAGTAACGATCTGTGGACAGTTTCTGAATCTGCGCTTCCGGTACGTATTCGTCAACGTGAATACCGGTGTCTGATACGTGACAGGATAGCGGAAGGAAAGATCCTGAAACGGACGGATCTTCGTATAATACGGCCAGATATGTGCCTCCGGATAGATCATCACACAGCAGCCCTGTCCGACACTGGCTGCTACTGCATGGATAAAGTTCCTTGCAGCATCGGTATCATCCGGTAATGGTAAGGCTCCAAGATATGGCGTGATCCTGCCAAGCACCGGCATGGAAACATTATTCGGGTGCACGATCACACGTACCCTGCGTGGATGATTCACCATCGTAGGGATCAATGCATCCGCAAGAAAATGCGTATGATTGCCATACATAAAGCAGCCGTCTTTTCCTGCCTTCTTTAGAACCTTTTTATTTATGATCTTATGATGAAAATGCAGCTTCATATAACAGAAGGCAAGCGGTACTGCAATGATACGGTACCAGAAGATATGCAAAAGCTTTCCTGCCCATCCCTCCCGCAGATAGGCATAGCTGCCATCGATCTTCCTTGCGGTTATATGATCTCCTGCAAATTCATCGCTTAATTCGTCACTGTAATAAATGACTTTCTTCTCTTTCTTCATAATCCCTCTTGGATACATGATACCTCTTTTGAACCATATGTATCATAGTATTGTACTAAATATTGAAAGAAAATGCAAGATTTCACCTTTTGCTATGCTTCACAGGCTGTAAGCTTTTGAATATCTCCGACTGCAATCCTTGTCCCATCCTCAAAAACAAGCTGCTGCATATAGCGGTCGATCCGTTTCAACTTCCCGGTATAGGTCACGTAACTGCCGCCTTCCTTTTTCTGATCCGGCACAAAATAGGTCACTGTCACACTGGGATGTTTCTGTATGGACACACAGATTTTCTGAAGTTCTTCATCGAGCAGCTCCCTGCTGTCTTCTTCTAATTCCTGCCGCTGATCGGTCAGACGTGCGCTCTCCCGGACGGCATCCTCATAACCGGTCAGGGCTGCAAAAGGCGCAAACTGTGCTGCCCGGTTCATCCTTGCCATAGGCGGATGCTTTTTGGACACCGGATGCGGCAGGGTAAGCATATCATCATAACGATGTACATCTCTTTTTTGTCTTCCCTGATCCATACCATTCACCACACCTTTCTATGCCTTATGTCCACCGATCTGCCGATTGCGCTCGATCGTGGTTGCACCCTCCTGTAGATTCATCCCCTTTAGGACTGCATTTTTACCAAACTTCTTTTTAATATCTAACATCGCATGCTGAAGCTTTTTTTCACGCTCTAAGTCCTTTTTCTTCTGCTCATCCTCCTGATCTGTCTTGTCGGAAAACAGACTCATCTGCTCATAAGCCTCTTCCGATGCTGCTTCGCTTTCCTCGACCACATGATTTGCTGTGATCGTCACGCGCCGCACAAGGAGCTTTGGATTCACGATCCTGTCATAGAGTGCCTGCACGGCTTCTAGGATCTCTTTTGTGGAAGAAGTTGCCCTTTTCAGGTTTGCCGTTCCATGGGCATGCTTTGGTACCCTTCTGCCGTAGCAGTCGACCGTTACCTCCCCGTGATATACACCGGCGATCTTTTTATCGGTCAGATTATCCACATCGTACCCGACCGTCAGCACAAGCTGATCTGTGACGAGTCCCTTTTCGACGAGATCTAATACCAGAAGATCTGTCATCTCAGACACGATCAGCCGTGCCTTTTTATAATCATACGGACACTGTAACACCTGACCCGAACCGATGCTGTTTGTCTCCGGCTGATATGCCTTTACATCTGCGATCGTGCATGGCTCATATCCCCAGGCATGATCAATGAGAAGCTCTGCATTCACCCCGAACATCTGATACAGCAGATCTTCGTTATAATAGGCATCCTCTTTTCCGATCGAACATCTTGCAACATCCCCCATCGTATAAAGTCCCTGCTCCTGCAGCTTTTTGGCATATCCCCTGCCCACACGCCAGAAGTCCGTGATCGGTTCATGCGTCCATAACTGCTCCCGGTAACTGAATTCATCCAGTTCGGCAATCCGCACGCCATTTTTATCCGGTGGCACATGCTTTGCCAGAATATCCATTGCGACCTTACACAGATAGAGGTTCGTTCCGATACCTGCCGTTGCGGTGATCCCGGTTGCCTGATAGACCTCCTGTATCATCTTCGATGCAAGCTGTCTGCCGGTCATCTGATACGTGTGCAGATAATCCGTCACATCACAGAACACCTCATCAATCGAATAGACATGAATATCCTCCGGTGCAACATACTTTAAGTAGCTCTGATAGATCCTCGTACTGTATTCCATATACAATGCCATCCGTGGCGGTGCTGCAATATAATCCAGTGCCAGCTCCGGGTGTTCCCGTAATACGCCTTCATCACAGGAGGCACCGGAAAATGTTCTTCCCGGTGCCTTCTGCTGTCTTGTCCTGTTTATTTCCTTTACCTTCTGTTCTACTTCAAACAGTCTCGCCCTTCCCGGAATCCCATACTTTTTCAGTGCCGGTGAAACCGCAAGACAGATTGTTTTGCTGGTGCGGCTTACATCTGCAACAACCAGATTCGTTGTGATCGGATCGAGCTGTCTTTCCTGACATTCAACCGAAGCATAAAAGGACTTCAGATCGATTGCCAGATACGTTCTTGTATCCATTTACCTCTCCATTTTTGGGTATGCCATCCGGTGATCACGATAATCCAAGGCGGCTGCATACCTGAGCAATATCCATCTCCATCTGATAATAAGTGGCATCCGGCGTTCCCTTGCATTCCGGTGAGATATTCGAATGAATATAGTAAGTATCCATTCCGACTTCTTTTGCACCGTGAATATCATTTGCCACATCATTGCCGATCATAATACAATCCTCCGGCTTTAGATCATATTTTGACAGCAGGATCTCATAAAAACGGATATCCGGTTTTCTCGTTCCATACTCCGATGAGATAAGGATTCCATCAAAATATTTACTGATGTCGAGCAGGTTCATCTCATACTCGGTAAAGATCCGCTGTGCATTTGACAACAGATATACTTTTTTCCCTTTTGCGTGGATCGCCTGTAACATCTTAGGTACGCCTTCATATAGTCTGACATATTCCGTAGAAAGTACACGGAAAAACTGTCCTGCATGAATGCTTAATGCTTCCTCTGCCTGCACACCCTTTTTCTCAAATAATTCACCGAATACCTTCTCGATCTGAATCTCCGGAAATGCTTCATGTGCATACTGCGGCTGTGCTTCTAACTCGCTTTTCTTCACACTCTCGTGTCCCTTGATGATCGCCTGATAGCTCTCTTCTAATTCCTCCGGAGTATATAAGGCTCCATAATAGCCATAGAACAGCGCCAGTTTTTCCCAGACCCCGCTATCCCATTCCTTCGTATGAATATCTACTAAGGTTCCATACAGATCAAACACATAGTTTTCGTATAT
>ERZ1034873.1136-NODE-1136-length-10598-cov-5.281893_pt1 | contig 10598 bp, 11 predicted proteins | sample MGYA00520689_ERZ1034873 | MGnify/ENA primary metagenome ERZ1034873 (study PRJEB33766, sample SAMN09781722) | gut metagenome | biome: gut microbiome | host: Homo sapiens | place: Madagascar | study: EMG produced TPA metagenomics assembly of the PRJNA485056 data... | reverse complement strand
AAATAAAGCAGTGAAAAAATGAGACCATATAATTTTGCAGAAAAATCCATGTACATGTATAATAATTAGGAGAAAATACAGCAGGAAATGAAGGAGAAAATCAGATGGGATTAAAGGATGAAAAAGAAGCTGGGGGACAGGTTCAAACAGTTACAGAGGGACTATTCGCGCGTAGGGACGAAGGGTATCGTGACTTTCATGCCAAGCTGATACCGGATATTCCATTCGAGCGGATCATCGGTGTGCGTACTCCGGTGTTAAGAAGCTATGCAAAAGAGATTGCGGGGACACCGGAGGCAAGGGCATTCCTGCAGAAGCTGCCACATACATACTATGAGGAAAATAATCTGCATGGGGCACTGCTGACACTCATGTATCCGGGGGATATTGATGCCTTTTTGACGGAGCTGGAACGATTCCTGCCCTATGTAGACAACTGGGCGACTTGCGATATGCTTTCGCCGAAGATCTTTAAAAAGCATCTGCCTTACGTTTATGAGAGAATCCCAAAATGGCTGGAAAGTGAACATACCTATACAGTTCGTTTTGGAATCGTAACGTTACTGGGATTTTATCTGGATGATGCCTTTGACCCGGATATGCTTCGTCTGGCTGCGGAGGTAAGGTCAGAGGAATTCTATGTAAAAATGGCTGTGGCATGGTATTTCAGTATTGCGCTGGTTAAGCAGTACGATGCAGCACTGCCTTATATACAGGATCAGGTGCTGGAGCCGTGGACACATAACAAAGCAATCCAGAAGGCAATCGAAAGCCGTCGGATCAGTCCGGAGCGCAAGGAATCCTTAAGGAGTCTGAAGGTGAAAAGAGGAAAAGCCGGGAAGAAGCATTAGAGATCTGGAAAAGAGTGCTGATGTCCCGTATGGAATCGGTAGGACATAACAGGAATTAAAAAAGAACCATACCGGAAGAAATTTGCTGCAAGGGAAGATAGAATTTCACTTTACTTTGGTAAAGCAATATAGTAAGATAATATAAGAAAAAGGAATGTTATGTGTATATCCGCATATCAGGATTGGAGGAAACATGGAAAGAGAGATCCCATATAAGATTTATCTGGAAGAAAACGAGATGCCAAAGCAGTGGTATAATGTGCGTGCAGATATGAAGAAGAAGCCGGCACCGATTTTAAATCCGGCAACCTTACAGCCGGTAACCGAGGATGAATTATCGCATATCTTCTGTCGTGAACTTGCGAAACAGGAATTAGATGATAAAACGCCTTATTTTGATATTCCGGCAGAAATCCAGGACTTTTATAAGATGTACCGTCCATCACCGTTGGTCCGTGCATACTGTCTGGAGAAAAAGTTGGGAACACCGGCACATATCTACTACAAGTTCGAGGGTAATAATACATCAGGCAGCCATAAGTTAAATTCAGCGATCGCTCAGGCATACTATGCGAAAAAGCAGGGATTAAAGGGTGTTACAACAGAGACCGGAGCTGGTCAGTGGGGAACGGCGCTTTCCATGGCGTGTTCTTATTTTGATCTGGACTGTCAGGTATACATGGTAAAATGCTCCTATGAGCAGAAGCCATTCCGTCGTGAGGTGATGCGTACCTATGGTGCAAAGGTAACACCATCCCCATCCATGGAGACGAATATCGGACGTAAGATCAATGAAGAATTTCCGGGAACAACAGGAAGTCTTGGCTGTGCAATTTCAGAGGCGGTTGAGGCTGCAACTTCACAGGAAGGCTATCGTTATGTACTTGGATCGGTGCTGACACAGGTATTGTTACACCAGTCGATCATCGGTCTTGAGACGAAGGCAGCACTTGATAAGTATGGTGTAAAGGCAGATATGGTCATTGGCTGTGCAGGCGGTGGATCGAACCTTGGAGGTCTGATCTCTCCATTTGCAGGTGAGATGCTGCGTGGCGAAGCAGATTATCAGATCATTGCAGTGGAGCCGGCATCCTGCCCAAGTCTTACCAGAGGAAAGTATGCATATGATTTCTGCGATACCGGAAAGGTATGTCCGCTTGCAAAGATGTATACCTTAGGAAGCGGATTTATCCCATCCCCGAACCATGCAGGTGGATTACGCTATCATGGAATGAGTTCGGTAGTATCCGAGTTATACGATCAGGGACTGCTTGAGGCAAGAAGCGTAGAACAGACCGAAGTATTTAAGGCAGCTGAGACCTTTGCACGTATCGAGGGAATCCTTCCGGCACCGGAGAGCAGCCATGCAATCAAGGTAGCAATCGACGAGGCAATGAAGTGCAAGGAGACCGGAGAGGCCAAGAATATCGTATTTGGTCTGACCGGAACCGGATACTTTGATATGTTTGCATATCAGAGATTCAATGACGGAGAGATGAGCGATACAATCCCGACGGATGAACAGATTGCAGAATCTCTTGCAAAGTTACCACAGGTAAAATAGAAAATGATACTTGACGAATGATGAAAAAAGGTGCATAATAGCATTACTTCAAAGAGGAAGCGATAGGTCGCTTCCTCTTTTTTTGCTGTATAGGATAATTCGTTGGAATTCCTATACAGTACCAAAATATACATAGAAAAGAGGATTAGAAATGAAAAAGAAATTATTAGCAGGATTACTTACACTGACCATGGCAGTATCCATGGCAGCATGTGGAAGCAAGTCAGCAGATCCCACAACAAAGGGTGTGTCCGGGGCAGCAGCCGCTGCTACGGAAAAGACGGCAGACACATCAAAAGTATTAAAGGTAGCAATGGAATGTGGATATGCACCATACAACTGGACGCAGGCAGATGATTCGAATGGAGCAGTAGCGATCAATGATAGTTCTGATTATGCCTATGGGTATGATGTCATGATCGCAAAAAAGATCGCAGACGAGCTGGGCTATGACTTACAGATCGTAAAGCTTGACTGGGATTCACTTGTTCCGGCAGTGCAGTCCGGAACTGTTGATTGTGTCATTGCGGGACAGTCTATTACTTCAGATCGTCTGGAAATGGTTGATTTCTCCAAGCCATACTACTATGCATCGATCGTTTCTTTGGTAAAATCGGATAGCAGTTATGCATCAGCAAAGGGAATTACAGATTTTAAAGGAGCGACCTGTACCTCACAGCTTGGAACTGTCTGGTATGATACCTGCCTGCCACAGATCGCGGATGCCGATATCCAGGCAGCACAGGAATCTGCACCGGCAATGTTAGTTACCTTAGAGAGCGGAAGAACCGATCTGGTTGTTACCGATAAGCCGACTGCAATGGCAGCGTGTGCAGCATATCCGGATATGAAGATGCTCGATTTTTCAGATACCGATGATAACTTTGAAGTATCCGATGAAGAGATCAATATCGGAATTTCTGTGAAAAAGGGAAATACAGAATTGTTAGATGGCATTAACAGTGTGCTGGATAAAATGACAAACGATGATTTTGATCAGATGATGAATGAGGCGATTTCCGTTCAGCCATTGTCTGAATAGAGAGGGTGTTTACAGTGATTTCAGATTTGAATTTTATACAGAGGATATTTTATATCCTCGAACGATACGGAATGTCTTATTTGAAAGGCGCAGGGACTACACTCGTGATCGCACTGGTCTCGACCCTGATCGGATGTCTGATCGGTTTTATCGTCGGAATCATACAGACGATCCCGGTGGACAAAAAACGGGATTCCGTGATAAAGCGGTTTTTTCTGCGGCTTATTCAGATACTGTTCCGCATCTATATTGAAGTGTTCCGTGGAACACCAATGATCGTGCAGGCAGTATTTATCTATTATGGAATGGCACAGCTTTTTAACATCCAGCTTGGTATGTGGACATCCGCTTTTCTGGTTGTATCGATTAACACCGGTGCCTATATGGCAGAGTCGGTCCGGGGTGGAATCATTTCCGTGGACATTGGTCAGACAGAGGGTGCAAAGGCAATCGGGATGACACATTTCCAGACGATGTGTTATGTCATTCTCCCACAGGCATTCCGCAATATCATGCCACAGATCGGAAACAATCTGATCATCAATATCAAGGATACGTCCGTGCTGTCAATCATTGCGATCGTAGATCTGTTCTTTGTGCATAAGAGTGTAGCCGGTGCTTTGTATACATACTTTGAGTCAGCAACGATCGTAATGGCAATCTATCTTACGATGACAGTTACGGCATCGAGACTGCTTCGTCTGTGGGAAAAGAAGTTAGATGGATCGGATACCTACGAGATGGCAGACTGCATGGATATCGGGAATCAGATGAGATAGAGAGGATAGGGATTCGAAAATGGAAAAAGAAAATGTGATCTTAGAAGTCTCACACCTCGAAAAACATTTTGGTACGCATCAGGTACTAAAAGATATTGATTTCAAGGTGCAGACAGGAGATGTGATATCCATCATTGGTGCTTCAGGTTCCGGAAAGTCAACCATGCTCCGTTGTATCAATCTGATGGAAGAACCATCGGGCGGAAGTATCCGTTATCATGGAACGGACATTACAGACAGCAAAGTCGATGTGCCGGCATATCGTGCAAAGGTCGGAATGGTATTCCAGAGTTTTAATCTGTTTGAAAATATGACGGTACTCAAAAACTGCATGATCGGACAGCAGAAGGTTGCAAAAGTAAGCCGGGATGAGGCAGAGAAAAAGGCACTGTTTTATCTGAAAAAGGTCGGTATGGAACAATATATCCATGCAAGACCAAAGCAGTTATCCGGTGGACAAAAACAGCGTGTTGCGATTGCAAGGGCACTTGCCATGGAGCCGGAGATCCTGCTTTTTGATGAGCCGACCTCAGCCTTAGATCCACAGATGGTAGGGGAAGTATTAAATGTCATGCGTGCACTTGCAAAAGAAGGAATGACCATGCTTGTAGTAACGCATGAGATGGCATTTGCAAGAGATGTATCAACCGAGGTACTTTATATGTCGGATGGAGTGATCTTAGAACAGGGTGTACCGGAGGAGATCTTCGGTAATCCGAAAAAGCCAGAGACAAAGGAATTCCTGTCACGGTTTCGTAATTGCTAGGATAGAGGTATCCGGATTGAATTTGACGGAATCAGACGGTATGTGATATAATTCCGTCAGATTCAATTCGGAAAGGTGTAAAAATAATGTGCATTTTATTCGATCAGTTACAGGAAAATGGCTGTACTGACATGGCAAGGACCATGGAACGTTTTCTCAATGATGAGGAATTCTATAAAGAGTGTCTGGTGACAAGCTTACAGGACAAAGCATTTGGTGGGTTAAAGACCGCCTTAGAAGAGGACAGACGTAAGGAAGCATTTGAGTACGCACATACCTTAAAAGGTCTGATGGCAAATATGGGACTGACTCCGGTGTATGATCTTGTGGTACAGATCGTAGAACCGCTCCGGGCCGGTGAGAATGATAACCTGATTGCAATCTATGAGCAGATGATGCAGGAAGTAGAGAAGTTCCGTAAGATTGTGCTTGCACAGATTGGATGAAAATAAGTACAAGAATATAGCGGAAAACCGCTTGTATGTGTTTTCCCTTCGTGCTATGATAAAAAAAGTTACTGACACGAAAAGGTTACTTGACGTGAAAGGCACAGGAAAGATACAGGAAGATACTAAGTAGAACTGCGCCTTTTTGGCGCATTTTTTTATGGAAAAATATGCCGGCGATACGTTAGTTCAGATACCAAAGGAGAGTTTGTTGGATGGAAACAAGGGTAGCACTTATTGGAATTATTGTAGAAAAAACAGATTCTGTAGAAGCATTGAATCATCTTTTGCATGAGAATGGTTCCTATATCATCGGCAGAATGGGACTTCCGTATAAGGAACGCGGGATACATATTATCAGTGTTGCGATCGATGCACCGCAGGATGTGATCAATGCGTTGTCCGGTAAGATCGGAAGCCTGCCGGGAATCAGTGCAAAGACCATATATTCGAATGTATCAGATCATAAGGAATGATACCGGAAAACAGATAGGAAGAGGAAGCGATATATGAAGAAAAGAATGTTGATGGACAGTATCAGCCGGATACGGAAGGAACATTCGATAGAAAAAGAAGAACTGGCACTACTGTTAGAGACGAAGGATCAGGAGGTATGTACCTATCTGCAAAAGAGCGCAGATGAGGTCCGAAAACAGGTCTATGGCAATCAGATCTATATGCGCGGGTTGATCGAATTTACGAATTATTGTAAGAATGACTGTTATTATTGCGGAATCCGGTGCAGCAATAAAAAGGCAGACCGTTACCGGTTAAGCGAAGAACAGATGCTATCCTGCTGTCAGAGCGGATACGAACTGGGATTTCGGACCTTTGTCCTGCAGGGAGGAGAAGATCCTTATTATACCGATGAGCGGATCTGCGATATTGTAAGCAGCATAAGACAGCAGTATCCGGATTGTGCGATCACATTGTCGATCGGGGAAAAGAGCCGTGAAAGCTATCAGAAGATGTTTGATGCAGGTGCGGATCGTTACCTGCTCCGGCATGAGACAGCAGATGAAGCACATTACCGCCTGCTGCACCCGGAGACAATGTCGTTAAAAAACAGGATCCGCTGTCTGTATGATCTAAAAGCAATCGGTTATCAGGTGGGATGTGGCTTTATGGTCGGCTCACCGGGACAGACTGTGGATACCTTGTATGAGGATCTGCAGCTGATCTTAGACTTACAGCCACAGATGGTTGGAATCGGACCGTTTATCCCACATCAGGATACACCGTTTTCGGATAAGGAGGGCGGTACATTAGAGCGGACACTGCGGCTGCTTAGTCTGATCCGTCTGCTTCATCCGCATGTGCTGCTCCCGGCGACGACAGCACTCGGAACGATTCATCCGAAGGGCAGGGAACGTGGTATACAGGCAGGTGGAAATGTTGTGATGCCGAACCTCTCCCCAACCGATGTACGGAAGAAATATATGTTATATGATAACAAGATCTGTACCGGTGACGAGGCAGCAGAATGCCGTTTCTGTATGCAGAAGCGTATGGAAAGCATCGGCTATGAGGTTGTAGTAGACCGGGGGGACTTCAAATAAGAGAAACAGGTATTAAAAATAAGAAAGAGCAATAGAGAAAGGAACAGAAAAATGTACGACGCGAAATCATTGAAAGCAGAAGAATTTATCAACCATGAAGAAATCGAAGAGACCTTAGCTTATGCAGATGCCAACAAGAATAATGTGGAACTGATCGATTCCCTGATCGAAAAGGCAAAGCTGCGCAAGGGATTAAACCATCGTGAGGCATCGGTTTTATTAGCCTGCGAGATGCCGGATAAGCTTGCAGAGATCTACGAGCTTGCAGAGCAGATCAAAAAGGATTTTTACGGAAACCGTATTGTTTTATTTGCTCCACTTTATTTATCCAATTACTGCATCAATGGCTGTGTCTACTGCCCATACCATGGCAAGAATAAGCACATTGCACGTAAGAAGCTGACACAGGATGAAGTCCGTAAGGAGGTCATTGCCTTACAGGATATGGGACATAAGCGTCTTGCAATCGAGGCAGGAGAAGATCCACAGAACAATCCGATCGAGTATATCTTAGAGTGCATCAAGACGATCTACAGCATCAAGCACAAGAATGGTGCAATCCGTCGTGTCAATGTAAACATTGCTGCAACAACGGTAGAGAATTACCGCAAGTTAAAGGAAGCTGGTATCGGTACTTATATCTTATTCCAGGAGACTTATCATAAGGAAAGTTACGAGAAGCTTCATCCAACGGGACCAAAGCATGATTATGCATATCATACCGAAGCCATGGATCGTGCGATGGAAGGTGGAATCGATGATGTTGGACTTGGTGTATTATTCGGCTTAGAGTTATACCGCTATGAGTTCGCCGGTATTCTGATGCATGCAGAACATCTTGAGGCAGTGCATGGAGTCGGACCGCATACGATCAGTGTACCGCGTATCAAGCATGCAGATGACATTGATCCAAGTGCATTCGATAACAGTATCAGCGACGAGATCTTCGCAAAGATCTGCGCACTGATCCGTATCTCTGTTCCATATACAGGAATGATCATCTCAACCAGAGAGAGCCAGCAGGTACGTGAGAAGGTGCTTCCGCTTGGTGTTTCCCAGATCAGTGGTGCATCCAGAACAAGTGTCGGTGGTTACTGTGAACCGGAGGCAGAGGATGATAATTCCGAGCAGTTTGATGTCAGCGATAAGCGTACCTTAGATGAAGTTGTCAACTGGCTGATGAAGTTGGGTTACATTCCAAGCTTCTGTACCGCATGCTACCGTGAAGGCAGAACCGGTGACCGTTTTATGAGTCTTTGCAAGAGCAGACAGATCTTAAACTGCTGCCATCCGAATGCACTGATGACTTTAAAGGAGTATCTTGAGGACTATGCTTCACCGGAGACAAAAGAGATCGGAATGAAGCTGATCGAGAAGGAATTAGAGACGATCCCGAACGAGAAGGTCAAAAAGATCGCTTACGAGCATATCCATGACATCGCAGATGGAAAGCGTGACTTCCGTTTCTAAGATGTTATAGAACTGATGTAGAAAAGGGGATTATCATTTACCATTGTATAAGGAAGGAAAAGATATGTCAGTTACATTGAATGAAACACCGCAGTCAAACCGTCTGCATATTGGATTTTTCGGAAAAAGAAACAGCGGAAAATCAACACTCATCAATGCCTTTACCGGACAGAATGTTTCCATCGTATCGGATGTTGCGGGAACAACGACAGATCCGGTCTATAAGGCGATGGAGATGCACCCGCTTGGTCCTTGCATTATCATCGATACGGCAGGCTTTGATGATGAAGGCGAGCTTGGTAAGATCCGTGTGGAAAAGACAGCACTTGCAGCAGAAAAAACAGATGTTGCAGTATTAGTCTTTTCGGAAGAAGAGATGACACAGGAGCTTGCGTGGTATCAGAGATTTGCCGGGAAAAAGACCCCGGTGCTTGCCGTGGTAGGAAAAGCGGATTCGCGCACGGATACGGAGGCACTCAGTCAACTGGTAAAAGAAAAAACCGGGCTTGATCCGGTGACGGTCAGTGCAAAGACCGGGGAGGGCGTTGCACAGTTAAAAGAGGCACTGATCCGTCTGATACCGGAGAATTACGGCGAACAGCTAATCACCGGAGACCTGGTAGGCTGTGGGGATCTTGTCATGCTTGTGATGCCGCAGGATATCCAGGCACCGAAGGGCAGGCTGATCCTGCCGCAGGTACAGACACTGCGGGAGCTTTTGGATAAGAAGTGCCAGGTGGTAAGCGTGACAACCGATCAGTTTACAGCAGGACTGGCGCGGCTTATCCATCCACCGAAGCTTATCATCACGGATTCCCAGGTGTTTGGTTATGTTTATGAGAATAAGCCGGAGGAAAGTATGCTGACTTCTTTTTCGGTATTATTTGCTGCCTATAAGGGAGATCTTGATTATTATATCGAAGGTGCAAAGGCATTAGATGCACTGACCGGACAGTCGAAGGTACTGATCGCAGAATGCTGCACCCATGCACCATTAAGTGAGGACATCGGAAGAGAGAAGATCCCACGTATGTTAAGAAAACGTGCAGGGGAAGGACTTACGATCGATATGGTCAGTGGAACGGATTTTCCGGAGGATCTGTCCGGATATGATCTGATTATCCAGTGTGGAGCATGCATGTTTAACCGCAAGTATGTGATGGCAAGAATCGGACATGCAAAGGAGCAGAAGATACCGATGACCAATTATGGTGTTGTGATCGCGCATCTGACCGGGATCTTAGATAAGGTCACGCGTCCATAACAGGCATCTGAAGCATTTTGTGAAGGAAAAGATTAAGGAATTCTTATGTTTTATTAAGCATATGTGAAGCGTATTGACTTTCCCAAAAAGCTGTTTTAAACTTTCACTATCAGGATCGGCAGAAGAGAAATGCCGGCAAAGGAAGGAGTTTCGAACATGAAGAAAAAGATTTCAGCAATTCTTGCAGTTGTAATTATGGCAGTGTCCCTTGTGATGCCACAGGATGTATCTGCTGCGGCCAAGCTTGGCCAGGTAAAGGGTGTAAAGTGTACACAGACCACGGCAAAGAGCATTTCAATTACATGGAATCAGCTTAAGGGAGTATCGAATTATCAGATCTATCGTAGTGATTCTTATGATGGCAGGTATGTCAAGATGTTTACTGCACATCAGAATTACAAGAATGTGGCAAAGATTAATCCGGGAACAGAGTACTACTATAAGGTACGTGCCGTTAAGGGTAAAAATACAGGAAAGTTCTCTAAGGTACTTTCGGCATCCACAAAGCGTACCACTGCAAAAAACGGAAAAGTCAATACAAAAAAGTGGAATGCAGTCGTAAGAAGTCATGCCGGAACAAATCATAGCAAGGTAGCATCTTTACCAAAGGGAACCAAGGTCACGGTGATCGCAAACACCAAGGATAAGAAGGGACAGACATGGTATAAGATCTCTTATAAGGTAAAGGGTAAGAGCGCAAAAGGATATACGATCGCAAGCAATCTGAAAGTATACTGATTAAATATAAAGGAATATCAGATTGCCCGCAATCTGAAAGTATATGAAAGTGAGATCGTCAATTGGAAAGCAGTCAGAGGCCACAACGTGGACTTCCGGCTGCTTTCTTAATATATATC
>ERZ1034873.1134-NODE-1134-length-10602-cov-4.495781_pt1 | contig 10602 bp, 17 predicted proteins | sample MGYA00520689_ERZ1034873 | MGnify/ENA primary metagenome ERZ1034873 (study PRJEB33766, sample SAMN09781722) | gut metagenome | biome: gut microbiome | host: Homo sapiens | place: Madagascar | study: EMG produced TPA metagenomics assembly of the PRJNA485056 data... | reverse complement strand
CCCCCATACCCCCCTTCCTCTCCCTCTCTCCCTGGAGCGGGGGAGACCATTTTCGTGGCCTCACGAAAAAGATAAGAGACCCCAGGCCATAGGCCCAGGGTCTCTCTGGTATGCTTATGCTTTGCTTTTGCTCTGCTTTTCTATCGTGTAGGTGGCCCCGTAGCGCCGCCGCCCGCAATGGGAGCAGGTCACTTTGTGATCTACGCCGCCGCCCACGCGTTTAAGGTCGTAGCCCTCCTGGAGCATCGCGGCGCACCTGCCGCAAAGGTCCTTCGGTTCGGTCATCAGTCGCTCACCCCCTTGAAACTCTCCCGGACGTGGCCGCCGTTCAGTTCAAATTCCACGGTGTGGTAGTGCCCCTTCGGGTGGATGTACACCACGCGGCCCGCCACAGGCCGCCTCAAGCTCCGCTTGTCCTCGCCGCTGTCGGTGAATGTCTCCGGCAGGCGCATCACCTTGTCGCCCAGCTTCATGCCTTGCCCTCCCATGCCGGGCAGGCGGTGTCCGGCTCCGTGAAGTCCGCGCAACGTGGGCTGTCTCCGTTGAAGCATACGCCCTGGAAGTCCTCGTACCAGGCGCAGCTCCCGCAATTCTGCTTCATGCCGTTTCCTCCCGTTCCATCGTCATGCGGGCCAGCAGGCTCTCATACATCCGCTTGTAGGTGTCCCGCTCCGTCTGGGCGATTACCAGGGCCATGGAGGCCGTGCCGTCCTCGGTGTCCCCGCACACCGGCTCCGGCTCCTCCTCGTCCTCCTGGGGGCTTGCAAGGCCGTACTGGGCCAGCCCCAGGCCGGAGAGGAGGCCGAGGTCCACCTGCTCCATCTCCCGCCGGGTGCAGCGGCCAACGAAGCGTCCCACGCGGCTCTTGTCCACGGTGTACACGTTCTCGCACAGGGCCGTGCTGATCTGTTCGGTGGAGCGGATGGTGATGTGCTCCGGCAGCTCCTTCTTGGGGGAGGCGGAGCAGTAGACCACCTGGACCACGGGGCTGTTGTCGTTCAGAGCGTCGCAGCTCACGATGATGGCGGGTCGGTCCTTCATCAGCTCGTGGCCGATGGCGTTCGGTATATCTACCCAGTAAATCTCCCCGCGCCGCATAGCGTTGGCAGGGAATGTGCCTTTCTTTGCCATAATCAAACCTCCGTGATAGTCAGATTGAAGCGTTCTCGCAGGAGCTTCTTTTTCATCTCGTACTGGGCCGTCTTGGTTGCCCGGCTCTTGACATCCTCCACCACTGGCAGCCAGAACACGGTGCCGTACTTGTCCGGCGCGGTGGGGCGCTCGTAGGCGAAGTCGGCCACATAGTGGATGGCCCGGACCCGCTCGCCGGTCTCCGTGATGTAGCTTTCCTGGAGGGTGTACTGCTGCTGGAGGCGCAGGTTTCGTATCTGCCCGGCCTTGAGCATCAGCATCAGCTCGTCGTAGCGCCGGGCCTCCTTCTTGCTGTCGAAGCGGAGGTTGCCCCGGCTGTCCGGCTGGTTGTGGTACTTGGGGGCCTTGGTCTTGCCCACGATGCCCAGCTTCTCCATGACCTGGCGCTGGGCCTCCGGCCCCATGCGTTGCAGGTCTGCGGCGGTCAGTCCCATCTCTCGTGCCTCCTTCCGTTTGGTGCAGCGGCGGGCCGGGCCGAAGCCCTGCCCCCGCAGAAACATCATGGGGTGCAGCAGCTTCCCGGACAGGCCGCAGAAAACTGTGTTGTCCACGACGCGCACAAACTCGCACTCGTCGCAGTATTCGATCTGTCCCTCCCGCTCCAGGGCCATCTCCAGCGGGGTCTTATCCAGCATTTGCCTGCGCCTCCTCCGCTTTCAGCTTGCGCTTGCGCCGAGCGTAGGCGCTGTCGGCGGCGGCCTGTCCGGGGTGCGCCAGGCGGCGCAGCCGGGCCTTTTCCCGCAGCTCCTCCCGGTGGGCCTGCTGGTATGCCCGGTTCCGTGCCCGCTCCTTCTCCGGGTCCCGGTTCCGGTCTTTCAGCTTCCGGCGCTCCTCGGCCTTGCCGTCAAACCAGCCGATGTGCTTATAGCTGGCCGCGAAGCAGCCCTCGGAGCAGAAGTACGTCGTGGCCTGCCGCTTGCCGTCCCGCTCCACCTGGCGCACCCAGGGGGTGTCCGCCGTGGTCACGATCTGCTTTCCGCAGGTGCCGCAGGCACGAAACAGGGTCAGCCGGTTGGCTGTCTGTCGGCGCACGCTCATAAGTCGGACCTCCGCTCCATCACGCCCAGGATGTACTTGCCGTCCTCGCCGCGCCGGGCGTGTATCTCGTACTTCTCCCGCATCTCCTTGGCGGAGAAGAACGGGACGGCCAGCCGCCAGCCCAGGGCCGTCTCCGGGGCGTCCGGGTCCATGGCCCGCTCCCCGTGCTCCAGCACCACAGCGGTGAGCACAGCGTCCACAAGGGCCTGGGTCTCCTGGTTTCCGACATCCGCCTGGGCCAGGGCCTCCCGCAGCTTCTCGTTCTCCTTGGCCGTGTCGGCCACCTTCTTGTGCCAGCGCCCCAGCTCATGCTCCAGACGCTTGATCTTATCGACGTTTCTTTCCATGTCACTCCGTCCTCTCGTAGTATTTCAGCAGATTGGCGGCCACCGTGCAGCTTTTCCAGTCCTGGAGGTTGGCGCAGTAGCGGTCCGCGTACTCGGCCAGGGCCTCCCGGTCCGGGAAACTCATGCAGCCGCCCTCGCAGCGGACGCACAGCCGCTCGTCCCAGCGAAAGAACGGGCACGCCCAGGTCTTGTGTGAGTAGCCAGCCATTTGTCCGCCCCCTTGCTCATTCCGTGATCTGTCGCTGTCCCGCCGTGCTGCCCGGCAGGCCGATGGGGTTCTTCCGCAGCATCGTCTCGTAGGTTTGCTCGAAGCGCTCCATCTCGAAGTATTTCTTGTCCGGCGGCATGAACGCGTCGATGCCGCCCATGGCCTCGATGACCTTCCGGGTCCTGGTGGGCATCCCCTCCAGCGCCTGCTCTTTTGTCCGGCCAGCCAGCCGGGCCAGTTGCAGCTCGCTGCGGGCCATCAGGTAGGCGTTGCTGATTTCCGACTTGATCTCGTGCAGAACGGCCTCCGCCGCCTCCCGCATCTCCGCGATGGTCGGAGGGAATTTGCAGGTCTGGCACACCCGGATGACCGCCTGCTGGGCCGCCCAGAAGTCGATGTCCCGCAGGCAGGTGGTCCAGAGCGTGATGGTCGGGGCCAGCTTGGCCTTTAGGCTGTCCTTGTCCGGGGCCTTGAACATCTCCGCGTTTGGATAGGCCATCATCAGCACCGCGAAGATTTCCGTCACTTCCGCCCTGGTCATAGGCCGCTGAACTCGTCGTGCAGGTCTCGCAGGGCGTCCATCTTCTCGCCCGTGCTGGCCTGCTGGGGTCTGCCGCTGCGGCTGGGCTGGTAGGGCCTGTCGTCCTTGAGGGCGAACACGCCTGCCCAGCAGTGGTCCTCACTCTGGTGCAGAATGGCGATCTGGGCATCCCGGTCTCCGGGGGCCAGCTTCTCCAGTTCCGTGACCAGGCGCTTCTTGGCCTGGTCCGTCATCGGCTTTTTGATCTTGTTCCGCATCGCCTCGAAGTATTGCAGAGCGGAAAGCAGGTCGGCGTCGCCGGAGGCGAAGTCCGCAAATATAGTTTCCTTTGTTTTCTTTTCCTCTGCTTTGCTTTGCTTTTCTTTTATTTGCATCGGTTTGTTCTGCATTTGCATTACTTGTGGATGCTCCGCTGCCGTCGTCGGCCTTGCAAGGCTGATTTTTCCAGCGTTTTTGCGCTGCCTCCCGGCGGAGGTTGGAGATGTCGTCCACCTTTCCCATGCGCCGGAGAAGGGAAGCGGAGTAAAGATATTCGCCGTCGTTCACCAAAAGCGTGCTGCCGTTTTCTGCAAACTCTGTGCAGCAGTCTGTGATGATCTGCTCCAGACGGGATGCTTCCACCTGCATTTGCATAGCAAGCGTATTCCAAATGTACTTGTTCACGGACAGCCGGTACTCCGGCTGCTCCCGGAGTATCTCCACCAGCATGAAGTACACCCCGTACCCCTCCGCCCCGTAGACGGAGCGGAGGGCCAGGATTTTGGGGTCGTTGCGGGCGTTGCAGTCGTGGGAGAAGAAATAGGCGTCTTTCTCGTTGGTCTTGGGCATACGGATGCCTCCTTACGCAAGCGCCCGCTGCCCCGTTGCATCCTCGAAGATGCCGTCGGGCAGCTCCGGCGCGGTATCGCTGCTGGGTTCGATGACCTCCCCGGTCTCCGGGTTGGCATCTGGAAGGGCCTCCGGCGCGTTTTCGGGCGCGTCCAGGTAATTCTTGCTCCCATCGGTGCCGATGGCCGCCTCGTCGCTTGCAAGGGCTTTCTGGAGGTCGATGGACATGATGCCCCACTTGCTGATAAGCTGGCGCAGCATCGTCTTGCAGGCCATCCCGTCGAAGTCCTTGTACCAGAAGGAGGAATACTTCCACTCGTCGCCCTTGGGGTAGTTGCCCGCCACGAAGTCGGCGTAGGACACGCGGCTGTACCGGGGGTCCTGGGCCTCGCGGGCCTCCAGGTGGAACGCCTGGGAGTAGCGGTCCGCGTGGGCCAGCATCTTGTCCTTGCTCCAGTACAGCACCTTGCGGAAGCCGTTGTTCAGCTCGAAGTAGGCGTAGTAGCCCACCACGGGGCGGCTCTCCCGGTCTCCGTCGTCCTCCAGGAACTCCAGGATGGGGCGGCGGGTGAAGCGGTCCCGGCCTCTGTACTCGCCCTCCACCACGGGGAACGCGTCGATGTCGAGGTACTGGCCGCTGCGCTCTGCAAGCTGGATGTAGCCCTTGTAGCCGAGCTGGAACTGGGCCACGGTGCCGCGCTTCTTGTCCTTGTAGGGGACCATGTAATACTGGCCGAGCTGCGGGGAGGGGGACAGGTTCAGGCTCTCACCCAGCAGGGCGGCGGTCAGCACCGTCCCGGCGTCGCACTCCTGGAGGGACGGGTTTACGGCCACGGCGGAGCTGATGGCAGCCACGAAGCGCCGGGCGCGGTCCGGGTCTCCCAGGGTGTCGTTCACGAGCTTCTGGTACATCGGCGTCTGGATAGCCACGCTGAACTTGGGCTTGCCGCCGCTGCGGCTCTGCAAAGAATTGTTCACGGCCATGATTAAATCCTCCTATACGAAATGTTCCGTTCTTTCAGCCAGCGGGAAAGCTCCGCCGCCTGGTCCTTTGTCACCTGGCACTCAAAGCGCAGCAGGTAGATGGTCTCCTCCACGGTCTCACCGCCGCCGGGTTCCCAGGTCCCGGCCTGGGCCGCATTGGCGGCGGGGTCCGGGGTCTGCTCTGCGCCCCGCGTTGCCTCCGCCTTGCGCTGTTCCTCCGCCAGGTTGGCGGCCTGGGCTGCCCGCTGGGCCTCATACTCCCGCAGGCGCTTGGCCCGCTCCTGGAGGCGGGAGCACTCCATCAGGGCCTCGTTCAAGTCCAGGTGCTCCAGGTACTTGATCTTGACGGCTTCGGCAAACTCGCTCTCCACGGTAGCCAGGACCTCCAGATCGGACGCGGCCTTGTCCTCCGCCGCGACGATGGCCTCCCGGACCTTCTTCATGGTCACGCTGGTGTTGTACCAGGTGTCCTGCCACAGCTTCTCAAAGGGGAGCAGCGCCCGCAGCTCGCCCACGGTCTCCTCGTAAATTTCCAGGATGGCGGCCCGCTTGTCCGCCCGGCGCTTCTCCTCGTACTCCTTGAGCTGCGCGTCGATGGCGGCGATGGGCTGGTCAATAAGGCCAACCAGCTCCTTCACCTTGGCCTCGAAGTCGGTGTACGGGGCCATGCACTCGCGCTTGACCTCCTTGCGCTTGTTCTCCAGGGCCTCCCGCAACTTGTTCAGCTTGGCGCGGTCATCCTTGGCACCCTTGATGCCGTCCTCTGTTACCACCAGGCCGGTGTACAGCGCCAGGCTCTCCGCAAGCTGGCCTTTCAGCTCCTCAAAGTTGAAGTCTATCGTCTTGGGCAAAGTCTCCAGGCTGTTGCCCATCACAAATTCCATGCTCATGTTGTCCTCCTGTTCAGATAGGCGGGAGCTTGAGGTTTGGTTTCTGCCGCTGCTCCACGCAGCGCCAGAAGGGGACCGCCTCCCGCCGGATGATGGCGATGTCGTCCTCGGCATCCGCCCGTTCGATTTTGTAGTGCCGGGTCTCTTTCCGGTCCTCGCCCTCCGCCGTGGTATATTTGATCTGGGCCAGCAGTTCCACGAACTGCCACCCGGCGGCAAGCATCTGCTGGCACACCTGGGCGTAATACTCCGTGGGGATGCGCCCCTTCCAATGGGTCCAGCCGGTGGAGGAGAGGATTTCCGTGGTTTTGATCTCCAGGCCGCCCAGCCGCCCGGTGGCGGTTTCCTCCAGCTCCCCGTCCGGGGTGCAGGTGATGAAGGGCAGGTCCTGGTGTTTGATGATCTTGTAGGGGGTGAAGCTCACCCGGTATTCCGGGTGGTCCAGGGCGAAGAAGGAGCGCAGCAGCGGCTCCGCGTCGTTGCCGTAGCGCACATAGGGCTTGTCCCCGATGTCCTCCGGGATGACCAGCCCGCACTTCTCCTCCCAGAGCTGCACGTTGGTTTTCCAGGGGGAGAGGCCCAGGAGGGCGGCGGCGTCAGACGCCCCCAGCCCATCCTTGCGGGCCTCCAGCCATTCCGCCCGGTCCTTGCAGATGATGACCTGCGGCTGCATCACATCATCACGACGATTTTGCCGTCCTTAACCTCCTCGGCCAGCTTGTCCTCAAAGTAGGCCGTGATGCTGGCCTTGGCCGTCTGCTGCCACATCCCGCCGTCAGCCTCGAACAGGCCCACATTGCCGTCATCGTCCAGGCGCAGCAGGAACTCGCTCTCCGGCTGTTCCACCTCCAGGAAGGTGCGGAAGGGGCGCAGGGCCACGCGGGGCTTGACCTGCACCAGCGCCTTGAGGGAGACGCCCTGGCGGGCCTCCACTTCCTGGCTCACGCCGTTGTCGCGGGTGGTCACGCCGCTGTCCTTGCTCATGCGGGAGAGCAGGTCCAGCAGGTAGTCCACGCCGGGGCCGGGTGCAAACTTGCTCCGCAGCTCAATGATGGCCTGCTCATACTCCCGGAAGCCGTCACGGAAGCCCGGAACGTCGCATTTCGCGGTATAGAGGCTGTCGCGGCACATCATGTCGTCGTAGGTGGTGAACACGGAGACCGTGCGGGCATCGTCCACGCGGATGAACACGGGCAGGTTCTCGAACATATCCAGCTCGTTGCGGACCAGCTTCACGATGCTGTCCAGGCCGGAGACGGAGAGGTTGGCAGGGCGGTCAATGTGGGGCTTGATACGGACCAGGTCGTGGTCAGAGTAGGTGTCGCCGTGGATGTCGTAGGTCTTGTTGTCCTTGAGGGACACGAGGTACTGGGCAAATTCTTTCAGCATGATGAATACTCCTTTCAGATCGTGGCGTTATGCCTGGCGTTTGAACTTCAAAATTTTGGGGTGGTCCTGCTCCTCACCGTCGAGGGCTAACTGGCCGGGGACCTGAGGCACCATTTCGGCCACCAGCAGCTCGCCGGTGCTGGGTGCATTGGTGATGTAGAGGCTCGTGGTCACGGGGTCCGTCGGGGTCAGGGAGCACTTGGCCGTGCTCTGCACCGTGATGGTCCGGCGGTCCGCGCTGGGGATAAGCTCCAGGGTCACGGAGATTTTGCGCTTGGCGGTGGCCTTGGTGTTGGGGTCCAGGATGTTGTCCATCACCTTGCCCATCTCATAGTCCACGCGCTCCAGGATTGCACCCATTGACATCTCAAGGATGCTTTTCTTGTCCAACTGGTCACTCATGCGGTTTTATCCTCCTTTTTGGTGGCCCGTTTCCGGGCCGCATATTCTCCTAACAGCCGCTTGAGGGCTGCGTCATGCCAGCTTTGCCAGGACGAATACCCGCACACCTGGAGCAGGTCGTCCGGCAGGCTTGCCGCGAACTCGCGGCTGATGCGGTAGCACTTGCGGAAGCGCCCGGTGGGTGCGGTGGGCGGCGCGGTCTCCGTCTCGCTGGCCTCGCTGCGGCTCTCTGCTGTCGGCAGCGCCCCCAGCAGGTCCAGGTCCTCCGCGTCGTAGAGTTCCGTCCTGGGCGCTCCCAGGACATTCTCCAGGGCCTTGAGCTGGTCCGCTGTCGGCAGGCATACGCCCTTCTCGTACCGGCTTACCATGCCCACGTCAGCCCTGGGTTCCGTTTCTTTCAGTCTGGCGGACACCTGCGGCTGGGTCAGACCCAGCGCCATCCGCCGCTCTTGTAGTCGGTTCATGCTCTGCCTCCTCTATCAGTCTGATTTGTTGGAAGAAGGGGAAGAACTGGGGCGGGCACACCGCGTTTCCGAGGCATCTAACTCTGTCCATCCAGTTGGGAAGCCCATCAACCATTCGGTCCATTCCGGGTTCAGATTTCCAGTACCCCCCCCCCGCAAGGTAGGCCACCTTCTGGCATAGGAGCAACGACCTGGTGGATGTCGCGTCCTTCCGTAGGTGCCGGGCCAGCCCCGCCGCGTCCATCGCCGTCGGCGTGGGCCACGATTGCAAATCGGTATCTTTGGTGCGGAGCGCCGACGCCGCGAGCTGGAACCATAAACGCCCGCGCGGTGTAGCCTTTACTTTCCAGGTCAGAAAGCACATCGTCGAGCGCCAGATTGAGGATGTTAGCAACATTCTCTCCAATGACCCAAGTGGGCCGCAGCTCGTCGATAACTCTAAGCATCTCCGGCCAGAGGTAGCGGTCATCGCTCTTGCCTCTGCGCTGTCCGGCTTTGGAGAAGGGTTGGCACGGGAAGCCGCCGGAAATAATGTCAACTGTTCGTAGTCCGGTCCGTTCACAGAAACTCTCCTTTGTCAAAGTCCGAATGTCCCGCCAGCGCGGAACGTCCGGCCAATGTTTCTCCAGGACCCTGGTGGGGTAGTCGGCCCACTCGCATTGTCCCACGGTGCGGAAGCCTGCCCATTCAGCGGCCAGGTCCAGGCCGCCAATGCCGGAAAACAGGGAAAGGTGGGTCAACTCCATATCAGCTATCCCTCATACGGGCTTTCCAGGGACCAGTCCCAGGTCTGCCCGCCTTTCCATTCCGTGGTGAAGTAGTTGTGTACGCCGTCGCCGGTGAAGTACAGGTATTCCTTCGGCAGCACCCGGCCCACGCTGCCTACGCACTCCTTCTCGGCCATCCAGCGGGCCAGCACATCCTCCACCAGGGCCAGGATGTCCGGGTCCACCGGGTTGCTGGGGTCGTAGCCGTAGAACTGGCAGGGCTGGGTCGTGATGCCCTCCACCGTGTCTGCCCAGAAGCGGTCCCCGCTGTCGTAGCGGTTCAGCACGCACCAGATCGTGGCCGCCTGTTCCGTGGTGGAGCAGCCCCGTGCCTCGCCCCACACCATCTTTGCCAGGGCCACCTTGGACACCTCCATCGGGTCGATGGCCTCCTGGTCCTCAAACTCCAGCGTGATGGGTTCCAGCGTGGGTGTCTCCGCCGGAAGCACCGTTGCCGTCACCGGCACGGTGGCCTCTGGTGTCTCCGGCTCTTGTGGACGCCCGCTCCAGGCGAACGCCGCAGCCACGGCCAGAAGGGCCAGCGCCAGGCAGGCGGCTCTCTGCATCGCGGCCCTGCGGTGGCGCTGCTGCCGCCTCCGCCGTTCAGTCCGGGTCATAGGTGCTTCTCCTGCGGCGGTACAGCTCGTCGATAAGGTCCGTGTCGCTGTAATCGGCCAGCGCCTTGCCCTCGTCCTCGGTCTCAACCGATACAAGGATAGAGGATTTCAGATACAAAGCGGGACGCGGCGCGAACGTGGCGCTGCACACGCCGTCGCGGTCCACGGAGCCGTCGGCGCCGACGCCGTACGCGCCGCCGGCATTCGAGCTCGGGGCGCTGTTGGTTGTCCAGCCTGTTGCCAGCCAATAGGGCTTGGAGGTCAGCGGCAGGATGCTGCGGTGCTTGCGGTACTCGTCAATGGTCAGCGCCCGCACGACGGCCAGGGGCTTGCCGTAGTCCGTCATGCCGTCCATGGTGGTCAGGTCGATGGGCCGCTCCACCACGGCGGAGAAGATGGCCGGGTGCTTGTCCCGCAGCCAGCGCTCCACGGTTTTGGAAAGCAGGCTGCCCGCGTAGTTGTTGTGGTCCTCGCGCTCGGCGTCGTCATCCTCGAACTGGCAGCACTCCGGCAGCGTGTCGGCGGCCACCGCAAAGGCGGCGTCCAGGTCGTCCTCCAGCTTCACAAACTCCACGCCGTCGAGGGTGAAGCGTTCGCCCCGACGTACCTGTGCCAGGGCCAGGTCCTTCATTTTCATGTCCTTGTCCTCCTCTTTGGTTTACTGGCCGCTCTCGGCGGTCGTGGTGGTCCGCCGGTTGCCCCGGCGGCGGATTGCCTCTTGAAACGTCCTTTGAGCCAGGCGGGGGTCATACTCCGGGCGCTGGTTCTTGTCCAGCTTGCCCGTGTCGCCTCGTCGCAGCTCCTCATAGATCGTTGCGGGGTGGCATCCGATTTTGTAGGCGATGTCCAGCACGCGGGCTTCCTCCTGGTACATCTTTGCGATTTTCTTTCGGTCCTGGAAATCCAGGTACTTGCAGGCCATCACGCGCACCCCCTTTCCTGGGAAAAAATAAAGCCCGAAGGACTGTTTCATCC
>ERZ1034873.1130-NODE-1130-length-10609-cov-6.959636_pt1 | contig 10609 bp, 7 predicted proteins | sample MGYA00520689_ERZ1034873 | MGnify/ENA primary metagenome ERZ1034873 (study PRJEB33766, sample SAMN09781722) | gut metagenome | biome: gut microbiome | host: Homo sapiens | place: Madagascar | study: EMG produced TPA metagenomics assembly of the PRJNA485056 data... | reverse complement strand
CAAGGTTCATGATGTATCTGCTTCAAAACATACCTGTTATTTCCAGACTCTGCCAAATAAGAATATCCACCTTTCCCCTTTCCTAACAATTTAATTAGTGTCTGCTGATTAAACTGCTTCCAGCTCAAAATAAGCAGATTGATGTGTTAATAGTTCCAGCAGCCATAAAAATGTAAAAAGTATCCGTGACTGTATCTTGAACAGATTCGTCACAAATATGGATAACGCGATTGAAGTTAGGGTTGTGTCATAAAGTTTGGTTCTGATCAAGCCCATTCCATAGCAGCGCTTGCTTAAGCTGAAGGCTCTTTCCACCTCTATTCGATCCGTGTTATCCTGATATTCCTGTTTTTTCTCTTTTGCTGGCTGTTTTTCAAGACCTGGTCTCCCAAGCTTTGGACCGGATAATCGTATTCCATGCATCTTGCAGTATTTTCTGTTTTCTCTGGTACGATAGATCTGGTCTACTAATATACGTTCCGGATAATGACCGGTTCGTTCTCTGAAACGCTCTGCCGCTTCTTTCAACACTGTACTTTCATTGTAGGCATCATAGGATATCTTTTCTATTCTGCCAAGACCGTTATCATCTATGCTCAGGTCAAACTTCGCCCCGAATTCTACTGGTGACTTTGTTTTTCCTCTTACGATTGGTCTGATCCATGGCTGTGCAATGCTGACAATGTGGTTGTTTACGCTATGAGTCTTGTTCTGGTACATGTATTGCTGTTGCTCATACAGTTTATAGATTGTCAGCAGAAGAGTGCTCTCTTTCAATGTCGGTGCATAACCGTCCTGCATGAAATTTTCGAGGTATCCGATATCTCGTCTGATGAATGCCAACTGTTTACGAATCGTTGCTCTGATCTTCTTAGTGCTGCGCTTTTTTGCTTTTGCAAGTGCAAGATAATTTTTTCTTGCTATCCTGCGGTACATGCGGGGTCTGGAAAATCCATATGTTTTGCAGAAGCGTATGATAATCGTTTCCAGTTTTTCCCTTGCTTCATTCAGCAGGGAAAAATCCTGTGGATATCGGATATTAGATGGAGCACAGGTGGCATCAAGCATCAGGGTTCCTTTATTTTCAGGGAACTGTTCCTGCTTTGTATCCTGCCCATTACCTTCTCCTCCTGAAGGTGGATTGTTATGATCATCATCCTTTTTGTCACTGGATTCCTTTTCTTTGACTGCATCCAGCATATATTCATTCGCTTCCATGATAACATCCATTTTCAGACGTTTACGGAACAGGACTAAGGTACTTGCGTCAATTGGCGGTTCTTCCTGATAACATGGAAGCCCAATGAAATACTGGTAATACGGATTTTCTGTCAGCTGTTCAACGAGTTCTCTGTCAGAATACTGATATTTCGTTTGGATGATCAATGAGCCAAGAGCAAGACGTAATGGCTTGGCTACCCGGCCATTCTTTCCTTTGAACAGGCGGGAATATTTCTTTTCAAAGACTTCCCATGGAATCGCAGCTGCCATTTTTACCCATCTGTTTTCAGGGTTCATGTGAAGTCCTATTGGCTGATTGAAATCCAAGAAGTTGCTTTGTGTATTATCAGTATATTTGTACATTATTTTTTGCTCCGTAAATGGTATTTTTCTATTGAAAACTGCACGAAAAAAGATTTAAGATCTGTTAAAACCGTGCACTTTATTATACCATCTTTGAGCAGAAAACACAGTAAAATCAATAGTTTTAAGCTCATTTTCTTTTAATCAGCAGACACTAATTATTGTATAGCTTTTCCCATTTACGGTCATTTCTTTATTCATGTTTTTTCTCCTCTGTTCTGTGCCACATTGATTTCTGATTTTTGATATTCTGGTTCAATATTACAATAGAAATATGGTTTTTACAAAGGTTAAACGTGTAACCAGCCACAAAATTCTCATTCGATTTTTGTGATATTTTACCCATATTTCAGATTACAACCAATCTTCTTCCATTTTCTCATGTGTGGCTTAAACAGTTCTTCCTCACTTAACGAGTCAATCATTGTATATATAGAATTGATATTATCGCATCATCTGGAATTAACCAAACGCCCTTTTCTTTTACCGCTCCCCGAATTCTTCCCCATACTGTCCATAACATACGAAATATGCGGGTAATTACGCTTTCATTGTCAAACTTATCTGAAGCCAAAAAAGACATTCACGCCCGGTATTTTTACCAGACACGAATGTCTTTGATGTTACATGCAGCGATTTACTTGTCTGAAGATTCCTCCACCGGAACTTTATACGCCACTGCCTCATAAGGCCGCAGAAACGATCCTCCCTCGGTCTTGTAGTTTGTGATCACGATCTTCGCTTTCTTCGGCAATCCGTCAAATGCCACATGGTTCGGCGTGAAATTGCATAACACCACCAGCTTTGTATCATCGAGCACACGCTGATACGCAAAGATCTGCTCGCTGTCCTCTGAGAGCATCTCAAAGCTGCCGTGTACCACGATCTCCTCCTCATGCCGCAGCTGGATCAGCTTCCGGTAAAAATTGTATACAGAATCCGGATCTTTGATCTGCGCTTTCGCGTTGATCTCTTTATAATTTTTATTGACTGCGATCCACGGTGTTCCGGTCGTAAATCCGGCATTTTCCTCGTCATTCCACTGCATCGGGGTTCTTGCGTTATCCCTGCTGATCTTCTTTAAATAAGTCATCATCTGCTCTGCCGGAACATCCTGTTCCTCCACCAGCTCATGGTACGCATTGATCGATTCCAGATCCCTGTAATCTGAAAGATTCTCAAAACCGGCGTTTGTCATGCCGAGTTCCTCGCCCTGATAGATATAAGGCGTACCCTTCATCAGATGCAGGCAGACACCGAGCATTTTCGCGGAGCACTCACGATATTCTTTGTCGTCCCCGAATCTGGAAACCGCCCTTGGCTGATCGTGGTTGCCCCAGAACAGCGCATTCCAGCCGATCCCCTCAAGGCCTTCTTCCCATTTTTTGAACACTTTCTTAAGCTGCACCAGATCGACCGGAGCATCGTTCCACTTTCCGTATTTTCCGCTTCCGAGTTCCACATGCTCAAACTGGAATACCATATTTAACTCGTTTCTGTCTTCTCCCGCATACTTTTTCGCTTCTTCAAGTGTTACGCACGCGGTCTCTCCAACCGTCATGATATCGTATTTTGAGAGCACTTCGCGGTTCATTTCCTGTAAATATTCATGGACATGCGGGCCATGCGCGCAGTACGGGGTCAGATCCCCATACAGCCCTTTTACCTCCCCATCCGGGAAATCCGGATTTTTGGAGATCAGGCTGATGACATCCATGCGGAAACCATCCACGCCCTTTTCCAGCCACCAGCGCATCATATCATAGACCTGCGTTCTTACATCCGCGTTATCCCAGTTCAGATCCGGCTGTTTTTTCGAGAAAATATGCAGATAATACATATCGGTCGTCTCATCATACTGCCATGCGCTTCCGCCGAACCAGGATCCCCAGTTATTCGGCTCTTTTCCGTCTTTTCCCTCTTTCCAGATGTAAAAATCACGGTACGGGTTTTCCCTGCTCTTTCTGCTCTCCACAAACCATGCATGTTCATCGGATGTATGGTTGACCACGAGATCCATGATGATACGGATATTGCGCACATGCGCTTCCGCCAGAAGCCGGTCAAAATCCTCCATGCTTCCGAATTCTTTCATGATCTTTCTGTAATCACTGATATCATACCCGTTATCGTCATTCGGTGATTCATAGACCGGGGAAAGCCAGATAATATCGATCCCAAGCCGCTTCAAATAGTCTAACTTGCTAATGATACCCTGGATGTCTCCGATGCCGTCGCCGTTGCTGTCGCAGAAGCTTCTCGGATAGATCTGGTAGATCACAGATTCTTTCCACCATGCGTTTTTCATATCTTTTTCCTCACTTTTCTCTTTTCTTTACTGTTTTACCGCACCGGTCACAACACCGGAAATGATCCATTTCTGGCAGATCACATAAAAGATCAGCACCGGAAGCAGAACTAGCAGATACGAGGCAAATGCCAGGTTATACTGCGTATTGAACTGTCCCTGGAAAATGTACTGCGCAAGCTGTAATGTCTGCTGGCTCTTGTCACTTAAAAGTACGAGCGGCATCAAAAAGTCATTCCACGTCCACATCACGGACAGGATCGCAACCGTCGCCGTCATCGGCTTTAACATCGGAAACATGATAAGCACAAAGGTCTGGATCGGCGTTGCGCCGTCGATCACTGCCGCCTCATCAAGCGCTTCCGGTATGGATTTGATATAGCCGGTATACAGAAACGTATTCATCGGCATACCGAATACAATATACAAAAATGTGATACCGATGACATTATCGATATGAAATTTATTTGCCTCATTTACTAACGGAAGCATCAGAACATTAAACGGAATGAACATTGCGCTGATAAAATAGTAATACAGGAAATTGAAGAATCTGCTCTTTTTACGGTTTCTCGCGATCGCGTAGGAAGCCATCGCATTGGTAAATACGGTAAATACGAGATTTACCAGCGTAATAAACAATGTGTTTCCGAATTTTCTCGGATAATCTGTCATCTCCCATGCCTTCGTGAAATTGCTCCACTGGATGCTCTTTGGAAGTGCAAGCACATTTCCCATCTCCTGCGGACTTTTTAAGGCTATCACTACTGTCATATAGAGCGGTCCGAAAATGAACAGGATCGCGATCAGAAATAAAAGCAGTGTAAGTGGCAGATTTGCCTTTTCTTTTTTTGTTTTTATCACCTGTTCCATCAGTTCACCTTCGCCTCCCTTCGCTCCAATACCCGAAGCTGAAATACCGAGATCAATACTACTACTAAAAACAGTACCACCGCATTTGCCGACTGGTATGCGAACTGTCCGCCACTGAAGCCTTTCTTATAGATCAGCACGGAGATCGTTGTGGTTGCCGTTCCGGGTCCGCCGTTGGTCATTGCGATAAACTGATCGAATGCCATCAGGAAATTTTTTCCGCTAAGGACCATGTTGATCGTAAAGAACGGTGCGATCAGCGGAAACGTGATCTTGATAAAGCGTTTCCAGCCGGTCGCGCCATCCAGTGCCGCAGCCTCATAGAGATCACGGTCTACCGTCTGCAGTCCTGAGAGATAGATCAGCGTATTAAACGCCATGGACTGCCATACCGTAACCACCAGTACCCCGATCCACGCATGATTGGTTCCGAGTACATTGCTGCTCAACGCCGCAATGCCGAGTGCCTTTCCGAACGCCGGAATGATGTTGGAAAAAATGTATTTAAATACATAGCTGATGATCAGTGTTCCAAGCATATACGGCAGGAAAAAGACTGCTTTTAAGAAGTTTTTACATTTGATCTTCGCATTCAGCGCGCATGCCACCAAAAGACTTAACACGTTGACCAGTATGGTCGCGCAGACCGCGAATTCAAAAGTAAAAAGGTATGCAGAGAGCACATTTTTATCCTGAAAGATATGAAGATAATTACGCAATCCTACAAATTTCCAGTTTCCATATCCTTTCCAGTCCGTAAAGCTGTAAAACACACCCTGCAGAAACGGAAAGGTATGAAAACAGAAAAACAGGATCGCCATCGGCACTGTCATAATATAAAATGCCTTGTTAATTCTATTTTTCTGTCTCATACAAACGCCTCTTTTGTTTTTATTCTACATTTGCCGCATCGTACTGCTCGTCACAGGATGCCAGTGTTTCTGAAATATTTTCGGTATCATCCATGCCATTTACTTTATTTAAAGCAAACTGCTGTAAGATCGTTGACAGATCAAATCCGTTCGGATAGTAGTGATCCGGGAAGTTGGATACCTTGCCGTTCGCGATATCTTTTGCGACACCGGATACCGTCTCATTCTGCTGTTCCACACCGTTTACTGCGGAGAATGCGAACTGATCGTCAATATATTCCTGTGCAACATTTTTGGTCAGTGCGTAGCGGATAAATTCTTTTGCTGCTTCCTGCTGCTCTTCGCTTCCCTGGTTGGATACTGCGAATAATACGTCTACACCGGAAGTTACCGTGTTTTTGCTCTCATCATCTACGGACGGGAATGCAAACATATTGACATTCATATCCGGATTTGTATTTAAGAACTCGGAAATTGCCCAGTTTCCGTTGATCATCATTGCCGCACTGCCATTTGCGAATGCTGCGTTACCGTCTGTGTAGGTGGTTCCCATGAAATCATCCTGTGCATGATCCAAAAGCGACAGATATTTTTCCAGGATCTCTTCATGTGTACCGACAAATGTTGTTTTTCCTTCTTTTCTCTGATCGGTAAAGTCTGCTGCCGGGATGACCGGTGCCATACTGTTCCACGGCGGGAGGCAGGTCCAGCTGTCCGCGAAGGTGAATTCAAACGGTGTGATTCCCGCATCCTCCAGCTTTGTTATAACATCCTGAAACTCGCTCCAGGTCTTTGGCACTTCCACTCCAGCCTGCGCAAACAGGTCTTCATTATATAAAACGCCGGAAGCATTGGTTGCGTACGGTACGCCATATGCTGCCTGTTCCTTGTCAACATTTACATCATAAAGCATCTCAAGATATGCATCCTGCACTTCGGAGATGAAATCGTCTCCGCTCAAGTCAAGCAGTACGCCCGCGCTCTGAAGCTCGGTATAGTTGGAATCACCGCCCATTGAGATAAGCTCCGGAATATCATTCTTGGTCAGTCTTGTTTTTAAAACTGTTGCGGCATCCGACTCTGAGGTAAGTGTGATCTTAATATCCGGATTTTGTTCCATAAATCCATCGATCATCTTCTGCAGTGCGTCCGCATTCTCTGTTTTACTGGAAAACAGTTCAAGTTCCACCGTTCCTCCATCGCTCTTTGCCGTCTGTTCGGTTCCGCTTTCGCCGCCGGATGTACCCCCACATCCTGCCAGCATGCTCCCTGTCATTACAGCGATCAATCCAAGTGCTACAATCTTTTTCCCTTTCATATAAATCCCTCCTAAATAATGTTGGTGTTGCGTAACACCTTTCCCTTACAATGCATATGGTATCATTTTCCCCTACATACGGCAATAGGTGTTGTGTAACACCTATTATTTTCACAATAAAAAGAGACATTCTATGTGCATTTTGCACAATAGATGTCTCCTGTCTGTCTTACCTATTTATTACCGCTTGCGAGCCTGCGATCCTTAACTCAGTTTCTTCACACTTTCCCGGATGACCAGTTTTACCGGCAGATGAATGTTCGATTCCGGGCACTCCTCGCCTTTGATCAGCTTATGCAGCATATCAAACGCATAGTACGCTTTGTCCGCAACCACCTGCTGCACCGTTGTGAGCATCGGTCTGCAATGTTCCGCAAAGACATTATCATCAAACCCGACGATGGAAATATCCTCCGGCACACGGATTCCCTGCGTCCGGAAAATATTGACCGCGTCGCTCGCGTAAAAATCTGACGCAAAGAAAAGCGCCGTGTATTCTGAGATCCAATCCTGTGAAAATTCCCACAGTCTGGTGTGTCTCGTCTGCTTCCGGAAACTGAGCGGGATATAATCTTTCTCCCGAAATTCGATCCCATTTTCTTCCAGTGCCTTCTGATACCCTTTGAGCCGTTCACGATCTACCCCCACCGGCTCTTTTTCATCGGCTAAAAACGCGATATGACGGTGTCCCTGGCGGATCAGATAACTGGTCATCCGATAGCCTCCTCCAAAGTCATCCAGCCCTACATTATAGCAGTCTTCCACTCCATCCTCAAAATAGGAATCGATCAGAACGACCGGAAGCTCCATCTGCTGACGGATCTTTCGCGCCTCATCCGGCCGGCATCCAAGTGCCACCAGTCCTTCGATATTCCACGAAGACGCAAGGCGCACCGTCTCCTCAATGCTCCCCGCCATATAGAGCATCATGTAATACCCGTGCTCACGGATCTCTTTTTCCAACGCTCCGACGATCGTTCCGTAAAACGGATCGGACAGCGCGTTGTTCTCGGCTCTTCTGTCGTAATTCATAATGACTCCGATGATCCTGGAGCCATAATTTGCCAGAACCCGTGCGCCCATATTGGAAACATAATTCGAACGGTCAATGACATCCTGAACCTTTTTTAACGTCTCTTTTGACATCTTTTTTGTCCTTCCATGCAGGACATTCGCCACTGTTGTCGGGCTCACTCCCGCAATCTCCGCCATATCTTTGATCGTTATCATATATTTCCACCTGCTTTTTTATTGTTATACGCCGCCGTTCTCCCGGCTCAAATTCCGGTACTGGACCGGCGTCATTTCCATGTTCTTTTTAAATACCCGGTTAAAATGCTCCACATTCTGATAGCCAACCGCGTATGCGATATTCTCAACCGTCATGTTTCCGTTCTTTAACAGGCTCTTCGCGCGTTTCATACGGATCCCCGCCACATGTTCTCCGAATGTCTGCCCGGATCTGTCCTTGATGTATTTGGAAATGTACGGCTCGGATAAATGGAACTGCTCCGCCATATCTTCCAGTGTCACGGTCTGATAGTTGGTCTGTATAAAGTTTAACATAGAAACCAGTCTGTCGTCTTCACATTTTTCATCATTTTTTACCTGCGGCAGTTTATTGACCGCTACGGTCAGCGCATGAATCGATGCCTTGATGATATCTTCGTTCACGCCCGCGCCCCAGTACATCTTTCCATCACAGGTGATACCGACATAGGACATTGCCTTGGATGACGATCCGTGAGAAAGCGCATGTTCCTCATAAACCGAAAGCTCATAGCTGATCCCGAAAAATTCTTTCAAAATGTTGCTGACCGCGTCAAGGCGCCCATTTCCGTTCGCATCCACGATGGTCTTTTTCTCTCCGTGGCAGATCGTTGCCTCCGCCATGATCCCGTCATTCTGCTTGAAATGGCACTCGCTGATATGGAAATACGGCGTATGGTTCATGTAATTCTCCTCGAAGATCTCATAAACCCACTGCGGAGACAGTTCCTTATGCTCCTCATCTGATACCTGTTTTACCGCGTAACCGACTTCCTCACGCATTTTTTCCGGCAGTGAAATGCTGAAGTTCTGTTTTAAGATATAGCTGATACCGCCCTTTCCGGACTGGCTGTTGATACGGATAACGTCCGAGTCGTAGGTGCGTCCCACGTCCACCGGGTCGATCGGCAGATACGGCACCGTCCATTTCTCCGCCTTTTTCTCCTCCCGGAACGCCATACCTTTTGCGATCGCATCCTGATGGGAGCCGGAAAATGCCGTAAACACCAGATCTCCGGCGTATGGCTGACGTGCGTAGACCTGCATGCCGGTCAGTCTTTCGTAGGTCTCACGGATCTTTGGCATATCCGAGAAATCCAGTTTTGGATCGATCCCGTGGGAAAACATGTTCATCGCGATCGTGATGATATCCACATTTCCGGTGCGCTCCCCGTTTCCGAACAACGTTCCTTCGATCCGGTCAGCCCCCGCTAACATACCCAATTCCGCGTCCGCGACTCCACAGCCTCTGTCGTTGTGCGGATGCAGGCTTAACACAACATGGTCGCGGTATTTCAAGTTTTTGCTGACATACTCGATCTGTGTCGCGAATACATGCGGCATTGCGGTCTCTACAGTTGCCGGGATATTGATGATCGCCTTATTTTCTGCTGTCGGTTTCCATACTTCAAGTACCGCATTGCACACTTCCACCGCATAATCGACTTCCGTACCATGAAAACTCTCCGGGCTGTACTCAAAAGAGAAATCCCCCTCTGTCTCATCCGCCAGTTTCTTTAACAGCTTTGCGCCGTCCACCGCAAGCTTTTTGATCTGCTCTTTATCTTTTTTAAATACCTGCTCTCTCTGCGCCACCGAGGTGGAATTGTAAAGATGTATGACTGCGTGCGGTGCGCCTTTCACCGCCTCAAACGTCTTTTTGATGATATGTTCTCTCGCCTGTGTCAGCACCTGCACGGTCACGTCATCCGGGATCATATCCCGCTCGATCAGCGCGCGCATAAAGTCAAATTCTGTCTCGGAAGCCGCCGGAAATCCTACTTCGATCTCCTTAAGCCCGATCTTTACGAGCATCCGGAAAAACTCCAGCTTTTCCTCTAAACTCATCGGCTCGATCAATGCCTGGTTGCCGTCCCGGAGATCCACGGAGCACCAGATCGGCGGCGCGTCCACATAATCTTTTTTCACCCAGTCGTATTCACACACCGGCGGCATAAAATACTGTCTCATATACTTGTTTGCATTCTTCATTTTTTCTGACCTCCATACCATGTTTTCGTTTTGGGCGAAAAAAAATCCGCCCTCTATATCTTTTGAAAGATCATAGAGACGGAAGAATAATTCTTTCGCGGTACCACTCTATTTCATGTAACACATGCACTCATCCGGCACAAACATGCCGTGCCCCGCTAACGGTGGGTATCCGTCACAACCTATTTCCTTTTGCGGGATCCTTTGCCGGTCACGCAAAACTGATTCAGCCGGAAGCTCGAAGGTGAGTTCGCCGCTTTGTCCCCACTGTCTCGCACCACCCGACAGCTCTCTTCTCGGAAACGCATGCAGTTACTATTCCTTTTCACAGCTTTTCATGTTTCTATATCCTATCACAGGACATTGGAAAAATGAATGGTTAAATTTAATCAT
>ERZ1034873.1124-NODE-1124-length-10655-cov-3.614811_pt1 | contig 10655 bp, 7 predicted proteins | sample MGYA00520689_ERZ1034873 | MGnify/ENA primary metagenome ERZ1034873 (study PRJEB33766, sample SAMN09781722) | gut metagenome | biome: gut microbiome | host: Homo sapiens | place: Madagascar | study: EMG produced TPA metagenomics assembly of the PRJNA485056 data... | reverse complement strand
GTATTATGATTGTAGAGAAAATATATCTTAGTTAAATCATAAAATATTGTGGTGTCTTTGCTTGCATTACAATATTAAGAAGTGGTAAAATATATCTGTGGAAATCAATTTTATTTAAATGGGAGGAACAAAATGTTAGAAAAAGGTAGACAAAGACAAAAGATTGGAATATTACAAATGATGTTTTTGGTGATAGCATTTACTGCACTTTTTTCGGTTTCATCCAATGCAAGGGCGGCAGAGTACAGTGCCAATGTAAATACAGACCGTACAAACGGTATATGTACATACACATTAAACGGCATTGATACTGAGGCGACAAAAAGCATGACAACAAAAGTTACATACAATGATAATGATGGCAATGAAGCAATCATGCTTGAACAGCCTGTTACATTTGATGCCGATAACTGCAAAAACGGACAATATACGGGCTCATTTTCAATGTCTGATTTAAAGACATATGCTTATAAAGAGTATACAGTATCGTTTGTGATGAGCGACAATCTTACAGTACAGGCACCGACAAAGTGTGATTTTACTGTTCACAGTGAAAATATGGTTTTAAAGGTTGACGGTTACAAATCAAAAGTGAACAGAACTATATCATTTATCAATTCCAACAATGATGTTTTAGTTCCTGGCAAAGACAATCAGATTCAGCTTTCAATTGCAAAAAAAGACGGAACGAACGAGCAGAAGATAGGTTCTTCTGTTGAAATACCAAATGCATCAAAAAGCTGGGATATTGACCTTACAAAATATTGTACGTCATACGGAAAATATGATGCTGTTATCACTGTCCAGAACAGTAAACTTGCAGCAGGAAAAGAAGAGATTGCAAAGACGCAGTTTGATGTTGCACTTACATACGGAAAGATAGGTTCAAAATCGACAGCAAAGACAGAAAAAAACCAGACTTTTCGTGTGTTTGTGGAAAAAGTTAATTCAGCATTGGTAGTAAGGAATGTCACATTCAATATCTATAACAGTGCCGGAAAAATTGTATGCACAGCAAAAGGTGTCCACAATGGTACAAGTACATATTACTATTCAGACATACCTTTAAAATCCATAAATTATAAATTTGGAAAGTACAAGATAGAAGTTTTGGTTACTGACAATGCAGGAATAACGAGAACTCTTAAAGCTACCGGAAATGCAACTCTTAAAGTGAAAAACGGAACACTTACGGTAGTTAAACTCTCAAACGGAACATGCAAGTTTAAAATTGTGAATGCATATATTCCGGGAAATATAAAGAGAGTGAGATTTAAAGTTTACAGCATAAAAAACGGTAAAAGAAAGTTTGAAAAAAGTCTTATTGGGCTATATTCAAATAAAGCTTATATCGCAAATTATAAATATACGGAAAAAGGCAGATTTCAGGTTGTTGCCTGCGGTTATACACAATGGAACAGGGAAATAAAATTCAAAACAAAAGAATTTAATGTAAAAACAGTTGATGTCGGCAAAAACGGATGGCGTTATGAGACATACGCCGGAAAGACATACAAATTTTATTATAAAAACGGTGATAAGGTTACAGACCTTACAAACATTCTCAAATTGAAAAAGGGAAACAATAAATTTAAGATTGTGGTAAACAGAGCAGCCTGTTGTGTTACGATATATGCGTATGACAGTCAGAAAAAAGGTTTTATTATTCCGATAAAGACATGTACAGTGTCTGTCGGAAGAGATACTGCAACTGTTTCAGGAGAGTCAGGACTTACAACGACATCGTCTTATACTCCGTTAGGCTCATATTCCATAAGCAGTAACGGTCAGGCATCAAAATACAGTTTAAAACCTATGAACGAGCCTGATGGAAGTACTGTATATGCGAGATGGGCAAGCCATGTTGTAGGAAATGTTTATTTTCATGCAATAGCAGTAGGAAGCAAATCGCATTATGCACTTAATCCGACAACTTACAACAAACTCGGAAGTGCTGCATCAGCGGGATGTATAAGAATGACTGTAGCAGATGCAAAATGGCTTTATGATTATGTGGCAGTAGGAAGCCAGGTAAAGATTGAAAAGGGTAATTCAAAACAGCCCGGACCTCTTGGAAAAGAAGCTGTCATAAAGGTTACAGGCTCAATAAACTATGACCCTACTGACCCGTCAGTACCTATATCAACAAAGAAAAAAGATTATAAGGCAGGAAAGATAAGCGGATATATGACCGGTAAAGGTGTAAAAGTAGGATATTGATAATTATTTGTCTTTGTTTGTATTATTGATGTGGACAAAGGACAGTTTTGGAGGTGTATAGATATGGAAAAATATGATGTAAAACAGCTTGTAGAAAAAATCTATGAGCTTGACGTAAAAGTTTATGAGGCAACAGGAAGTACGATGGGAAAAGTATTTCCTGCGGGAAAAGATTTGTCTGTTAAAAAGATGCTTAAACATCTTGATGAGGATAAAAGACATTTTATAAGAGATGAGACTATTCTTATAGGAAATATGATTTCTACCATAAAGGATTCAAGTGTTGCAAGTGAGTGCAGAAAAGAACTTGAAGAACTCAATGAAATGCTTGAGCAGTATAATCCTACTAAACAATTGCCTGATAGTTTTATAAGTGATATTTCTGAAATGAAGAGTATATTTAAAGGCGGAAAGAATAAGATTTTATGTATAGGACGTCAATATGGAAGCGGCGGACATGAGGTTGGCTTAAGGCTTTCAACAAAATTAAACATGTCATACTATGACAATGAGATTATAAAAATGGCTTGTGAGCATATAGGCAAAGACTTTTCGTCAGTCGATGCATCGCAGGCAGACAGTAAAAAAGGCTGGTTAAACAAGACACCATTTTCACTTCGCAAATTTTCAGGAAACGATGAACTTTTCTTTGCACAGAGCCAGATGATAGAGGAAATGGCAAAAAAAGGCGATTGTATTTTCCTTGGACGTTGTGCAGATGTTGTGCTTGAACATGCAGATATACCACATGTTTCAGTGTTTATAGGTGCTCCGTTTGAACAGAGAGTCAAACATGATATGGTATGTACAGGTGCAGGATATGATGAGACCGCGGAGAAAGTAAGAGCAATGGACCGCGTCAGAAAAGCATATTATAATTATTATACAGGCCGCCGCTGGGGGCATTCAGAAAATTATGATATGTGTCTTAATACAGCTTGCTACGGTATAGATGGTACTGTAGAGGTGATAGAAAAAATGTTTAAATTATTTGACTAATGAAAGGAGAAATTAAGATTATGTTTATTTCGGACAGTATTAAATATGTTGGTGTTGATGATAAGGATATCGACCTTTTTGAGAGCCAGTACGTTGTTCCTGATGGAGTTTCATACAATTCATATATTATTTTTGATGATAAAATAACTATTATGGATACAGTTGACGCAAGAGCAACAGAAGAATGGGTAAAAAATGTTGAGGAGGCACTTGACGGAAAGAAACCTGAGTATCTTGTCATTTCACATCTTGAGACTGACCATGCGGCAAATATCAAACTTATTGCAGATAAGTATCCTGATATGAAACTAATCGGAAATGCAAAGACATTCCAGATGCTTCCTCAATTCTTTGATGAAGATTTTTCTGACAGACAGGTTGTAGTTAAAGAGGGTGATGAGATTTCTCTCGGAAAGCATTCTCTTACATTTGTTATGGCACCGATGGTTCACTGGCCGGAAGTTATGGTTGCATACGAAAAGACAGAGAAAATACTTTTCTCGGCAGACGGATTTGGAAAGTTTGGTGCGCTTGACACTGAGGACGAAGAAGGATGGGCTTGTGAAGCAAGAAGATACTATTTTAATATAGTAGGAAAATATGGTGCACAGGTGCAAAATCTTTTGAAAAAGGCAGCGGCACTTGACATTCAGACAATTTGTCCGCTTCATGGTCCTGTATTAAAAGAAAATCTTGGATATTATCTTAATTTATATAATACATGGAGCAGTTATGAGCCGGAGGATGAAGGTGTTCTTGTGGCTTATGCGTCAATTCATGGAAATACTGCAAAAGCAGCAAAGCAGATAGCTGAAAAACTTAAAGCCAAAGGTGTTGAAAAGATGGAAGTAATGGATCTTTCAAGAGACGATATGGCAGAAGCTGTAGAGGCTGCTTTCAGGTACGACAAGATGGTGCTTGCATGTGCGACATATGACGGTGGACTTTTCCCGGTTATGGAGGATTTCCTTGGTCACTTGAAAGCAAAGAATTTCCAAAAGAGAAAAGCGGCACTTGTTGAGAATGGTTCATGGGCTCCGCTTGCAGCCAAGAAGATGCGTGAAAGTCTTGAAAGCATGAAGAACATTGAAATATGTGAAAACACAGTTTCAATAAAATCAACAGTCAAGGCTGAAAATGTTGAGCAGATGGACAAGATGATTGATGAACTTCTTGGAAAATAATATCAGGGATATTGGTGTGATTATCAGATTTTGCCCCTTGCATCATTTTGATAATGAGTGAAATAGACAGCTCGGAAACTTTGTTTTCGGGCTGTTAGTATGTAAGTATAACCAAATAGCAATTGGTATATAAACATATATTGCTGTTTGATTTTGAATCTTGCATCGTATCTGTTGAGTATTAAAAGGGATAAGTGATTAAAATGATAAGAAAGATAAGTGATTTAATTTTGGTAGCAGATGAAAAAGAGACAGGGACAATACTTTACCGTGTATTTTCTAAAAGTGGCGTAGTGGATATACCGGAAGGGATAACTGATATTGCACCATATTGTTTTTCTGAAACTATGCATCTGCCAAAAGAATTACAAAAAGAATATGATGGAAGAGATACAGACATATTGTATCATGAGTTTTCGGGGGAATTTGTAAACAGCATAACATTTCCAAAAAGTGTTGAAAATATAGGAAATAACGCATTTTATAACTGCAGGGAACTTACGGATATTACGATGGGAAGTAATATAAAAGAAGTCGGCAGTGATGTTTTTATGAATTGTCGAAATCTGCATAAAATATGTATTCTAAGTGATATAAAAGATGTGACAGGACTTAAGCAGGTTTTAAGCCGTATATCATCGGAGATAGAAGTAACTTATATGAAATATGATAAGATAACCGCAAAAGTTCTTTATCCGGAATATAGTGAATCTTATGATGAAATAGCCCCGGCTCATATATTTGGAAGAAATATAGAGGGCGAAGGATTCAGGGCGAGACAGTGTTTTGACGGTGGCAGGGCAGATATGAGACAATATGACACCATATTTCCAAAGGCATCGGCAGAAGAAAGTGTTGAGGTCGCAGGGAAAATAGCAATGTACCGGTTGATGTATCCGTACATGCTTAATGATTCTGAAAAAGATTTATATATGGAATATCTTGAAAACAATAAAAGTGAAATAGTAAATCTTTTTATTGAAAATAAGAGTATTGATGAAGTGGAATTTATGCTTGAGCTGTTTGGTTCAGATAGGGAAATGATAGAAACTGCAATAGTTAAGGCAGTTGAGACAGGGTTTGGAGAAGTAACGGCACTTGTTTTAAAGTATCGGCGTAAAAAAGAGGATATAAGAAAAGAAAGATACTCTTTTTAGCTATAGCGGAAATGGAGGGATTTATGTCAAAAGTTCAGACACAGAGCGAGTGGGAATGGCAGGCTGCCAATGATATTTTTAAGTTTATAAAAAATGAGCTTTATATGGAACTTCGATTTTTTGATGTGGCTTTTTGTTCACTTATTCCTAAAATTGACGAGACAATTGATACAATGTCAACTGATGGCAATTTTATTTATTTTAAGCCGGAGCATATGATAAGTGTGTTTAAGAAAAATTCAAAATATCTGGACAGACTTTATTTACATAGCATTCTTCACTGCATATACAGCCATCTCTGGGTCAGAGGTGAGAGAGATTTATTTTTATGGGGGATAGCATGTGATATTATCGTTGAATATACAATCGATAAGATGGAAAATGAAACATTAAAAAGACCTCTTAGCTGGCTGAGGATGCAGACTTATGAGAAGATGGATGAAAATAAGGCAGGACTGTCGGCAGCAGTTATATACAGAAAACTAATGAAACTCGACAGCGAAACCATAAACAGGCTTGCAGTCGAGTTTTATACGGATACGCATACGCATTGGCCAAAAGAAAATAAAATGTCGGCCGTGCAGAATCAGACGAAAAATAAATGGGATAAAATATCAAGGCAAAGTGAGATAAAAAAGGAAAGCCAGGGCAAGGACAGTGAAGAGGGAAAGAACTTCTGGCAGCAGCAGATAAAGGCAGAGAGAGGAAAGAAAAGTTATAAAGACTTTTTGAGAAAGTTTTGTAAATTAAAAGAAGAACTTAGGATAGACATGGATGAATATGACTTAAACTATTATACTTATGGTTTGAGATTGTATAGAAATATGCCGCTTATTGAGCCGATGGAAACAAAAGAAAACTTGAGAATAGAGGAACTTGTAATAGTTGTCGATACAAGTTATTCGACAAAAGGAGAACTTGTCAAAAAGTTTCTCAGAGAGACATTTACAATATTATCGGAGACAGACAGCTTTTTTAATAAAAGAAAAATTCATATAATACAATGTGATGAGATGGTACATTCGGATATAATCATCACGAAAGATACGGATATAGATGTTCTTATTAATAATTTTGAATTAGCCGGAGGAGGAAACACTGATTTCAGACCGGCATTTGAGTATGTAAACAAGCTGATTGATACAGGTGAAATAAAAAAACTGCAGGGACTTCTTTATTTTACAGATGGAAAGGGAAGATATCCGAAAAAGAAAATGCCTTATCAGACAGCGTTTGTTTTTATTGATAAGATGAGTGAGTGTGAGGTGCCGGCATGGGCAATGAAGGTTGAGCTGGAATAAAGTGAGTAGAAAAAGCAGGATAAAAAGAAAATTAATGAGAGGATTAGATAATGAATATCAAGAAAGCAAAGGAAGAGATTAAGAATACAGTTAGAGCATATTTGAAAAAAGATGCTGACGGGGAGTATATGATTCCGGCTATAAGACAGCGTCCAATATTACTTATAGGACCTCCGGGTATTGGCAAGACACAGATTATGGAACAGATTGCGAGAGAGTGTAAAGTAGGACTTGTCTCTTATACGATTACACATCATACAAGGCAGAGTGCAGTTGGTCTGCCGTTTATTGTTGAGGAAGAATTTGACGGAAAAAAATATTCTGTCACAGAATATACAATGAGTGAAATTATTGCAAGTGTATATAGAAAAATTAAGGAAAGCGGCATTCCGGAGGGAATTTTGTTTATCGATGAGATAAATTGTGTGTCGGAAACGCTTGCACCGACAATGCTTCAGTTTTTGCAATGCAAAACATTCGGAAATCAGGAGATACCTAAGGGATGGATAATAATAGCGGCAGGAAATCCGGCAGAATATAATAAATCTGTAAGAGAATTTGACATGGTAACTCTTGACAGAGTAAGAAAAATAAACGTTGAAGCGGATTTTAATATATGGAAAGAATATGCGATAAACAGTCATATAAACAGGGCAATAATAAATTATCTTGAACTCAGGCCAAACAATTTTTATAAAGTTGAGGCAGATATAGACGGTATGCAGTTTGTTACGGCAAGAGGCTGGGAGGATTTGAGTAATCTTTATGATACATACAATGAGATAGGGATAAAAGTTGATGAGGATATAATTGCCGAATTTATACAGCATGAAGATACGGCAAAAGATGTAGCTGCGTATTTTGAACTTTATGAAAAATACAAAAATAATTACGGTATTTTGGATATACTTGCAGGAAATCCCGGAAAACAGGCATATCAAAACATATTTGACGCATCATTTGATGAGAGGATAAGCGTTGTAAACCTTTTGATAAGCGGACTTGAGGTATCATTTCATAAAGTATCGTTGAATAAGATGATTACTGATATATGGTATGATTTTCTGAAAAAATATAAAAATGGACTTGAAGAAAACGGCTATGAACAAAAAGAGTGTAGAGATACAGCAGGTATCGGTCAGGATGGAAGCATTTTTGCAGACATGTTTGAACAAAAGAAAATCGAATTTGACAGGAGTAAAAAAGCAGGCTTTTTAAGCAGAGATGAGATAAAAGCGAATGAATATATAATAGAAAAATTATCAAAGACACATATAAGCTCGGAAAAAGATGCAGATGCGGCATTTAGGGAAGCACTTACAGGATTTGAATGCATGAGACAGAAACTTGAAAAAAGCGAGGATTTGGCATCAGAACAGCTTGAAAATGTATTCTTGTTTATTGAAGAGACAATTGGTGCAGGTCAGGAAATGGTCGTATTTGTAACAGAGCTTACATTAAATAGTGAAACAGCTATGTTTCTTTCTGACAATCCGAGTGAAAAATATCTCAAATATAACAGTGAGCTTCTTGTCGGTACAAAGAAAGAAGAGATATTGTCAAAACTGAGAAAAGATGAGATTTACGGAGAAGAGCATGTAAGGGACTTCTGATAAGGCAATAAATTTTAATTATTTCTTAAATATTTTTAGGATAAACAAAAGTAACAGCTTAGCGTATTGAAAAAAATAATTTTTTGTATATCACTAAGCCGTTGTTTTTGTCATTTTACTGTATCGTTTCCCATCTTTCCATAAGTTCTTCAAGTCTGTCTGTATTTTGTTCTATTTTAGAAGAAATCTCTTGTAATTTAACAGAGTTAGTTGACACTTCATCTGTCTGTAAAAGTTCTGTGAGTTCTTCGTTTTCTGTTTCAAGTTTTTCAATTTCAGCTTCAATTTTCTTGACTTCATTTTCGATTTTTCTAAGACGAGCCTGTTCTTCCTTCTGTTGTTTCCAGCTGAGTTTTGTATCGGAAGCAGTATTATCTGAGCTGTCTGTATCAGAAATCATAGTGGAACTGTTTCCGGAGGTTTGATTTAAAGTCTGGGTATTAAGCTGCGCACGCTCATTGTCCTCTTTTTTCTCAAGGTAGTAATCGTAGTTACCGACATAGTTTACTATTTGATGTCTGGTAAGGTCAAGTATTCTTGTCGCTGTTTTGTTTATAAAAAATCTGTCATGAGATACATAGAGGACAGTTCCCTCAAAGTTATTTATTGCATTTTCAAGAATTTCCTTTGAGTCTATATCAAGGTGGTTTGTCGGCTCATCAAGGATGAGGAAGTTTGCATCTGACAACATAAGTTTTGCAAGAGATACACGACCTCTTTCTCCACCGCTCAGATTTTTGATTTTCTTAAAAACATCATCCTCCGTAAACAAAAATGCGGCAAGCATATTTCTTATCTGTGTATTTGTCATAGTAGGATATGTATCCTGAATTTCTTCAAATAATGTTTTTTCCATGTGAAGCACCTGGTGTTCCTGGTCATAGTATGCAATTTGGACATTGGTGCCGAGTGTTATGCTGCCTGTGTCAGGGGCAAGCATTTTGTTTATCATTTTCAGAATGGTAGTTTTTCCTGTACCATTGTCGCCGATTATGGCTACTTTTTCGCCTCGTTTTACTTCAAATGCAATGTCAGAAAAGAGTGAGTGTTCACCGAAACTTTTAGACAAATTTTTTATTGTGAGCACATCATTTCCGCTTTGTATCTTTGGAGTGAAAAGAAGATGCATCTGTGTGTTTTCTTCAACAGGTTTTTCGATACGTTCCATCTTATCGAGCATTTTTTGACGGCTTTCTGCACGTTTTATGGATTTTTCTCTGTTGAAAGAGCGAAGCTTTGTAATAACTTCCTCCTGATGTTTTATCTCAGCCTGCTGGTTCATGTACTGTTTCATAAGGCTGTCGAGAAGTGCCTGGCGTTTTGTTGAATAATCGCTGTAATTACCCGAAAAGACTGTTGAATGTGTCTGTCTTAATTCAACAACCTTAGTGACTATTTTATCAAGAAAATATCTGTCATGAGCAACTATTAAAACGGCACCCTTGTAGCTGTTTAGATAACCTTCAAGCCAGTTGATGGAATTCATGTCAAGGTGGTTTGTCGGCTCATCGAGTATTATTAAATCGGGAGCCTGTAAAAGCATTTTAGCAAGAGCAACTCTGGTTTTCTGACCTCCTGAAAGTTTTGAGATAGGTTTGCTAAAATCATTATCTTCAAAACCAAGACCTTTTAAGACACCGTTTATCTCACTTTCATATGAATAACCGTCAAGCTGTTCAAAGCGGTGTCTGGCATTATCGTACTGCTTGATAAGAGAGTCGAGTTCATCACCTGATGAGTTATTCATTTTCTCTGAGAGTTCATGCATTTTTTTCTCTAAAATCTTTACCTCAGGTTTAGCGGTCTGCATTTCTTCTATAATACTCTCACCCGATTCAAATTCCTGATTTTGTGCAAGATATCCGACAGAAGCGTCTTTTTTTATAATAATATCACCGGAATCGTAACCTTCTTTTCCTACTATAATTTTTAATAAGGTAGATTTACCGGAACCGTTTACACCTACGATGGCGGCTTTTTCGTTGTCATTTATATGAAATGATACATCATTTAAAACTACATCTGTTGCAAATGATTTGCTGATGTGGCTGCATTGTAATATCATATTTACCTCCGTGTGAAAAATTTATATACAAAAGTTAAGTATAAATTTGAACAGTGATTTTTGCAAGCTTAAAAATACAGACAGAAAAACTTTTTTGGAGTAATTCTGTCTGTATA
>ERZ1034873.1110-NODE-1110-length-10715-cov-7.885366_pt1 | contig 10715 bp, 8 predicted proteins | sample MGYA00520689_ERZ1034873 | MGnify/ENA primary metagenome ERZ1034873 (study PRJEB33766, sample SAMN09781722) | gut metagenome | biome: gut microbiome | host: Homo sapiens | place: Madagascar | study: EMG produced TPA metagenomics assembly of the PRJNA485056 data... | reverse complement strand
GGTGAAGTGGACACACCTGTAAGAATAAGGATAGCATAGCTATCAAACTTCTTTATAATTACTCTAATGAGTAATTACGAAGTTCCCACCTCTTTAGGTGGTGAGTAGTTCACTTTGGTACCGTTTGGATTATCCTATTTACATATGATAAAGCCGGACACAGGTTTGTTTTGAATCTGCCCATCCCTTATAGGAGCATAGTTTAATGAAATTCGTTGATGAAGCGGTAGTAAGAGTAGAAGCTGGTGACGGCGGTAACGGCTGTGTAAGTTTCAGACGTGAAAAGTTTATTCCGAAAGGTGGTCCTGACGGTGGGGATGGTGGTAACGGCGGTGACGTCTATTTAATGGCTGATTCAAACTTAAACACCTTGGTGGATTACCAATTTCAAAAGTTTTTTGTAGCTGGCCGTGGTGAAAATGGCGGTGGGGCTAATTGTACAGGGGCCCGTGGTTATGACGTAGTTTTGGCTGTACCTGTCGGGACTCGCGCTATCGACCATGAAACTGGTGAAGTTATCGGTGACTTATTAAAAGAAGGCCAGCGGTTGATGGTGGCTAAAGGTGGTTTCCATGGTTTGGGTAACACTAGATTTAAGAGTTCTGTAAACCGGGCACCCCGCCAAAAGACTGATGGGACCCAAGGCGATAAGCGTTTCATTAGACTTGAATTGTTATTGTTAGCTGACGTGGGGATGCTAGGTTTTCCTAATGCTGGTAAATCAACTTTCATTAGCCACGTAAGTGCTGCTAGACCAAAAATCGCAGATTATCCGTTCACAACTTTAGTGCCATCTTTAGGGGTAGTTCGCCTTGGGGTTGGTAAGAGTTTCGTGGTGGCTGATATTCCTGGTCTTATCGAAGGGGCTTCAGAAGGGGCTGGTTTAGGCCATCGCTTCTTACGTCACCTTGAACGTTGTCGTGTGTTGTTGCACTTAGTAGATCTTAAGCCTGTTGATGGCTCAGATCCGGCAGAAAATATTAAGATTATCGAACAGGAACTCCAAAACTACAGCGCAGAGTTGTATAAAAAGCCACGTTGGTTAGTATTTAACAAGTGCGATGCTTTAACTCAAGAAGAATGTGCGGAAATTGTAGCCGATACTCTTAAGAAGTTAGATCGTCCAGATGCTGAATATCGTGTTATTTCAGCTCGTGCTGGTACTAACGTCAGCGAACTTTGTTACGACGTAATGAGTGAAGTTGCCAAGATTCAGGAAGAAGAAACTGAACGTTTAGCAGAAGAAGAAGCTCAAGCTAAGAACGCTTCCTTTGTTTGGACAAAGAAGGAAAAAGAACAACCTGCTTATGTCGACGAAGATGAATTTGATGAAAATGACATTGAATTTGAAGATGATGAAGATATTGAGTTTGAAGATGACAAAGATCTAGACGAAACTGCTGCTTCTCAGGATGATGATGCTCAGTTTGATGCTGAAGATATCGACTTTGGGGACGATGACTTAGTAGATGACGAAGACGAAGCTAGTCATAAGGATAAGTAAAGTTAGTTATGATCTCACTTATTGTAGCGCACGCACGTAATTTGGTGATTGGAGCTAATGGCACCATGCCTTGGCATCTGCCGGCTGATTTACGTCACTTTAAAGATTCAACGATGGGATGCCCGGTTATCATGGGGCGTAGAACCTTTGCGAGCATTGGTCGCGCGTTACCTGGTAGACGCAACGTAGTTATTTCATCTAATCCAAATTTGGCTTTGCCAGCTGGCGTAGAGTTGGTCAATAGCCTTAAGGCTGCGATTGCTCTTTTAAAAGACGCTCCAGAAATTTTTGTGATTGGCGGGGGCATGCTCTACAAAGAGGCTCTACCTTTGGCTGATAGATTGTATCTTACCATCATTCAAGCTGAGATCGAAGGGGATACAAGTTTCCCCGCTTACGATTTAAATGCTTATCGCGTGATTGCCGAAAGTTTTTATCCAAAGGATGAAAAAAATGCCTACGACTTACGTTTTGTAACTTTAGAAAAAAAGTAAGTTTTAGCTGAGAAAAGCTAAAAGGAAAAGAAAGAAAAGAAGAGTCAAAAGTTCCAGATGCTCTAACCTCTTTTCCGTTATTTTCCTTTTAACTATCCTAAATTAAAGGCCTGTGAATTTAAAGTTTAGGTTGTTCATAGGCCTTTGTTCTATTTAGATTAGAGCTTTTAATATTAAGCAACAAGTTGGCTTGTGACATCCTCCCCCGCCTATAGAGGTGGGGGACTTCTTGCTGAGTTCAGTTAAAACCAAGAGTTAGATTCTTGAGGAATTTATTGGGAGTAACCACGTTAGGTTTTAACTTTTTATAAGGTCAATGCCATTACGGCTTGGTACGCTAAAGAAAGTTTTTGTTTCGGCGCACCAAGCGGTAAGAGAACCGCCCCAGATACAACCTGTGTCTAGGGCGATGATGTGTGGCAGGCGACATTGTCCCATTAGAGCCGCCCAGTGACCGAATAATAAAGTTTGTTTTTCTTCTGGATCTAACTCGAGTTTGCGGGCTTCAAACCAGGTATTGAGGTTTAAGCGACATGCTTCTGCCGGGCTAGATTTATTTTCAAAATCGAGTGAACCGTCTGGGCGGCAAAAACGAATACGGGTAAAAATATTTACAATGGTACGCCACCGAGTGATTCCTGAGAGTTGATCATCCCAAAGATCTGGTTTATCTGAATACATGTGTGATAAAAAAGTATTGAGAGTCAACGGATCTCTTAGAATGTGTTCAACTTCTTGAGCATGGTTTGTAGCTTGCGCGAGATTCCAACTAGGATCAATGCCAGCGTGAACCATTGAGATTGGCGTAGTTGGGTGGCTATACATAAGTGGAGTGTTAGCAAACCACTTAATGATATCAGGTAGTTCAGAAGAATTTAAAAGTGAATCTAGTTGATCGCGTTTTTTAGCGACTCTTTTGCCTTGGGCTACAGCCAAAAAGTTTAGATCATGGTTGCCAAGTACTGTATGGGCTCTATCGCCTAAATCCCAAATAAGATGTAAAACATCTAGTGGTTTAGGTCCGCGACCGATAATATCCCCTGTGAATATAAGCTCATCTGTGTGTTTATTGAATTTGATAAGTTGTAAAAGGGCGGTAAGTTCATCAAAACAACCGTGAACATCACCAATACAGTAAATGGACATTTAATCACCTCCGAACCTTGAAATTTTACCATTAATTGCTTCATTACGGACTGAAATCTCCCTGAAAATTACCAACCATAAACCAAAAATACAAAGTAAATTGAAACGTTTAAAAGTCAAAATTATGATTAAAAACACCTAAATCTTTACGGGGACTATTTTATTAATGAAAATAAATCATATACGTGATAAAATATCTTTAATACGTTAATTGTGTCCTGAGCTCTTCTGAAAAAATTAAAGCCCTCTAAAGGTAAAAAACTTAAATGTTATGAAGATTTAGCTGTGCATAAAGTTTTTACTTGGGGATTGGGACAATCATGCTTATTCAGGGCTTGGTGTGCTATATTAGTTTTGGGAAAGCACTCAGTAATAAAACGCCAATTTAGTGATACGGAGAAAAGAATGCCTTATATTAAGAAAGACTTTGTGGATAAGTTATTAACCAGAGTTGATATTGTTGATGTAATAAATTCACGAGTGAGACTTAAAAAGGCAGGTAATAGCTATACATGCTGTTGTCCTTTTCATGATGAAAAGACTCCAAGCTTTAGCGTAAACCAAAAGAAACAATTCTTTAATTGCTTTGGTTGTCACGAAGCTGGTAACGCCATTAAATTTATCATGAATTACGACAATGTGTCGTTTGCAGAGGCGGTGGAAGAAATTGCTTCTATGGCGGGTATGGAAGTTGAGTATGATGAGAGCAATACCAATGGCAAAGGGGGCTTTCAAGCTAACAAACCAGAAGTAGACTATTATCAATTATTAGAGCAAGCAGTTTCTTGTTTTCATGAAGAATTAAAACGAGCGCCACAAGCAGTAGCATATTTGTCAAGTCGTGGCATTACCGCGGAAACCATTGAAAAATATAAAATTGGGTTTGCCCCTGATAGTTGGGATTTTATTTTAAAGCAAGTCGGCCAAAACAATCCAACGCGCGTGAAAGCATTATTTGAAGTGGGTTTGGTTAATGAAAAGACTGGTAATGGTAAAACTAGTTACTACGATAATTTCCGTAATCGTGTCATCATTCCTATTAGAGATCGCCGTGGGCGCACCGTTGCTTTTGGGGGGCGTGTCTTAACTGACATTAAACCCAAATACATCAACTCTAAAGAAAGCCCAGTCTATAGCAAGGGACACGAGTTATTTAATTTAGATTATGTGCGTGATCTCAAACAAGAAGAACGTCGTTTCGTCATGATTACTGAAGGGTATATGGATGTTATTGCCCTCGATCAGTTCGGCGTGCATAACGCTGTAGCTTCTTTAGGGACCGCTACTACCACAATGCAACTTGATTTGCTTTTTAAGCAAGCTGACCGCATTGTATTTTGTTATGACGGGGACGAAGCGGGTCGGCACGCAGCTTGGCGAGCACTAGAAAATTCAGTTCCGACCATGCGTGACGACAAGGAATTGTGTTTTTGTTTTTTACCGCCAGAACATGACCCAGACACCATGGTGCGGGCGGTAGGAGCGTCAGGCTTTTTATCATACCTAGACAAAGCTGATTCATTTTCAGATTATGTGGGCGATATGATGAAGGTTAAATACAATTTGAACTCTGATGGCGGGCGCATTGCGATGCTAAATGAAACAGGGAATATGGCAGCGCAAATGGTAAATGCTCCTATTACTCGTTCCACTCTTGCGACCAAAATGGCGCGTTTGGCCAATTGGGATGTAGCTCGAGTTGAAGCTGTATGGCGCAATTTAGCTCGAAGTATGTTGCACAATGAGGGGGCTAAGCATTTTGGTCACCAGGAATGGGGCTCTGATAACGGGGCTCGACGTAGTCTCTCATCAAGTACGCCACAAGACGTAAGAATGACAGCAGTTAGATCCTTGGTAGCTCATTTGCTGCAGTATCCATATTTAAAAAATGAAATTCCAGACTTACCAGTTTTTCAGAAGCTACTTAAAGATTATGCTGATAAGAAGATGGAAATCATCAATGATTTATTAAGCCACATCGTTACAGGAAGTGAACATACCGGGCTTTTAGTTGAAAAGTATCGTAATAGTTCATATTATGAATTTATGAATTACTTAGCAGGGGTTGATTTAGAAAAGTCAGATGACAATGTCGAAATTAAAGTAGCTGATCTGTTAACTTTAATAAAGGCCTTGCTAGTTGAGGTCTTAGTAGCTAGAAATGTGGAACTACAGTCAAAGCTAAATCTCACGAAAGAGGAGCTCTTAGAAAGCCAAACCTTAGAGCGACGAATTCGTAATTTACGTGTTGTTTAAGTGAGAGGATGTGATAGCCAACTAGGTGAGTATAAAGGTATTTTTTCTGTAAATGTGAGGCAAATATTAGAAAAGCGGAGTTACAAGAAAAATTATAAGCAAGAAATCACGTTTTGGTTGTTAGATTAGTGTTAAATATTGTATAATCCCGGGGCTCATTGACTTGGGTAGGCTTTTTATTCTTTAAATAAACTGGTGAGACCTCCTGATGGCCACCACATACAGAAAATCGCACGACCGGAATAAAGTCGCTTAACCCACTGAGTAACAGATTACACAGAGTGCATGTTGGATCTATAAAAAAGGTTTTTATAATGGAAAATACTTCGAACGGCAATCCGATTATCAGCCAGCTGATTGCGGACGGTAAGGCCAAAGGTTATCTGACTCGTACGGAAATCATGGAGTATCTCCCTTCAGGGTATGATGACTCTGAACAGATTGGTGAACTTCAGCAGCAATTAGAAGAAAACGATATCCTTGTTTGTGACAAGGCCCCTGAAGCTGACGATATCAATTTTACTCAAAATGCAAACGAAGCAGACAACGTTATTTCCATCACTCCGGATATTGGGAAGACTACTGATCCGGTGAGAATGTACATGCGTGAAATGGGCACTGTTGGCCTTCTTGATAGAAAGAAGGAAGTCGACATTGCTAAGCGCATCGAAGAAGGTATCAACCAAGTTCAGGAATGTGTAGCTGAATACCCTAAAGCAATTGAATGCGTACTTAAGCAGTACGAAAAATTCCAATTAGGCGATATTCATCTTACTGATATTATTTCAAGCTTTGCTGATGATAAACAAGATGCTGAAGCTGAACAAGCAGCTGCTTCTGCTGAATCAAATGGTCAAGATGATCAAGAAGATGCAGAAAAGTTCGATCCAGAAAGTTTCAATGTTGACGACCTTAATGGTGATGAAGACGCTGAAATGGATGAAGGCGAAGAAAGCGGTGACGACGAAAATGTAGATGATGACGATGAAGAATCAGAAGATGGAACAGAAGACGGTCAGGGTGACTTCTCTAATTCAAATGATGATCAGATCGATATTGAATTAGCAGAAAAGATGTTCGATACTCTTCGTGAACGTTATGACGAAGCTATGTTGTGCATTGAAAAGCATGGTCGTGGTGGTAAGAAGACCAAGCAAGCTATTGGAAACTTAGCTGAACATTTTAAGAAATTCCGTTTAGTACCAAAGCTTTTTGAAGAACTCATTGCTAACATTCATGAAGTGATGAATAAAGTTAAAGCTCAAGATGCTACTTTGCGTAACATCATGGTTAACCAGTGCCGTATGAAAGCTGAAGACTTTAGAAAGTATTACACTGAACCAAAGAAAGAAGCTAGTATCGATTGGTACGAAAAAGCATGTAGCTTGAAGAAGCCTTTTGCCGAAAAACTTAAAACTTTTGAAGCTGAAGTTCGTGAAGTGGTAGCTAAACTTCATGATATCGAAACTGAAACTGGTCTTTCTATTGCTGAAATTCGTAAGATTAATGCAGATATTACCCAAGGTAATGAAACTGCTAAGCGCGCAAAGAAGGAAATGGTTGAAGCTAACCTTCGTTTGGTTATTTCTATCGCGAAGAAATATACCAACAGAGGCTTGTTGTTCCTTGATCTTATCCAGGAAGGTAACATCGGCTTGATGAAGGCGGTAGAAAAGTTTGAATACCGTCGTGGCTTTAAGTTCTCAACCTATGCTACTTGGTGGATTAGACAGGCGATTACTCGTTCTATTGCGGATCAGGCTCGTACTATTCGTATCCCTGTGCATATGATAGAAACTATCAACAAGCTCAATCGTATTTCTCGCGCTATGTTGCAGGAAAAAGGGCGTGAGCCAACTCCAGAAGAACTTTCTAAAAAGTTGGGGATGCCAGAAGATAAGATTCGTAAGGTTTTGAAGATTTCAAAGGAACCTATTTCTATGGAATCTCCGGTAGGTGACGATGATGATTCTCATATTGGGGACTTCCTTGAAGATAAGTCATTGCCATTACCAGCAGATGAAGCTACTTCTGAAAACCTTAAGGCTGTAACCGAACAGGTTTTAGCTGGCCTTTCTCCACGTGAATCTAAAGTATTACGTATGCGTTTTGGTATCGGTATGAATACCGACCATACTTTAGAAGAAGTTGGGCGTCAGTTCGACGTAACGCGTGAACGTATTCGTCAGATTGAAGCTAAGGCTTTACGTAAACTTCGTCACCCAAGTCGCTCTGAACCATTAAAGAGCTTCTTGGACGAATAAGTGTAAGCTGTTAGAAGATTTGATCTAGTTAATATAACCACCGTAATTCTAAAAATTTCGGTGGTTTTTTATTGACATCAACTTAAAGATAGATATAATTATCCACTGTGCATATGGCCCATTGGCGCAGTCGGTTAGCGCAGACGACTCATAATCGTTTGGTCCCCCGTTCAAGTCGGGGATGGGCCACCACCTATTATCTATGATCTAGATATTATCTTTTTTTCTTCCTTAATATATTTCATTTAGTCTTTGTTTTTGCGCTCCCCTTTGTATAATACGCTGTAAGAAAAACGGTAAACAAAACAACCTTAAAATTCATAACGTAGGTATTAGTTGCTCAATGCATGTTTAAGCTGCGTTGTGGGAAGTTCCCGCTTGGAGATTCTTTATCTTCATAACGAGAACAGGTATATTGTGTTTGTAGCGAATCGAAAAGATTTAAAAGTTTGGTATCAAGAATTGTAAATTTAAGGAAGAGCATTATGACCACCTCGGCTCCTGAATTTGTATTAACCATGTTAGACCGTGCCCAAGGTGGAGATGCTTTTGCCTATTATGAAGGTAAAAAGATTTTTGTTGCTGGTGCTTTGCCGCAAGAAGAAGTAAAAGTTCGTTTAGGGGCTGAACATCCAACTTTTTTTACTGGGGAATTACTTGAGATTCTCAAACCATCTCCCGATCGCGCACCTAACTTTTGTGCTCACGGTTGTGGGAGCTGTAGCTATACCTGCGTGCGTTATGAAGCTGAACTTCAGGATAAACGTAGACGTTTAGCAGCTTTGTACGCTTCAACTAAAGAAGCTAACATAGTAATGCAGGCCCCAATTCATGCGATGTCAGATCCTTTTGCTTACCGTAATAAATCGGTGTGCGCATGTTCCACCCAAGGTGGAAAACTTACTATTGGGCTTTATGCTCGTGGTAGTCACGACATTATTCCATTAGCCTCTTGCGCGTTAGAAGCGCGTTGGATGACTGATGCTCGTGAAAAAATCAGTTCTTTTTTTGCTGCGCAAGACCCAAATTTAGCGCCTAATCTTCGTTACATCTTTTTACGAGGGGCTGATGAAGGTGAACGTATGTGTGTATTGGTATTCTACGCTGAACCTTCTGCTGATTTTATTGCGAAAGTCGCTTCTCTCTACACTGAACTTAAGCTGTCCTCTTTAAAAATCAACATTAACAATTTACCGGGTAATAGAATCTTAGGCCCTAAATTTATCCAAGTTGCGGGTAAGGAAACGATTGAAACTTCTATTTTAGGGAATAAATTTGCCATCAATGCTGAGTCATTTTTGCAGATAAACCCAACTCAAGCGGAAGTTATGTATAAGCGGGCGTTAGAGCTTTTAGCGCCAAAGGCTACTGATGTGGTAGCGGATTTATACTCAGGAGCGGGGACTATTAGCTTATATGTGGCGAAGAAGGTAGATCAAGTAATTGGTATTGAGTGCGTCGATTCGGCTGTTAATGATGCTAAATCTAATGCTAAGCTAAATGGTATTACTAATGTCGAATTTAAATGTGGATTAGTTGAAAAAATTTTTCCGCAGCTTGCAGCTCAGGGAATAAAGATTGATAGCGCAATTTTAGATCCGGCGCGCAAAGGGGCGGCTCCTGAAGTTTTTCAAACGTTGGCGGCCTTTGGAGTGCAACGTTTTGTTTATATTTCTTGTAACCCAATAAGCCAAAAACGTGATTTAGAAGTGGCGGCTAAATATGGTTATGAATTAAGAGCTTTTGAAGCAGTTGATATGTTCCCACATACCGATCACGTCGAGACGGTGGTATTACTGTCAAGGGAGAAACAGAACGGCTGAAAAGCCCGTAAAATCAAGGGTTTGGCGAGTTTTGTGTTTTTGAACAAAAGAGGGTAAAAAGGCATTTTTGGCTGTATCTGAAAATACACTTTAGCCAAGAGATACAGAGGTTGAGGCTACGGTTTTATTATTATAATTGGTATTCAATCCGGGGGACCTATGGACATAAAGGAAAGAATTGATAAATGTGTAGATAAATACAAAGAATATGCAGAGAGTCCAGAAGCTTTTGCTGTACTTTTCGTTAAAAAGCATTTGAAAACATTAAAATGGATCAAGATTACAGATTATGATTATATCGGTGATGAAGGTTATAGAAAACTGAAATTTTCATACGTTGAATGTGAACTTTTTGAGAGAACTATAACTCCGAAGTATCCCAAAAAGAGTGATTATGAATCTGAGGAATATTATATCCGGGTATGCAGAGCCATCACCTGGAAAACGGCGCATAGAGATATATCTTTACAGGAAGAAAAGGGGGTTAAAGGAGAACTTAAAACATTAACGGTTGTACGCAAACTCATTTCCAAGGCTAGGAAATATAAGAGGTTTGTTTTGAAGGACTTCTCAATTAATAATTACAAAGAACTGCAACAGGAACTTGATAAGTTTGGGGCTAAGGCAATAGATAAGGTTCCGGAAGCTAGCAGAAAATACGTATATGAGAAGAAGGTTTGGAAACCTGCTGTTTATAGTCCTAGTAAAATAATAATAAAGTAGAACAATAACTCCGTAGTACACAAAAGTAGTCGCTTTCAGGGCGTGTGAACCAAACTCTGTAAATTAGATATATCTAAAAATATCGTAAAAACTCCTGAGATATAATTTAACCTATATAATCAGGAGTTTTCATTATGGTTAAAGAAAAAAAGACTGTCCACCGAATCCAAATGACGGATGGGAAACGTCAGATCATTCAGCAACTACTTCAGGAATATAACATTGAAACCACAGCTGATATACAGGCAGCACTCAGAGACCTTTTAGGTGGAACCATCAAGGAAATGATGGAATCAGAGATGGATCAGCATCCTGGATATCAGAAATCCGAACGCTCAGACAGTGATGATTATCGTAACGGTTATAAAAAGAAAACCGTAAACAGCAGCATGGGAAGTTTGGAACTTAATATCCCACAGTGTTAGTGCCAAACTGAAAATGTAGAAATTCGCCAAACTGAAAATGTAGAAATTCGCCAAAGTGAAAATGTCGTTTTTTCAGCTAA
>ERZ1034873.1105-NODE-1105-length-10728-cov-4.981074_pt1 | contig 10728 bp, 10 predicted proteins | sample MGYA00520689_ERZ1034873 | MGnify/ENA primary metagenome ERZ1034873 (study PRJEB33766, sample SAMN09781722) | gut metagenome | biome: gut microbiome | host: Homo sapiens | place: Madagascar | study: EMG produced TPA metagenomics assembly of the PRJNA485056 data... | reverse complement strand
AAATGTATAGGAATGGGAGCCTTTTAGAATGAGAAAAAAATCTCATATTTCTCTTGCAAGATATATTGTGAACAGTCTTGATGACAAAGAATTAAAAAAACACAGATTTTCATTTTATATTGGAAGCATTCTCCCTGATATCAAGCCTTCTTTTATTTACAAAAGACATGAAATCAATGGGACATTTCCATATGTAAAAAAACATATAGCCCGATTGTCTGAGGGACAGAAAGTTATGAATAAAAAGGGAGGAAAATATTACAGAGATTTAGGACAGGTCAGCCATTATCTGGCAGATTATTTTACATTTCCACATAATAAAATATATCCGGGAGGATTTAAGGATCACTGTTCCTATGAAGAAAAGCTGAAACGTGATCTAAGGTCTTATATTAAAAGCGGGGAAGCTGAGAAACAATATGTATCCGGCGGATATTTTGTGGATGCGAAAGCGCTCTGCGATTATATCCAGAAAGCACATGATGATTATATTGCACGAAAACATGATGTTGCAGATGATATTACGCATATTGTTGAGGTAAATCACAGGGCAATTGAGGGAATGATAGAAGTTCTTGCGAGAAAGAGCGAAAATCACCGTCTGAAACACTCATAATAGAGGAAAATGTGACATCTGTTGTCGAAAAATGGGGAGAAGTGGCATGCTGTTTTGATTGATTTTTGCATGATTTAGGAGTAATATGTAAATATCAATGAAAAGGGCATCATAAGTACCATAAAACGCCAGCAACGCGATGAAAGTGGCATAGGAATCTTGGCAGTCAAGGAGGATTCATATGAACAAAATCGAAGAAATTCAAAGAGAAATTGAGTCCGTCAGATCAGAACTCAATAAGTCATTTTTACAAAACGATGAATTCGAGGAGTATTATCGAAAAAGTACGGAGCTAGACAGGCTGATTGAAGAATACCTGGAGAGAAAGCAGCAGGTACAGATGAGCTGACAGACAGCCGAATATGGAAAATATTATTTTAAGAACGATAGGACAAAGGTACTATCGTTCTTTTTTGTGCAGCAAATTAGTAACAGTACTGCAAAAAAACCTTGGAAAATCAAGGAAATTCTTGATTTTTTCTTAAGAGTGGTTTAAGATGTATATAAATGTGGAGGAAAGTGGTACGAAATGGTGCAAAGTGGTAGATGAGATCCTGTTTGGTGGAAGATCAGATCTTTAGGATTTTAGTTCCACTTAAAGGCAGGTGTTTGTGTTATGTTCATGGGAGAATACAATCACACAGTGGATCCGAAAGGCAGACTGATTATCCCTGCAAAGTTCAGAGAGCAGCTTGGCGATGAATTTGTAGTGACAAAGGGATTGGATGGATGCTTATTTGTGTATACCAAAGACGAATGGCACAACATCGAAGAAAAGTTCCGGGGGATTTCCATGACCTCTAAGGACGCCAGAAAGTTTTCACGTTTTTTCTTCGCAGGAGCAGCGGCATTAGAGCTGGACAAGCAGGGAAGAATTTTGCTTCCTCCGGTTTTAAGAGAGTACGCTGATTTACAAAAAGATGTCGTTTTAGTCGGCGTATTAAGCCGGGTAGAAATCTGGGATAAAGACAGATGGTTAGAGAATACCTATGACGAAGATGAGATGGATGACATCGCAGAACATATGGCAGAGTTGGGATTTAGCATTTAGAGGTGAGGACAGTGGAATTTCATCATTATTCTGTATTATTGAATGAAACTATTGAAAATTTGAATATCAGACCGGATGGAATTTATGTGGACGGAACCTTAGGCGGCGGCGGACATTCCTATCAGATATTGAAGTGCTTAGGAGAAAAAGGCAGACTGATCGGAATTGATCAGGATGCAGATGCAATCCGGGCAGCAGGTGAACGCCTTACAGAGTTTGGAGACAAAGCCACACTGATCCGCAGCAACTATGCCAATATGAAAGAGGAATTACATGCAATCGGAGTGGACAAGGTAGATGGTATTGTGCTCGATCTTGGTGTCTCTTCCTTCCAGTTAGATACACCGGAACGTGGATTTACTTACCGCGAACCGGATGCACCGCTCGATATGCGTATGGATGACAGACAGAGCCAGACAGCGAAAGATATCGTTAATGGCTACAGTGAAATGGACTTATACCGTATTATCCGCGATTATGGGGAAGATAAATTTGCAAAAAATATTGCAAAGCATATTGTAAAAGAACGTCAGAAGAAGGCGATTGAGACAGCGGGGGAATTGACAGAAATTATAAGGGCAGCCATCCCGATGAAAGTACAGGTGACCGGGGGACATCCGGCAAAGCGTACATTTCAGGCAATCCGCATAGAACTGAATCACGAACTTGAAGTGCTTAGAGATCATTTAGATGAGATGATTGATCTTTTAAATCCAGGTGGAAGGATCTGCATTATCACATTCCACTCATTAGAAGACCGGATTGTAAAGTCTAATTTTAAGAGAAATGAAAATCCATGTACCTGTCCGAGTGATTTCCCGGTCTGTGTCTGTGGAAAAGTTTCAAAAGGGAAAGTGGTTACGAGGAAACCGATTCTTCCGTCGGAGAAGGAACTGGAAGAGAATTCAAGATCAAAAAGTGCAAAACTTCGGGTGTTTGAACGAAGATAAAGCAGGGAGGACTTAGTATGAAAAATCAGACGGAGAGGAGAGCTTCCGAAAGAAATTATTATGTGGATGGCAATACGGTGCGCCGCATGGAAGCAGTACCTGATTACCGAAGAGAAAGACGGGAAAGAGAAGAAAGAGAGCGGGAAGAACAACTGCGCAGAAGAAAGCGTCAGGTAAGAAGAAATCAGGAACGCCAGCTTCGGATGAGCAAAAGCTATGTGGTATTTCTTACAATGGCGGTGACAGTATTTGGCATATTTGCAGGTACTTACATAAAAATACAGTCAGATATGACTGCAAGAATGAATACGATCAGCAGTTTAGAAAGCCAGATTGCAGATTTAAAGGCAGACAATGATGAGGCTTATAAAAGAATCCGTATGTCTGTAGATCTTGACAGTGTCAGAGAAAAGGCACTCAATGAACTTGGAATGTCATATGCGAAAGAATCCCAGATTATTTATTATACGGTTGAAAATGATGATTTTATGAATCAGTATAGCGAGATACCGCAGAAATAACAGAGAGTTACTGATATAAGAAATGCAGGGGTAAGGATGGCAGCAAAGAAAAGAAGAAAACCATGGTTGAAGTTTCCAAAACGCATGCAGAAAAAACTGATCGTCATGTTCAGCGTAATTGCAGTTTTATTGACAGGGCTGATTGGAAGACTTATGTATATTGAATATACCAGCGGTGATAAATATGAGAAAATCGTTTTGTCACAGCAGGAATATGACAGTCAGACCATTCCGTATCAGAGAGGCGATATTGTGGACAGCAAGGGTACTGTGCTTGCAACCAGTATCGCCGTTTATAATGTCATTTTAGACTGTTCTGTCATGACTAGCAAGGAAGAATATATTGAGCCTACAATTCAGGCCCTTGCAAGTTGTTTTGAGGATTTAGACAGCAGTACACTGTATGGGTATGCAAAAGACCAGAAAGACAGTCGCTACATTGTATTAAAGAAGAAAGCTTCCTATGAAGAGATACAGCCATTTGTTGAAATGCAGGAGGCTGCAGATGAAAAGGGAAAAAAGTTAAATCCCAATATCAAGGGTGTGTGGTTCGAAAAAGAATACCAGAGAGAGTATCCTTATGGCGCACTGGCAAGTTCCATTGTAGGATTTACAGCTTCCGGAAATGTTGGCGTGAATGGACTAGAACAATATTACAATGAGACATTAAACGGTGTGGATGGCAGAGAGTATGGGTATTTAAATACGGATAATAATTTCGAAAAAACCATCAAGGCGGCAAAAAACGGTAACACGGTCGTATCCACGATAGATTCTCATATCCAGTCTGTAGTGGAACAGAAAATTGCAGATTTTAATGAAGCTTATACTGGAAATTTCCGTGAGGGTGAGCCGGGAGCAAGTCATGTCGGGGTACTGATCATGAATCCGAATAATGGAGATGTTCTTGCCATGGCAAATTATCCGAATTATGACCTGAGTAATCCAAGGGATCTTTCAGCATATTATACGCAGGAAGAAATTGATGCAATGGATGAAGATACACAGATGGATGCTTTGAATAAGATCTGGCAGAACTTCTGTACCACATATACTTACGAGCCTGGATCTACTGCAAAACCATTTACCGTAGCGGCGGGACTTGAAACAGGTAAAGTTTCAACAGGTGACAGTTTTTACTGTGATGGATATGAGCACGTGGGAGGACATGATATTCACTGTGTAAACAGAAGCGGACACGGAATGGAAACGCTTGAACAGACGCTTATGAATTCCTGCAACGATGCGATGATGCAGATATCCTATCGTCTGGGAAGCGATATTTTTACGAAGTATCAACAGATATTTGGCTTTGGCCAACGGACAGGAATCGATCTTCCGGGAGAAGCAAGAACAGATTCTTTGATATATACGGCAGATAATATGGGACCGGTCGATCTTGCAACAAATGCATTTGGTCAGAACTTCAATACGACGATGATACAGCTTGCCACGGCATACTGTTCCCTGGTCAATGGAGGAAGTCTTTATCAGCCACATGTAGTAAAAAGAATCACAGATGAAGCTGGAAACACGATCAGTGAAGTGTCACCTACCCTGCTGCGGGAGACGGTATCAAAGTCAACAAGTGATGCGTTAAAACAGTATATGTATTCTACGGTTACAGGCGGTACTGCGGTGACGGCAAAAGTGGATGGATATTCCATGGGTGGAAAAACCGGTACAGCGCAGAAGGCAGGACGTGACGGAGTGAACTATCTGGTGTCATTTATTGGATTTGCACCGGTTGAGAATCCACAGCTTGTCATTTATTGTGTTGTGGATGAACCAAATGTTGCAGAACAGTTTCACAGTACTTATGCACAGAATATTGTAAGAGAGATTCTGGAAGAAGTTCTTCCTTATATGAATATATATCGGGATGAAGAAACCACCGGTCTTCACGAAGGCTGGGGAATCAAGGGAGAAGATGAAGGTGATGTCGGAGATGTGACGGCAGCGGATGTTGCAAATGCTACGGCAGAGGAAAGTCTCGATGTGCCGGATACGACGGATGAACTTCCGGAGAATATGGGAGAGCAGCCTGCTGAAGATATTGATCCGGGAGCGGATGAAGGACAGCAGTAAAGAAAAGTATAAAACAAAACACATAACCTCACGAAAGTAAGAATAAAATGCTATGAAAACTTTTGTGAGGTTTTTGTATATGCCGCAGGAACTTCCTTTTTATAGAAGTAAAACATTTCATCGAAAAAAAATCATGGTGATGTTTACCGTTATATTCCTGGCAATTTTGTTTCTGCTTGGAAGACTGGTGTATCTTATGATATTCTGTTCCGAATATTATGGACGGAAGGCGCAGAACCTCCATGAGAGGGAACGCGATATTAAGGCGGCAAGAGGAAAGATTTTGGATGCAAATGGAGTGATACTTGCCACAAACAAATCAGTTTGCACGATATCGGTTATACACAGCCAGATTGTGGATGCGGATGCGGTGGTTGGGGCACTGGTAAAAGAACTCGGACTGCCGGAGGAAACAGTGCGAAAAAGAGTGGAAAAAGTGAGTTCTATCGAACGTATCAAAACAAATGTGCCAAAAGAGACGGGAGATAAGATCCGGGCATATAAACTAGCCGGAATCAAGGTCGATGAAGATTATAAGAGGTATTATCCGTATGATACATTAGCATCAAAAGTGTTGGGATTTACAGGAGGGGACAATCAGGGAATCGTGGGACTGGAAGTAAAATATGATTCCTATCTTCAGGGAACAAATGGGAAAATACTGACACTTACAGATGCAAGGGGGATCGAAATTGAAAATGCCGGGGAGACGAGACTTGAGCCGGTCAATGGATATGATCTTAATATTTCCATGGATTATAATATCCAGTTATACTGTGAACAGGCAGCTGAGAAAACATATATCAAAAAGGATGCAAAATATGTGTCCGTGATTGTGATGAATCCGTCCAACGGGGAAATTTTAGCGATGGTTAATTACCCTGAGTTTCATCTGAATGATCCGTTTACATTGGTGGAAGGAGAAAATGTTCTGGCAGAGAAAAAACAGGATCTTTTAAACCAGATGTGGAGAAATCAGTGTATCAGCGATACTTATGAACCGGGATCTACATTTAAAATCATCACGGCGGCAGCGGCGTTAGAACAGGGGGTTGTGAAACTGACAGATAATTTTTACTGCCCCGGATATAAGCTGGTGGAAGATCGGAGAATACGTTGTGCCAAAACAACCGGACATGGGGCGGAGACATTTGAAACGGGAATCATGAATTCATGCAATCCTGTTTTTATAGAACTTGGGGAAAGACTTGGAGTTGATAATTTCTATAAATATTTCAATCAGTTTGGACTTCTCTCAAAAACAAATGTGGATCTGCCCGGTGAAGCGGCAACGATCATGCACAAAAAGGAAAACGTCGGTCCTGTGGAACTTGCAACGATATCGTTTGGACAGTCATTTCAGATTACGCCGATGCAGCTTGTGACGACCGTTTCTTCTATTATAAATGGAGGGCAGCGTATCACACCACATTTTGGAGTAAAGATTACCGGGGAAGGCGGCAGTGAGGTAGAAACCTTACGATACGAGACAAAAAATGACATCTGCACAAAGGAAACATCGGAAACAATGCGTTATCTGTTAGAGAGGGTTGTCTCCGATGGCAGTGGAAAGAATGCCAAAATAGAAGGATTTTCCATTGGCGGGAAAACTGCCACGTCACAGACGCTGCCAAGGAGTGACCATAAATATATCTCGTCATTTTTGGGATTTGCGCCGGCAGATGATCCGAAAGTACTGGTGCTTGTTGTGATCAACGATCCGAAAGGAACCTATTATGGTGGACAGATCGCCGCACCGGTTGCCAAAGAAATTATGGAAAACATTTTACCGTATCTTGCGAAATGATAAAAAATGACGTATACTGTTGTGTTGTTAAAAAAATACATGAGGTGTGTAAACCTGTTATGCGCAAAACCGGCGCAGGAATGGAGATTATTATGACATATGAAATTGTAATACCGGTAATTATCGCATTTGCGATCAGTGCATTGTTAGGACCGGTAGTGATACCGTTCTTAAGAAGACTGAAGGTAGGACAGACAGAACGAAAAGAACTAGAATCCCATTTAAAGAAAAATGGAACACCGACAATGGGGGGGCTTATGATTCTTGCAAGTATTATCATAACATCCCTCTTTTATGTAAAAGATTATCCAAAGATCATTCCGATTCTCTTCATGACAGTTGGATTTGGTGTGATTGGATTTTTAGATGATTATTTAAAAGTAGTATTACGTCGTTCTGACGGACTGCTTGCATGGCAGAAGATGATTCTTCAGATCATCGTCACAGGTGTATTTGCAGTGTATATGGTGAAATATTCCGGCGTGGCACTTACCATGCTGATCCCGTTTTCCGGGGGAAAATACTTAGATCTTGGATGGCTGTCGATTCCGGTTCTGTTTTTTGCAGTAGTCGGAACTGTAAACGGAACAAATTTTACCGACGGACTTGATGGATTAGCATCAAGTGTCACGATTATGGTTGCAACTTTCTTTTCTGTTGTGGCGATTGGAACCAATGCAGGAATTGCACCGATTACCTGTGCAGTTGTGGGTGCATTGCTTGGATTTTTACTGTTTAATGTATATCCTGCAAGTGTTTTTATGGGAGATACCGGTTCTTTGGCGCTGGGCGGTTTTGTTGTGTCCACGGCATATATGATGCAGATGCCGCTTTTTATTCTGATTGTGGGACTGATTTATCTGGTGGAAGTCTTATCTGTTATCATTCAGGTCACTTATTTTAAGAAGACAGGCGGAAAACGTATTTTCCGTATGGCTCCGATCCATCACCATTTTGAACTTGGTGGGTGGTCAGAGACAAGAGTTGTTGCAGTATTTTCAATTACAACAGCAATTTTATGCCTGATCGCTTTACTGGCGATGTAAAAGACGGCATGCAGTCTGCAGCTGCAGGTTTACCCGTGGATAGAAGTTTATGACTGAAAATTAGATAGAATGGAGTAATGCATGGATCTGAAAGGAAAACAGGTACTGGTGGCAGGGCTTGGAAAAAGTGGGGTTGCCGCTGGGGCGTTACTAAAGAAAAAGGGCTGTGAAGTCTGTCTGTTCGATGGAAATGAGACGTTCGATGCAGATGCATTAAGGGAAAAATATCCGTTTTTTTCGGATTGCCCGTTGTGGATTGGCAATCTGCCGGATGGGGCGCTTTTGCAGATAGAACTTGTGCTGGTAAGCCCGGGCATACCACTGGATTCGCCGGTCATGCAAAAGATATATCACGCCGGAATACCGGTATGGGGAGAAGCGGAGTTGGCGTTTTGTCTCTCAAAAGGCCGCGTTGCGGCGATCACAGGTACAAATGGCAAGACAACGACGACAACACTGGTGGGAGAAATTTTAAAACAATGCTATCCGGAAGTTTTTGTTGTTGGAAATATTGGTATCCCTTATACCTCGATTGCAGAGCAAACGACAGAACAGACTGTTACAGTGGCGGAGATCAGCAGTTTTCAGTTAGAGACGATGGAAACATTCCACCCGTCCGTTTCTGCAATCCTAAATATCACGCCGGATCATCTTGACAGACATCACACGATGGAAGCGTATATACGGGCAAAGGAGAGCATCGTAAAGTGCCAGACAAAGGGAGATACCTGTGTACTCAATTACGAGGATGAAATACTTCGCGCATTTGCACAAACTCTTGATGTAAAGGTATTGTTTTTCAGCAGTAAAAGACCATTGAAAGAGGGAATTTATCTGCAGAAAGATACCATCTGGATTGCCCAAAAAGGAAAAGAACCGGAACGTCTGGCGGACATTCATGAGTTGAAACTTCTGGGGACACATAATTATGAAAATGTCATGGCAGCTTCCGGTGTTGCACTTTGTATGGGAGCACCTATTGGTACTGTACAGAGTGTGTTAAAAGAGTTTCGGGGCGTGAAACACCGTATTGAATTTGTGAGAGACCTGCATGGAGTTTTGTATTATAATGATTCTAAGGCAACAAATCCGGATGCAGCAATTCGCGGGATTGGGGCAATGAATCGCAGGACGATGCTGATAGGTGGCGGTTATGATAAGAATCTTGAATTTGATGACTGGATTGAAAGCTTTGCCGGAAAAGTAAAATGTCTTTTGCTGATCGGACAGACAAAAGATAAGATTGCGATCTGTGCAAGGAAACATGGCTTTGAGAATATTGTATGTTGTGATACCTTAAAAGAGGCAGTCGATATCTGTTACAGATTATCAGAACCCGGGGAAGCGGTATTACTTTCACCGGCGTGTGCGAGCTGGGGGGATTTTAAGGATTATACGCAGCGTGGAGATTTATTCCGGCAATATGTCATGGATCTGCCGGAATAAAAAAGACCAGAATGTTCCGGTCAGACAGGTTTTAAATAGATGAGGAAAAATTATGGCAAGAAGACGGGAAAATGAAAAAAAACAAAAATCAATCCGGTATTTTGATTACAGCCTGTTGTTTCTGATTATATTTTTGCTGTGCTTTGGGCTGATTATGTTATACAGTACCAGTTCCTACTATGGTTCGACGAGATTTGGAGATGCAGCATATTATGTGAAAAGACAGATGTATGCAAGCGCACTTGGAATAGTGGCAATGCTCTTTATTTCAAGAATCCCATATAAATTTTGGATGCAGGTTTCGACGCTTGCGTATTTTGTGGCACTGACACTTTGTACAGCAGTTATTTTTGTCGGAACAAGTGCTAAGGGACAGTCGAGATGGTTTAGAATCGGACCAATCCAGTTCCAGCCGTCTGAGATTGCAAAAATTGCAGTTATTATTTTCCTTGCGACGATCATCTACAAAACACCAAAACGCATTGGTGAGTTCAAAAGCCTGGTTAAGATTATGCTTTTTATTCTGCCGATTTTTGCAGTAGTTGCTTATAATAACCTGAGTACGGCGATTATTATTTTAGGAATTGCTGTTTGTATGCTCTTTGTTGCGAGCCCTAAATATTTACAGTTTATCATAATGGGAATGGGGGTAGGCTTGTTTGGTGCGCTTTTTATCCTGCTGGCCTCTTACCGTGCAGAGCGTGTTATGATCTGGCTGCACCCGGAGGATTATGAAAAAGGGTATCAGACATTACAGGGATTATATGCGATTGGTTCGGGAGGACTCTTCGGAAAAGGTTTAGGAGAGAGTATGCAGAAACTTGGCTTTATTCCAGAGGCACAGAATGATATGATCTTTTCTGTTATATGTGAGGAACTTGGCCTTTTTGGTGCTGTCTGCCTGATCCTGCTGTACCTGCTTATTATATGGCGTCTGATGATCATTGCAAACAATGCATCGGATCTTTATGGGGCATTGATCGTAGTTGGCATTATGGCACATTTGGCAATTCAGGTATTGCTTAATATTGCGGTTGTGACAAACACAATACCAAATACAGGAGTATCACTGCCGTTTATCAGTTACGGAGGAACATCCATATCAATTTTACTGGCGGAGATGGGATTAGCACTTTCTGTGTCGAGGGGAATTAAATTAGAGGTTGCCTGATTATGAGGATCAAAGAACAGAGAAAAAGAAAA
>ERZ1034873.1101-NODE-1101-length-10753-cov-5.714526_pt1 | contig 10753 bp, 8 predicted proteins | sample MGYA00520689_ERZ1034873 | MGnify/ENA primary metagenome ERZ1034873 (study PRJEB33766, sample SAMN09781722) | gut metagenome | biome: gut microbiome | host: Homo sapiens | place: Madagascar | study: EMG produced TPA metagenomics assembly of the PRJNA485056 data... | reverse complement strand
GGCCTAGAGGATGTGATCGCGGGAATCTCTCTGTACCGTCCGGGCCCGATGGACTTTATCCCGAAGTATATCAAGGGTAAAAATGATGCAAAAAATATCACTTACGAATGTAAGGAACTGGTGCCGATCTTAGAGCCGACGTATGGATGTATTGTCTATCAGGAGCAGGTTATGCAGATCGTACAGCATCTTGCGGGATATACAATGGGACAGGCAGATAATATCCGTCGTGCCATGAGTAAAAAGAAGCAGTACGTGATCGATGCGGAGCGTAAGAACTTTGTCTATGGGAATGAAGAAGAGGGCATTAAAGGCTGCGTCGCAAATGGCATTGATGAGAAGGTTGCAAACAGCATCTACGATTCGATGGTGGACTTTGCCAAGTATGCGTTTAACAAGTCACATGCAGCGGCATACGCGGTTGTTTCCTATCAGACGGCATATTTAAAATATTACTATCCGGTAGAATTCATGGCGGCACTGATGACTTCTGTGATGGACAATACGACAAAGGTATCTGAATATATCTATACCTGCAGGCAGATGGGGATACAGATCCTTCCGCCGGACATCAATTATGGAGAAGGGGGCTTCTCGGTTTCCGGTAATTCGATCCGTTATGGATTATCAGCGATTAAGAGTATCGGCCGTCCGGTGATCGAGGCGATCGTGGCAGAGCGGAAGGAACGCGGCAGATTTACGACACTGAAGGACTTTATTACAAGAATGTCCGGACGGGAAGTGAATAAGCGGACGATTGAGAACTTTATCAAGGCAGGAGCACTCGATGGCTTAGAAGGCAACCGCAGACAGAAGATGATGATCTACGGTTCGCTGCTTGATAATATCAACCATGAGAAAAAGACTTCAATGGCAGGTCAGATGACATTATTTGATCTTGCTTCCGAAGACACCAAAAAGGACTTTGAGATCCGGCTGCCAGAGGTGGAAGAGTATGAAAAGGAAGTTCTTTTAGGCTTTGAAAAAGAAGTCCTTGGCGTCTATATCAGTGGGCATCCGTTAGAGAATTATGTGGAGAAGCTTCGTAAGAATACTTCCCACGTGACCACAGACTTTGTGATCGATGAAGAGACGAATGCGACCAAGGCGCGTGATAATGAGACCGTTGTGATCGGCGGTATGATCACAGATAAAGTCATCAAGTATACCAAAACAAATAAGCCGATGGCGTTTATCACAGTAGAAGATCTTGTGGGAACCGTTGAAGTAATTATTTTCCCGAAGGACTATGAGAAGTACCATATGCTCTTAGAGCCGGAAGCAAAGATCTTCGTCCGGGGGCGTGCCAATATCGAAGAAGACCGTGGCGGTAAGATCATCTGTGAGCGGATCGTACCGTTTGATGCAACGAAAAAGGAACTCTGGCTTCAGTTTGCAAATATGCAGGAATACCAGGAAAAGGAATCCGGGCTGCTAGAAATGATGCATAATTACGACGGCAGGGATGTAGTTGTCATCTATCTGTCGGAAACAAAACAGATGAAGCGGCTTGGAAATAACCGGAATGTCTGCATAAATGACGATTTATTAGAAATACTATATACGTTTATTGGTAAAAATAATGTAAAAGTCGTTGAAAAATCGCTGGAAGGCATTGCAAAATAACTGTCTAAGGATTAAAATAGTGAAGACAATCGGTAAATTGTATGAACAGGTATTAGATAAAGAGAAGCTCTATATTATATAGGAGGTAATAGAAATGGCAAAAGAAATCAACACAATCGGTGTGCTGACAAGCGGTGGCGATGCACCGGGAATGAACGCTGCAATTCGTGCAGTGGTACGTGAGGCGATCGCTAAGGGAAAAAAGGTAAAAGGAATTAAGCGGGGATACGCTGGTCTGCTTCAGGAAGAAATCGTTGACATGGAAGCAAAGGATGTATCCGATATCATACAGCGTGGTGGTACGATCTTACAGACTGCAAGATGTATGGAATTCGTGACCCCGGAAGGTCAGGCAAAGGGTGCCGAGATCTGTAAAAAGCATGGAATCGACGGAATCATCGTAATCGGTGGAGACGGTTCTTTCAAGGGAGCACAGAAGTTAGCAGCACTTGGCATCAATACGATCGGTGTACCGGGAACGATCGATTTAGATATTTCCTGTACCGATTATACGATCGGTTTTGATACCGCTGTCAATACTGCAATGGAAGCGATCGATAAGGTACGTGATACTTCTACTTCCCATGAGCGTTGTTCCATTATCGAGGTTATGGGTCGTGGAGCAGGTTATATTGCACTGTGGACCGGTATTGCAAACGGCGCAGAGGATATCCTGCTTCCGGAGAAGTATGATTATGATGAGCAGAAGTTAGTCGATAACATCATCGCGAACAGAAAGCGTGGCAAACAGCATCATATTATCATCAATGCAGAGGGAATCGGTCATTCCTCAAGCATGGCCAAGAGAATCGAGGCAGCAACCGGTGTTGAGACAAGAGCAACGATCTTAGGACATATGCAGCGTGGTGGAAGCCCGACCTGTAAGGATCGTGTCTATGCATCTACGATGGGATGTCTTGCAGTAGACTTATTATGTGAAGGAAAGTCCAACCGTCTGGTTGCATACAAGCATGGTGAGTTTGTAGATTATGATATTGATGAGGCACTTGCAATGACCAAGTCCATACCGGAATATGAGTATCAGATTTGCAGAAATCTGTCACGTTAGGATAACATCAGCCAAAGGCAGGAAGTACGATGATAACAAGCACAGCGAATGCGCAGGTGAAAAATCTCATACAGTTAATGAAAAAAGCAAAAGCCCGGAGAGATCAAGGGCTTTTTGTGGTGGAAGGAAAAAAGATGTTTGCGGAGGTTCCGGCAGACCGGTTACAGCAGGTCTATGTTTCGGAAAGCTTCCTTACATCCGCAGAGAATCAGGCATTATTAGAGAGAAAACAGTATGAAGTATTATCCGATTCCGTCTATAAGACCGTTTCCGATACACAGACCCCGCAGGGGATTCTCTGCCTGGTGAAGATCCCGCAGTATACAAAGGAAGAACTTTTTCAGGGGGATCAGACGCACCTTCTGATCTTAGAGAGCATTCAGGACCCGGGCAATCTTGGTACGATGTTCCGGACCGGAGAAGGTGCGGGAATCAGTGGGGTGATCATGAACCGTACCACGGTCGATCTCTTTAATCCGAAGACGATCCGTTCGACGATGGGCAGTATCTACCGTGTCCCGTTTTTGGTAACGGATGATCTGCCGCAGACATTGCAGGAATTACAGGAAAAGGGTGTGCACCTATATGCGGCACATCTTCGCGGTACGATGTCCTATGATGAGCCGGATTACCACACTGCTACTGGATTTTTGATCGGAAACGAAGGAAACGGACTCAGTGATGCGATCGCAGATATGGCAGATACCTATATCCGTATTCCGATGGAAGGACAGGTCGAGTCACTGAATGCGGCAATCGCAGCAACACTTTTGATGTATGAAGTAAACAGACAACGCCGCAGCTAGTATGTATGGGAATGGAGGAAAGCCAAAATGCGGATATGGGCAAAGGAATTTAAGGATAATCGCATGCTGCGTGATATGGTTGTGGAAGATGTGTCCGACGAAACGCGGACACATAAGATCTTTCATGCACTCGATGAGATCTGCTATGAGTTTGATTTAAGCAAGCCGATCTGGTTAGATCATACCGTGCGTGAATTTCAAAAGCATGCAAAGGCACGCTTTTATCAGGATAACTTCGTGGACTCCATTGATTTTGATTATTTAGAGATCCACGTAATAGAGGAAGACTGATCAGGCTTTCGGATTACGCAGTCTCGGTGTATCGATCACAGATATGCCGAGTTTTTTTATGAAGTCCTCTGCTTTTTGTAAGGTACCCATATCAGCAAAGGCTTCTGGTGTATGGGCATCCCTGCCAAGGATGAAGGTATTGCCGACTTCCTTTGCGACGGCAAAGAAGCGGTTTGACGGGTAATGGCGGTGATCCCAGATCCCGTTTAAGTTGATCTCAAGCGGAATATCCAGTTCCTTTGCAGATTCACATATATGAATCATATGCCTGCGGTAGATCTCATCACTTCCGGTATAGTTGAAAAGATCCGGGTGTGCCAGATAGGTGAAACGGTCTGTTTTTAATGCCGTAATGACTTCGGATACATATTCTGCGAGGTAATCCTCACGATCTGTCGGTGTGCCGCTGTAGAGCCCGGAGGTCTCCGTGTATAAGAAATGCTGTCCGAGGATAAAATAATCAAAGTCATACGGAGCGATCAGTTCGTTTAAATCATCCCAGAGGGAGGCAATATATTCTGCTTCAAAGCCGATAAGCAGGGTAAGATCATTCGCATATTCCTTTTTGAACCGCTGCATGGTTTCGATATATTCACCGACCTCGTCGGTATGCATGCGGACACCGGAGATGAATCCATCCGGATACGGATACGGAACGTGATCGGAAAAGCCGAGCGTCTTGATCCCGGCAGCAATGGCGGCTTCGATATATGCGCGGTCACTGCCATAGGCATGCTGGCAGCGCGTGGTATGTGTATGATAATTGGTAAACATAGATACTCCTTTACGAAACATTTTTCAAATTTTTTAATAAAATAAGTGCATTCCTATGATAGCACATTGTCTTTAAAAAGCAAGAATCCGGGCAGAATGCATGTACTTGATTTAGTACGGGATATCCATTGAAAAAATGTGGGAATTGGGGTATACTACAAAAAGAAAAAGCGGTGTATCAGACACCGTTTTTGTGTGTAATATCATGTGCAAAGAACGTGCACAGAAAGAGGTAAAAAATGGCAGATAAGAAGACATGTGCAGGTGCATCTACCTGTTCAAAGGAGAGCTGCGAAGGATGTGCAGGACATAAGGATCCAAAGAGCATGATCGAGCAGCTGAATGCATATTCATCGATCAAGCATGTGATCGGTGTAGTCAGTGGCAAGGGCGGCGTAGGAAAATCCTTCGTAACGGCATCGCTTGCAGCGGCTATGCGTAAAAAAGGTTATAAGGTCGGAATCCTTGATGCAGATATTACCGGACCGTCCATTCCGAAGATGTATGGTATCCACGGACAGGCAGTCGGAAATGAACAGGGAATCCTTCCGGCGGTTGCAGAGGATGGAACGAAGATCATGTCTGTGAACCTTTTGATCGATAATGAGGATGCACCGGTCATCTGGAGAGGACCGGTGATTGCAGGTGCAGTCAAGCAGTTCTGGACAGACGTGGTATGGGGCGAACTGGATTATTTATTCGTAGATATGCCGCCGGGAACCGGTGATGTTCCGCTTACGGTATTCCAGTCACTTCCAGTAGACGGAATTGTGATCGTAACTTCTCCACAGGAACTGGTACAGCTGATCGTAAAGAAAGCATACAATATGGCAAATGCCATGAATATCCCGATTGCCGGTATTGTAGAGAATTACAGCTACTTAAAATGTCCGGACTGCGGAAAAGAGATCCGGTTATTCGGTGAGAGCCATATCGATGAGGCAGCAGCAGAACTGCATACAAAGGTACTTGCGAAGATGCCGCTTGATCCGGCATATGCAAAGGCCGCAGATGAAGGCAGATTCTACGAGATGGACAACCCATATTTAGATCAGGCAGCAGAAGAAATCTTAGCGATGTAATGAGCCGTATCAAACGTGGAACAGATAAAATAATCTGTTTACAACGTATGATTGAGCCTGCGCTGTGAGTAAACAAACAGGAGAAGAAAGGAAATTGTTATGAATGAAAAAAACGGAGTGATCCGCGATGCGAGAACACTGGGCGTACCAAAGATGTTGCTGCTTGGCCTGCAGCATATGTTTGCAATGTTTGGAGCAACGATCTTAGTTCCAATGCTTGTAAACTCTTATTTCGGCGATGAGGTCAACAGCCAGCCGATGTCGATTCAGGTTACTTTGATCTGTGCAGGACTGGGAACTTTGTTTTTCCATCTGTGTTCGAAATTAAAAGTGCCTGCATTTTTAGGATCATCCTTTGCATTCCTTGGTGGATTTGCAACGGTTGCCAGCCTTGATACCGGTATTTTCGCAGATATGAGTAATCCGGAAAAAGTACCATATGCCTGCGGCGGTATCGTGGTTGCAGGTCTGTTGTATCTGATCCTTGCGCTGGTCATTAAGTTAGTAGGTGTGAAAAAAGTTATGCGTTTCTTACCGCCGGTTGTAACCGGTCCGATCATTATCTGTATCGGTCTTAGCCTTGCACCATCCGCAGTGACAAATGCATCTACCAACTGGCTGATCGCATTGATCGCACTGGTAACGATCATTATCTTTAATATCTGGGGTAAGGGAATGTTTAAGATCATCCCGATCCTGCTGGGTGTTGTGATCTCTTATGCCGTCGCATTTGTGATGAACCAGATCGGCATCACCAATCCGGATGGTTCTGCGATCATTGATTTTACCAGAGTTGCAGCAAGTAACTGGGTTGGCTTACAGCCATTCCAGATTTGTAAGTTTGATCTGACAGCCGTTCTTGTAATGGCACCGATCGCACTTGCAACTATGATGGAGCATATTGGTGATATGTCTGCGATCTCTGCAACGGTCGGAGAGAACTTTATCGAAGATCCGGGCCTTCACAGAACCCTGATCGGTGATGGACTTGCAACTACATTTTCCGCACTTTTTGGTGGCCCTGCCAATACGACCTATGGAGAGAATACCGGTGTACTTGAGTTAAGCCGTGTACATGACCCGCGTGTTATCCGTATTGCCGCATGCTTTGCTGTGATCTTAAGCTTCTTCCCGAAGTTTGCAGAAGTGATCGGTTCTATGCCGGCATCCATTATCGGTGGTGTCAGCTTCATGCTTTACGGAATGATCTCTGCAATCGGTGTGCGTAATGTAATTGAGAACCATGTAGATTTTACCAAGTCGAGAAACCTGATCATTGCAGCTGTGATCTTAGTCAGTGGTCTTGGATTTTCGAATGGGCTTACCTTCCATGTCGGAGATACTGCAATTACTTTAACCGGTCTTGCAATCGCAGCAATTGCAGGTATTCTTTTAAATGCGATCCTTCCGGGCAAGGATTATCACTTTGGAGAAGATCCGCATGCAGATGCGAATCGTGGACTGGATATGAATCCGATTCAGGAAGAGGAGTAAGGACATTACATAAAATGTCATCTTGACAACTGAGAAAAATTATGGTTTACTGTGAATAAGTTATATGACTGACGGATAAGTGGAGAACCACGTGAAGTATAACTATGATATGTGCCGACCGTCTGGGCAGGGATGTCCGGATGCGTCGGTTTTTTGTATTCTATAGAATCCTGAGGTCAAGAGATTTTTGCTAGAATATACGAAAACATCCTGTAAAAACATTTTGAGAAAAAAATGCAAGAAGCCTGCGATTGTTGACAACTCACATTAGTTAGATTAAACTAACCTTGTTTTCTTTTTCGAGATGATGACGCATCTGGTAAGAATGTTCCAAAAATGGAAACAATATTCTATATCCAAAGATGACACGAAGAAGTATACTCAAACAAACGTGTAGAAAGACAGGAGGAAAGACATGGAAAACGCATGGAGAGGTTTTAATCACGGAGCATGGGAACGGGAAGTGAATGTAAGGGACTTCATTCAGAAGAATTATACCCCTTACGATGGAGATGACAGCTTCTTAGAGGGTCCGACACAGGATACAAAGGATTTATGGGAGCAGGTATTAGAACTTTCGAAACAGGAAAGAGAAGCCGGTGGGGTATTAGATATGGATACCAAGATCATTTCTACGATCACATCCCACGGACCTGCCTATTTAGATAAAGACAAGGAGAAGGTTGTCGGTTTCCAGACCGATAAGCCATTTAAACGTGCACTTCAGCCTTATGGAGGAATCCGTATGGCGATCAAGGCATGCGAGGACAACGGATACGAGGTAGATCCGGAGGTTGTAGAATATTTTACCACACACAGAAAGACACATAATGCAGGTGTATTTGATGCTTATACACCGGAGATGCGTGCCTGCCGTAGCGCACACATCATTACCGGACTTCCGGATGCATACGGAAGAGGACGTATCATCGGTGATTACCGTCGCCCGGCACTGTATGGTGTAGATAAGCTGATCGAGGATAAGGAAGAACAGAAGGCTTCCACACGTACGATCATGTACTCGGATGTTATCCGCGAAAGAGAGGAATTATCCGAGCAGATCCGTGCACTGAAGATGTTAAAAGAACTTGCCAAGATCTATGGCTGTGATATTTCAAAGCCGGCAACAAATGTCTTAGAGGCAACACAGGCAATTTACTTTGCATATCTTGCAGCAGTTAAGGAACAGAACGGAGCAGCAATGAGTCTTGGCCGTACTTCTACATTCTTAGATATCTATGCACAGAGAGACTTAGAAGAGGGAACATTTACGGAGAAAGAGATTCAGGAGATCATCGATCAGTTCATTATGAAGCTTCGTATGATCAAATTTGCACGTACACCGGAGTATAATTCTATTTTTGCAGGGGATCCTACCTGGGTAACCGAATCAATCGGTGGTATTGGGGTAGATGGACGTCATATGGTAACGAAGATGTCTTATCGTTATCTGAATACGTTAAATAATCTTGGTGCAGCACCGGAACCAAACCTTACGGTATTATGGTCTGTAAGACTTCCGGAGAACTTCAAGAAGTTCTGTGGTGAGATTTCTGTAAAGCATTCGGCGATCCAGTACGAGAACGATGATCTGATGCGTGTTGTACATGGTGATGATTACGGTATTGCATGTTGTGTATCTTCTATGAGAATCGGAAAAGAGATGCAGTTCTTCGGTGCGAGAGCAAACCTTGCAAAATGTCTGTTATATGCGATCAATGGTGGTGTGGATGAGATGAGCGGCAAGCAGGTAGGACCGAAGTTTCGACCGATCACATCTGAATACTTAGACTTTGACGAAGTGTGGGATAAGTACAAGGATATGATGAAGTGGCTTGCAAGTGTTTATGTCAATGCATTAAATATCATTCACTACATGCATGATAAGTACTGCTATGAGCGTTTACAGATGTCCTTACATGATAAGAATGTAAAACGCTGGTTTGCAACCGGTATTGCCGGCATGTCTGTTGTGGCAGATTCACTTTCAGCAATCAAGTATGCCAAGGTTAAGGTGATCCGTAACGAGCAGGGTATTGCAACAGACTTCGAGGTAGAAGGTGACTTCCCGAAATACGGAAATGATGATGACAGAGTAGATGCACTGGCACAGGATGTTCTTCATACCTTTATCAATTATGTCAAGGGTAACCACACGTATCGCGGTGGTATCCAGACAACTTCTATCTTAACGATCACATCGAACGTATCTTACGGTAAGAATACCGGAGCTACACCGGATGGACGTAAGAAGGGTGAAGCATTTGCACCGGGTGCAAACCCAATGCATGGAAGAGATACCAATGGAGCAGTTGCATCCTTAGCTTCTGTTGCAAAGCTTCCGTTTATGGATGCGCAGGACGGTATTTCCAATACGTTCTCCATCGTGCCGGATGCACTTGGTAAAAACGGCAATGCCGCTGAAAATCTGGTTGCATTATTAGATGGATATGTAGAAAAAGGTGGACATCACTTAAATGTCAATGTATTAAACAGAGAGACGCTGATCGATGCACAGAAGCATCCGGAGAATTATCCACAGCTTACAATCCGTGTATCGGGTTATGCTGTAAACTTTATCAAGCTGACAAAAGAGCAGCAGGATGAGGTTATCTCAAGAACATTCCACGAACGCTTCTAATTGATGCAGTGTTGGGAAAGAAGCAGATCAGGCAGGAGGTATCTATGAAAGGATATATACATTCATTTGAGAGTTTTGGAACCGTTGATGGTCCGGGAGTGCGATATGTGGTGTTCTTTCAGGGATGCCCGATGCGCTGTCTTTACTGTCATAATCCGGATACCTGGAAAAAGGAAAACGGAAGGCTGGTTGACACAGATGAGATTATTGAAAAATTAGAACGGAATAAAAGCTTCTATCGTACCGGTGGAATCACAGCAACCGGAGGAGAACCGCTTTTGCAGATCGAGTTTCTGACCGAGCTTTTTTCAAAGGCAAAGAAAAAAGGAATTCATACCTGTCTGGATACTTCAGGGATCGTATACAGGAAGGGAGATGCTTCCCTGCAGGAGAAGTTCGACCGGCTGCTTGCAGTCACAGATCTTGTGATGCTAGATATCAAGCATATGGATAATGAAGAGCATCAGAAACTGACTACACATCCGAACCGGAATGTATTTGATTTTGCAAGGCTTTTAGAAGAAAAAAAGGTACCGGTATGGATCCGCCATGTGGTGGTACCGGGGATCACGGATCAGAGAGAAGAGTTAGAAGCACTTGGCAGGTATCTAAAAACGCTTACGAACTTTGAACATCTTGAGGTTCTGCCATATCATACCATGGCAAAGCCAAAGTATGAGGCACTTGGGATGGAGTATCCATTGGGGGATACGCCACAGCTTACCAGGGAAGAAGCAAAGCGCGCACAGGAGATTATTGAGGGTGCAATGAAGTAACGATATGATTGTCAATAAAAAGAAGATGCAGTTACCGGACGGTAACTGGACAACAATGCTTTCTGCGGTCGCAACCAGTTCTTCGGACGAGGCTCAATCAAGAAAAAAGGAACATCCAATTGGATGTTCCTTTTTCTTGAACGAGAGCGATAGACGGGGCTCGAACCCGCGGTCTCGACCTTGGCAAGGTCGCG
>ERZ1034873.1100-NODE-1100-length-10758-cov-4.400262_pt1 | contig 10758 bp, 7 predicted proteins | sample MGYA00520689_ERZ1034873 | MGnify/ENA primary metagenome ERZ1034873 (study PRJEB33766, sample SAMN09781722) | gut metagenome | biome: gut microbiome | host: Homo sapiens | place: Madagascar | study: EMG produced TPA metagenomics assembly of the PRJNA485056 data... | reverse complement strand
ATATATATGAAGACTGTGTCTAAACTTTACTATTTTATATCTCCATGGAAAACCATTTCCAAGGATAAAATAGCATAAATGAGGTATTTGATTATGAAACAAAAACATACAAAAAGGATACTGTCCATTGCCGCCTTGTCTGCTATTGGTCTGCTGGCATATCAGCCTCCAATTCAGGCTCAAGAAGCTAGTCAGCCTGCCATAGGCCAATCTGTTGAGAAACAACCCACCATGCTGGTAAAAAGCCTGAGCTTTAGCGGCATTGAGGGCATTGCCACCAGTCAGGAGCTGGAAAAACAGCTGCCAGAGCTGGTAGGTACTAAGGCCACCCTGCCCCAGCTAAAGGAAGCGGCTGCTCAGATTACCCGCTATCTCCGCCAGCAGGGCTATATGGTGGCTACTGCCTACATCCCTCCCCAGGACTTCTCCACCGGCCATGTGGATATTGCCGTGGCAGTAGGTCACTATGATGAAATAAAATTGGAAAACCATACTGATATCCCCGATGCTGTTATTCTGCGGGAGCTGGGAGCCAAGGTAAAATCAGGAGAAGTTATCCGGCAGCAAAATTTGGAACGGGGCATCCTGCTGGTAAATGATTTGGCCGATGTAGAGGCCAGCTCCCTGCTGATGGCAGGCAGTCAATCCGGCACCTCCTCCCTGCTGATTACCGTAAATCCCAAGAATCATCCTGTTTCCGGCTATCTAGGAGTAGACAACGGCGGTTATAGCAATACAGGCCGTTATCGCTACAGCGCCTTGGTAAACGGCGCCAACCCGCTAAAGCAGGGAGATATTTTCACCGCCAGCGTGCTATATACCGGTCACGGACAGACAGGCTACAAGCTTTACCTATGGCAGTCCTGCCTTTGGTCAGGGACAGCGCCAGGGTATCAGCTACGGCCGTTCCCAGTACGAAATCGGTCGTGCCTTTAAAAACATGGGTATGCATGGTGATGCAGATACCCTTTCCCTGTCCTATCAGCTGAATACTCTCCGCTCCCGCATGGCCAACAATTATGTGGGACTGCGCTATGATTACAAATGGCTGCGGGACAATTATGACAGCTTCAACTGGCAGGGCCGCAAAACCTCCGGTGCTGTGGTACTGGAAACCCACGGAGATTGGCAGGACAGAAGCCATCTAGGCCTTGCCCAGAATAATTACAGTCTTAGCTACACCTATGGCCATATGAGCCATAAGGACGATATTACCAAGGCCATGGCTGACCTTGGGGCTATGGCTCCTGCCGGAAATTTTGGCAAGTGGAATCTGAGCTATACCCGCAACCAGCCTCTAGCCGATAGATTGAGCCTTTATACTGCTCTTAATATGCAGTGGAGTGCCAACAGTCTGGATTCCTCTGAGAAAATGCCTATTACCGGGCCTTTTGGGGTAAGAGCCTATCCTACTGGAGAAGCCTCCGGTGATAGAGCCTGGCTGGCCACGGCGGAACTTCGCTGGACTCTCCCTCAGCCAGCTCAAGCCCCCAATAGCTTCCAATTAGTTGCTTTCGTGGATGGTGGCGGCGTAGAAAATATTCTGGCCACCTCGGTGACACGAGAGCTTTATGGCTGGGGTGTGGGCCTAAATTGGAACAATAGTGACAATTGGATGGCCCGCCTCCACTATGCCCGCAAAATCAACGGTGAGAAGGACACTGCCGACGTAGACCGCAGCGGCCGTCTCTGGTTCCAGCTATACAAATTCTTCTAAAAAAGGTAGAAAGGAATGAATACTATGCACAAGAATAATAAAACTATCTCCCGTCAGTTGAAATCTGCCTTTGCAGCCTGGGCTGCGGGTTTGTATATTATCGGCACCGGAGCTACCGCCTATGCCCTGCCTGAGGGCGGACAGGTAGCTGCTGGTCAGGCAGCCATTACTACCGCTGGCAGTACCATGACCATTGCCCAGCAAACTGCTCAGGCCATTATCAACTGGCAGAACTTCGGCATTGGCAGCGGGGAAGCGGTCCATATCAATCAGCCCAACAGTCAGGCCATGCTGTTGAACCGGGTAATAGGCTCCAATCCTTCGGAGATTTTTGGGCAGCTGACAGCCAATGGCCAGGTTATCTTGGTAAACCCTAACGGGGTATTTTTCCGTCCCGGCTCCTCTGTGGATGTGGGGGGCCTGACTGCCTCTACCCTGAATATAGCCAATGAGGATTTTCTCAAGGGACAGCTGCGCTTTGCTGGAGACAGTCAAAATCCAGTAATCAATGCTGGCTCTATTAACGCCCAGAATGGCTATGTCAATCTTCTGGCTAAGGAGGTCGTCAATGAGGGAATTATTGCCGCCCAGACAGGCAGTGTCAATCTGGCTGCTGGCTCTGGCATGAGTCTGGACTACAACGGAGATGGCAAAATGACGGTAGCCGTAACAGAAGGTGCCTACCAGAGTGCGGTTACCAATAAAAAACTGATTCAGGCTGATGGTGGTCTGGTAGTTATGACCGCCTCCGGCAAGGATGCCCTCATGGATTCTGCTGTCAACAACTCCGGCATGATTCAGGCCAATACCCTAGGAGAAGCTACAGGCCAAATCAACCTTACCGGAGACAATATTGCCACTACAGGGACTATTTCTGCTGATGGAGGCAGTAATGGCCACGGCGGCACACTTTATATCACCACTGGTCAAAACGGTGTATTGAATGTGGGGAGCATTGGCGCTGATACGGTAAGAATCACGGCCAATACCATTAAACAGGCAGAGATGGTTACTCCTCCTGTTGCCATTAATCAATTAGAGCTAAGACAGGCTAATGAAAATCAAAGTATTTATATTGGGGACACTAGCCCCACCAGTGCTGAGTCTATGGCCGATGCTTCCCTTTTCGCCTCAGGCGGTGTTTTCAGCAAGGTAGAAAATCTCAAACTTATTGCTGGCAGTAATCAGGATATCCATCTAAAGGATGTAGACTTCCAAAAGGCCAATATTACAGCATATCAGGAACGGTATAATAGCGGACGAACCCTTAATATTGCCGGCAATGTGTCTACTAAAGGTTCTCTAACGGTAGATACTGAAAATTTTAAGGTTGCCGATAATGCCACCCTAGAATCCTCCGGTCTAAATCTAGACGATAATCTTATAAGAATCAGAGCCGGCAGCAATGCCAAGATCATCTCAACCAATAATGAAGCCTTTACTTATAATCCTGGAGATTTTGACCTCCAGATTGTAAACAATACATATTTAACAAGAGATTATTCTATTAACTATGACTTTCTCAATGCCCTGGAGGGCTTTAGCAAATACGAAGTTGGAGACAACAATAAACACTTAATAATGGAGGGGGGACAACTTAATAAGTCCATTACCTTTAAAGGATGTAATATTACGCTAGCTAATGGAAGTATCCAGATGCAGGGAAAGGGCTCTCTGAATTTAATCGCAGGGGAGGAAATCCAACTTTATGATATTAAACTTAATATGGGCGAAGGCAATCTGAATATGATGGCTCAAAACTTGAAGGTAGCCGACTCCCAGGTCAGCGGCACGGGAAATCTTTATCTCAACACCGCTGATACAAGTGGCATTCAGACTATTATCCTGGGCAGCACTGGTGGAGATCCCTACGATCTCTACATAAAGCCAGAGTACTTCAATTCTGGAGGGCTATTCAGCAATCTGAAGGGCCGTGTTTACATTGGCCTTTTGCCAGGCGACAATGCTCAGCCAACCCAGGCGAGAATCCTTCTTACAGGTAGTACAGATATAAACAATGAATTATATCTGGCAACACAGGAATATATTATAGGCGATCCTGGCAGCTCCCTCAATACAAATGGCAAAAACCTATATTTAATATCCAAATATGGCATGCTAGATTTATTAGCGACTGCCCTGCACAATACCCCTATTAAGCAGGCTGTGGCTAATGGCATCGTAAAGCTTAACAATCCTATGAATGAATTAGGCCCTATAACCAATGTCATCGGCTCCAATGTAGATATTTATAGCAATGGCAAAATTACCACAGGCAGAGAATCAGATAGCGGTATCACTGCCTCCAATGGCGATATTACCATAACCTCTGGCAGCAATTCTGTAGAATTAGATACATATGCTAATTTTACAGCTAACAAGGTTTTGATCTTTGCCCAGGACAAGGATAATGGTGCCTTCAAAAACTATGCCAAGAACAATCCATTCGGTTCAAATACAAAATGGGGTATTGCCACCTATGATGCCCTAAAGGATGATTATGGCAAGCTGACTGGCGATTTCCGCCAGTATGGCAAAATCTATACACCTGACCTAGAAGCTTTGATGGCCAAGGGCAATGGATCTATCCATGTAAATCAGCCTACCGTAAAGATCGTGTCGGAGCGGGTTTATGGTTCGGATTCCCAGGCCTGGCTTACTCAGAATGGAACGGTCAACCCTAACTTACAAACTTACATTCTCAATGACCAGGGAGAAATTGATACCTCTCTCACCCAGAAATATCTCCAGGCAGACAATAAGTTCCTGAATAAGAACAATACATTCCTCCTTGAGGGTGTAGACAATGCCGGTAATTATACCTTTGGAGACTATACCAACATTGTAAATAAAAACATTGGGGGCACAGGCCAGGATGGTACAGCCTATGGCTCCGCCAACCCTGATGCTGACCAGCAGGTTAAGTACAATGGAGCCAGTGATAATAACTACAAGGTGCAAACCGAGTTTTGGGTAACTCCTGCCCCACTGGAAGTCCGCGCCAATAATTTAAACATAACCTATAATGGACTGGCCGATGCCACTACGGAGCACAAGGATCAGTTGATTTTCAATGGCTTGGTGAACAAGGATTCCATCAACCAAGATGATATCTCCAATATCACCTTGAAATATGTCAAGGAGGATGGCCAGTTTAATGAGGGACCTCTCCACGCTGGCACCTATGGCATCAGATGTGGTGACTTAACATTGCAGGATGGGAATAAGACCTTGGACAATTACATCATTACCTACAAGGATGGCAAACTAATTGTAAAGCCTAAGGAAGTCAAGGTAGCCTTGGCCTCTCCTAACATAACCAAAACCTATGATGGTCAGGCTAGTGTCAGCCAGAATGACTTTACCTACACAGGCTTTGTTCAGGGCGAATCCCTTGCAGCTGGCAATGTGCTGAATTTTGCTGGCACCAATGATTTGTCCATAACCAAGGATGGCCAGCCAGCTGAGGGTATTGATGTAGGCAGCTATCAGGTCAAGATAGGCAAAATAGGTGTTACTGCCAGTGACTATACCTTTGTGGCTGATGATACCTCCAGTGCCACTTTGGAGATTACCCCTCATTTGGTAACACTCAAGGCCAACGATGATAGTATAGTGAAGAATGATACCCCCTATGTGGCTGGCAGCAAGGGCTTTAGCTATCTCACTGGCTTTGTAGGCAAGGATACCGCTGAATCTCTGGGGCTGTCCACCAGTGATCTTAACTTCGGCAATAAGGCTGGCACTACAGATGGAGCTGATGGTGCTACGCTGGAGGGCAAATACAATATCTATCTGGATGGCAGATGGAACAGCAAAAATTATAAATTTGCCTATGAGCCAGGCCAGCTGATTATCACCACCCAGAATCCACAGGAAGCATTGAAAGCTACCCAGGCGGTGCAGTCCAATACCAGCAACAACGCTGTTACTGCCAATATGCCTAATGCTGCTGGGGATAATACCACAGCGCCAGAACTGCCGGGCAATCTGCCTCAATCCTCTGGGGAAACAACCAAGTTGGAGGGACTGCCTGTATTCATTGATAACAACTTGATACAGGCTAAGGATTTTGATACTATCTTCGCCCATGAGGAGCTGGGCACTTTCCTGATTCAGATTCGGGATGGCCAGATGAGTATTTCCCCTCTGAACCAGAAAGCCCTGGAAGTATTGGCTTCTGCAGATCCAGCTATCCGCCAGCAGTTGGAGGAAAGTATTGAAGAACATTTAAAGGACACCCAGTCCTAAAAGGTAACTATACCCATTAAATAAAAAAGCTGCCACCCTGCGTGACAGCTTTTTTATATACAATTATTTAGTTTTCAGGGTTTCCAGCAATGTCCGCCAAGAGAGAACGGCGCATTTGACTCTGGCTGGCATATGGGAAATATTTTTCAGCGCCATGGCCTCATCCAGCTCTTCCAGCTCATCATCCTCGGTGATTTCTCCCTTAATCATCTTCAGGAACAAATCTGCCAAATGCTGGGCCTTTGCCACTGATTCCCCTTTAATCAGGTCAATCATAATGGAGGTAGAAGCCTGAGAGATAGCACAACCTACCCCGGTAAAGGAGGCATCCTTGATTTTGCCATTCTCCACCTGCAGCTCCAAGGTTATTTCATCACCACAGCTGGGATTCCGCCCCTTTTGTACCACCGTAGGCAGCTTTAGATGATGCTTGTTCTCCGTGGAACGGCTATGCTCTGCGATTAGCTCTGTATAGATACTATCCAGCTCATTCAGCATAACCCAGCACCCCCCTTACCTTGGACAGAGCCTCCAGCCAACGGTCTACATCCTCTCTAGTATTGTAGAAATAGAAGCTGGCTCGGCAGGTGGCATTCTGTCCCAGATATTGCATCAAAGGCTGGGCACAGTGATGACCTGCCCGAATGGCCACCCCCTGAGCATCCAGAATGGTAGCCACATCATGAGGATGTACGTCCTTCACATTAAAGGTAATAATACCAGTCTTGTTATCAAAGTTGGAATTACAGCCATAAAGCTCAATATAAGGCATGGCCTTTAGCTTAGGCAGGGCATAATTTACCAAATCCTTTTCCACCTGCTCAATATAGTCAAAACCTACCTGCTCCAAATATTCAATGGCAGCGGTAAGGCCGGCAGCACCGCCTACATTCTGGGTACCGGCTTCAAATTTGGCTGGCAAAGGAGCAAACTCTGTCTGCTGTTCCTCCACATAGTCAATCATATCCCCACCCATGAGGAAAGGTGGCATATCATTCAGCAGTCTTTCCTTGCCGTAGAGAACGCCAATGCCCATAGGGGAAAGCATTTTGTGACCGGAGAAAACAAAGAAATCCGCATCCAAGGCCTGGACATCCACTGCCATATGAGGCACTGACTGAGAGCCATCCACTACCATGATTGCCCCTACACTATGTGCCTTGCGGGCAATTTCCGCCACTGGATTTACCAGTCCCAGTACATTGGAAACCTGAGCCACAGCTACGATTTTGGTTTTCTCTGTAATCTTGCTGGCAATATCCTCCTGGGACAGATTCCCATCCATTTCCAGATAAATATATTTCAGCACCGCTCCCTTGAGCTGGCAAATCTGCTGCCAAGGCACCAGATTGCTGTGGTGCTCAGAAATGGCAATTACCACCTCGTCCCCAGCCTGAATATGGCTCATGCCATAGCTATAGGCAATGAGATTGAGAGATTCAGTAGCATTCTTGGTAAAGATAATCTCATGGCTATGCTGGGCATTGATAAACTTCTGCACCTTGGCTCTGGCATTTTCATAAATATCCGTGGCCTGCACACTAAGCTCATAGGCTCCTCTATGTGGATTGGCATTACAGCCGCCATAATAGCTGCACATGGCCTGAATTACCTTTTCCGGCTTCTGGGTAGTAGCGCCATTGTCCAGATAAACTATCTGCTTATCATGCATTTTTCTCTGCAGCAGGGGAAAATCCTTTTTGTAATTCTTAACCTCACTCATCAGCCAATCCCTCCTTTATGTATTCATCCAGCTCCTGATACAAGTCCTTGTCCTCGATTCTATCCAGCACAGGATTAAAGGCAGCCTCCACCACCAAACGGCGGGCTTCCTGCATATCCAAGCCTCGGCTCATAAGATAAAACAGCTTGTTTTCATCAATCTTGCCAATGGAAACGGCATGATGGCCCTCCACTGCATCCTCAGCGGATAACATCAGAGGCACACTGCGATTTCGCACCTTGGAGGAAAGCACCACCACTTCTTCCTTTTCATATCCCTTGGAACCCTTGGAGCCATGACGAAAATCCAAGGTACCACGGAAAATTTTGTTGGCCTCTCCCAGCAAAGCACCATAAACATGGAGATTAGCCTCTGTATTTCGTCCCTGCTGAACCAGCACATAATTCATATCCAGCTGGCTGGCACCATGACCAAAATACAGTACATATACATTGGCCTTGGACTCATTGCCTGCCAGATTAACCTCCATTTTGGCCAGGGATTTGGCACTGCCAGCCTCTACAGCCACAGCCTCCAGCTCTGCTGTATCCGCCAGCTCCACCTGTACACTGCTGGCGCCCTGAGCATCTACAGGCAGCAGCTGTACAGTGGTCAGCTTCAAAAAGCCACCCTTTTCCACCTTTACCTGCACCTGTCCCTCACCAGCCTGACGATAAACCACTGTCAGCTGACGGCTTTCTCCTGCTGGCACCACCAGCTCCTGCCGGCCATTATCTATAGCCAAAACAGCCTCATCTGCTTTGGCCTCATTTACTCCCAACCAGCGCCAGGTACGCATTGGGATTTCACTATAAATCTTTTCTGCCATTTTTTACCTCACGCTTTCTCAACCCATTGTGCCTTCCAGCTCAATGTTAATCAGATTATTCATTTCCACCGCATATTCCAAAGGCAGTTCCTTGGCAATAGGCTCCACAAAGCCACGCACAATCATGGCTCTAGCCTCCTCCTCGCTAATGCCCCGGCACATAAGATAGAATACGGCTTCCTCGCTGATACGGCCAATAGTTGCCTCATGGCCAATATCCGCCTCATCCCCCTGAATATCCATAACCGGCAGGGTATCAGATCGGGACAAATCATCCAACATCAGTGATTCGCAGTTGACGGAGCATTTGGCGTGATGGGCATTAGGGGTAACCTTGACGGCACTTCTATAGGTAGCCTTGCCTCCCGCCTTGGAAATAGTACGGGTGCTGATATTGGCAGAGGTGTGAGGTGCTGCGTGAATCACGCTGGCACCAGTATCCAGATTCTGCCCCTTGGAAGCAAAGGTAACACCAGTAAATTCACAGCGGGCATTTTCCCCGTGGAGAATACTGCAAGGATAAAGCATGGACACATGGGAACCAAAGGAACCGGACACCCATTCAATAATGCCATCCTTTTCCACCAAGGCCCGCTTGGTGTTTAGGTTCATCATATTCCTAGACCAGTTTTCAATGGTGGAATAACGCAGTCTGGCACCCTCACCTACATACAGCTCTACACAGCCAGCATGGAGATTGGTTACATTGTATTTTGGTGCACTGCAGCCCTCAATAAAATGCAGGCTGGCATTTTTTTCCAGAATAATCAGGGTATGCTCAAACTGACCAGCCCCCGCCGCATTCAGGCGGAAATAAGACTGCAAAGGAATGTCCACATGGACTCCCTCTGGCACATAAACAAAGGAGCCACCAGACCATACTGCTCCGTGAAGAGCAGCAAATTTGTGGTCTTTAGGGGGAACCAGCTTCATAAAATGCTCCTTCACCAGCTCCTCATGCTCCCGCAGGGCGGTTTCCATATCGGTATACACCACGCCCTGCTTGGTAAGATTTTCCTGAATACTGTGATATACCACCTCAGAATCATATTGAGCACCTACACCTGCCAGAGAAGTTTGCTCTGCCTCTGGAATACCTAAACGGTCAAAGGTGGATTTAATATCCTCCGGTACATCCTCCCATTTGCCAGCCATCTTGGTATTAGGCTGTACATAGGTAACAATCTCATCCATATTCAGCTCAGACAAATCCGGCCCCCAGGTAGGCAGTCCCATGTGGTTATATACCTCCAAAGCCTGCAAGCGCCGTTCCAGCATCCACTGGGGATCATGCTTCCGGGCAGATATATCCCGCACTACATCTTCGGTAAGTCCCTTTTGAGATTTGTAGGCAGAATGGTCCTCATTGCGAATATCATAGAGGGTACGCTCTATATCATCAACAAAGGTTTTATTTTTGTTTTCCATAATTCCTACCTCAATTCTCTCCGGCTTCCTCAGCCAGCTCCCGACGGATAAAGCCGAAGCCCTCCTTATCAATCTTCTGAATCAGCTCAGGGCCGCCTTCCTCCACAATCTTGCCATTCAGCAGCACATGAACCTTGTCCACGGAAAGCTGCTCCAAAATACGGGTATTGTGGGTAATAATCAGGCAAGCATTGTTTTCATTGTGGAATTTACGCACACCGCTGGACACAATCTGCACCGCATCCACATCCAAACCGGAATCAGTTTCGTCCAGCAAAGCCAGTTTTGGATTCAACAGCAAAAGCTGTAAAATCTCATTCCGCTTCTTCTCGCCACCAGAAAAACCTACATTCATATAACGCTGTGCATAGGCTGGATCTATCTGCAGTTCCTCCATAGCAGCCTTCAGCTCCTTGCGGAACTTCATAATCTTCACAGGAGCACCACTCACAGCCTGCTTAGAAGCTCTCAGCATATTCTCCACGGTAATACCAGGAATCTCCTCTGGATTCTGAAAGGAAAGGAAAATCCCCTTGCGGCAGCGCTCAAAGGTTTTCAGCTCCTGCAAATCCTCTCCCTCAAACTTCATTTCACCCTCTACCACCTGATACTTGGGATGTCCCATAATCACATTCATCAAGGTAGATTTACCAGAGCCATTAGGCCCCAAAATAACATGAATCTCACCAGGGGCAATCGCCAAATCCAACCCCTGCAAAATCTCGCCCTTATCCTCTCTGCCTGCCACACCAGCATGCAGGTTCTTAATCTCCAAAAGCTTATTGCTCATCATACACACTCCTATATATC
>ERZ1034873.1099-NODE-1099-length-10763-cov-12.476466_pt1 | contig 10763 bp, 24 predicted proteins | sample MGYA00520689_ERZ1034873 | MGnify/ENA primary metagenome ERZ1034873 (study PRJEB33766, sample SAMN09781722) | gut metagenome | biome: gut microbiome | host: Homo sapiens | place: Madagascar | study: EMG produced TPA metagenomics assembly of the PRJNA485056 data... | reverse complement strand
CTCTTCCATTGTGTCTTAAGCCTTGTGGTAAATCTTCTTACGCTTGTCATTCAGACTTACAGTTAGCGTGCCATCCTCAACCAGAGTGGTGAGTAGTGTACCAACTTGCATTAGCTGAATATGTTGCAGCTCAGGAATCTGGTCATAGATTTCCTTGGCAGCCAGACCTTCAACAGGATTGGCGGCAACCCAGCTGCGTAGAATGCTTAGGTTGGCTTGCTTGCGGGAAGCGGCAGCTTCCTTGGCGGCAGCGCGTTCAGCAATCTTAGCGGGGTCAGCAACACGACGACCAGGCTTGGCGGCGTATTCGGCTACGGCCTTGTCAATATCGTAAGCTTCACTGCGAGCGGTAGGGGCAGTGTTCTTTGCGGTTACGGTTACAACCACAGGAATGAATAGACCAGTTTCCTCGTCCATCTTGTCAGACATAAAGGCAAAACCACCGGCAACCTTTTGAGCGTTTTCGTAGCAACCCATTAGTTTCTCTACGACTTCAGCGCGTAGAGCATCACGAACAGATACAGACATTTAATTCTCCTTGCGGCGCTTGATGCGCCCGCCCAGCTTATTGCGGGGCCGGTTTGATTTAGAGTTTTCCTTCTCTTATTTTAGGGTGAGGGAGAGCAATTTGAGGAGGTGATTTGTTCCCTCACCTTGTAGATATATTATAGAGGAAATTTCTGTGTTTAGCAAATTTTTTTAGAGGAAAATTTGCAGCTCGTTAGAAATTTTTTGGGAGAAGAATTTGCGGTGGGAAGAAAAAAACGCAGCTTATCCCAGCTTTTCTTGCGAGAAGTCGCAGCTTATTTAGGAAATTGCTGCGCGCCGCCGCGTGGTGTTGTATAGAAGGGGGTTGGGGAAAGGATTATCTTCGGTGGAGAAGATAGTTCTATTATAAAAGAAAATTTTGAATTTGTCAAAAATGGGAAGAAGGATGGACAAAAGGGACAGGGGAGGAAAATTCGTTATGTTAAACATAAAGAATTTCAGTTTGACTTTTTAGGCAAAATATAGTATTCTATAGATGCTCAAAAGAGCAGAAAGGAAGTTAAGACTATGGAAAAGATTTGGAGTATTGATGGCAAGGATTTTACTAATCGTGAAGAAGCTAAGAAATTTTTGGCTACTGCGTGGAAGGAAAACCGGTTGAATATTTGGATGACTATGATATGACTAGTGATTTTGAAGAATATTTAACTTATCATAATAAGATTGATTTGCATATGTGGCTATTGGAATTGTCGGTATGCAATAATGCAAAATCAATAGAGAAAAAAATAATTGAATTGCAGAAATTTATTGATGAATTTATTGATATGGCGGTAGAAGATGCTGTAGATGAATGGCTAACAGAGGAAATTGAGGAAGAATAAGAAAGGAATAAGAAGATATGAAAAAGACTTGGGAGATTAACGAATTTGTTTTCAACGACCGTAAAGCCGCGAAAGAATATTTAGTTAAGCTGTGCGCGGATGACCCTCGGGAGTATTATAATAATGCGGACTTATGGGACAGTTTTGAAGAATGGTTGTTGAAAATGCAAAACAAAACCTTCTATGATTGGTGGATAGACTTTATTAAGGGAAATGCTTCTGATATTATTGATGCTGTTTCTCTGTTTAGAATGTTCTTGCCGCATTACTGGGAAGAAGTAGCAGAAGATGTGGTAGATGATTTTATGTGTGAGGAAGATTAAATCTTCCTCTTTTTTTCTTCTTTATGTTAAACATAAGGAAAACAAAAAAGGACTTGATTACTCAAGTCCTCTTACCCAATTATCAAGTTTCTTGTATGCCTTTGCTATGTGCTTCATTGGCACAACGCAACACAACAAAAACAGCAAAGTATCCGTAAGTGAAAGTGTTGTACAATTTTCTCCTGCAATTTCAAAAGCGGAAGAAATACATTCAGTAAAGTAAAAGGCAAGAAAGATACAAACTAAAATGTGCATATACTTCACCTCATTGCCATAACTTCGTCGTCAAAGTAAGTAATAATAACACCTTCTTGGAAATAAGCAGGAACGCCATTGTTAATATTAACGGCATTGATAGGATAACCTTCTTCATCGTGCATAATGACTTTTTCTGATTGGACAAGTTTGATATAGAAGTTGTTGCCATAGCGAAAAAATCTGCCTTCAGGAAGTTCCTGAAAAGTCCTCTTACAAAAATCTTCGGAAAGAACCTTCATATCTTTCACTCCTTTATTCTTAACTCTGCATCAACAACTTTTACTAAAGTTGATTCTACAAGATAAGTAAGTCTCCCATCATCTAGACCAACAGTATTAGGTGTAACGCCACTTTCATATTGAGGTAAATCTTCACTATGATTGTATCGTAACTTTATATAATAATAATTATTATGTTTGAAAACCGTGCCGTTTTTAACATCACTAAAAGGGATTTGTTTGTCATTAACAGTAATAATATTCATATTCTTCACCTTTCTACTTGAAGTTTTGCAGGAACAAACATCACTTTTGTATCAGCGGGAAAATAAATTAATTCGCCGTCTCTCATTTCAACGGCATTAGGGACAAAATTGTCGTTAAAAACAATAACAGGTTTCGATTTTTGCGCGAGCTTCATATAGTATTCATCTTCGTGCTTGAAAATATCTCCCGCGATAATTTTAGAAAATGGTTGAGTTTGATGGGCGTAAATGATTTCCATATTTCTGCTTCCTTTCTGTTCCTTGGAACATTGATATAATACCATATCGCCGCAGAAATGTAAAGGTCTGTTTCTGTATGTTTAACATAAAGAAACTTTCTCCTAAAATAAAAGGGGACTTTCGTCCCCTCTTACCTTAGCGCTTGGAATAGCACTTCTTCTTTTCAATCATATTCATTTCGGCAAGCCCTTCCTTCGCAAGCTGGGCAAGGTCTCGGCCCGTCAGCATTGCTCCCTGTGTATTAACGTCAATGCCGTAAATATCAGGCAGAGCGTTGAACACTTCGGTGCTGGTGTAGTCGTGGCCGTATTCGGCTTCATTCTCCCACCAACGGCGCAGAACCTTCATTCGTTCTTCACGCTTTTCTGCCACGGCGGGGTCTCCACCCTTGGGCGCGGACTTCTTAGCGGGCTTGTTTGCGGCGGCAGTCATCTTTTCTTCGTAGGCGGCCTTTGCAACTTCAACATCAAAACCGTCACGAGTTTTCGTTCCTTCAATATCGGGAATCTTCACATAGACTAGAGCATACACCGTGCGCCCTTCTTCGTCCTTCTTGCCAGTGTCAAAGCAATAACATTCCTGCTTAGAGTGAAGAACCTTGAAAGCATCTTCGGGAATACCCACCTTAGATTCAGCCAGTGCCAGAACTTCCGCCTTAAAATCCTTCTTCATAGCCATATGTTTTCTTCCTCTCTGGTTTGTGAGGTGTCCTTCCTCTTTTCTGCTCCCCTCAAGGAACATATATAGTATAGCAAGATTTTTACTTTTTGTCAATAATCTTTTTCTGTATGTTTAACATAAGGAAGAAATTTTTATAAAAAAGGTGGGACATTATTCGTCCCACAAAAGAGAATCACGTCTTTTTTCTATCCGCGCCGTATGGTTGATAACTTGCGACAAATACGGTGTTTGTTGTTCGCTATGCTGGTCAATATAGGCATTTAGAATATCAAGTGCATTTTGTGCCATAGCGGGAGTAATGCGGTTATCGTTTGCAATGAAGTCGGAAACATAACCAAGTTTTCGGAAGGGGAAAAACTCAATTCCTTCAACCTTCTTGCCACGCTTGAGGGCTTTAAGGAGGATTTCCGTTTCAATCTCTGCGTCTGAAAGTGCCGTATGTTCTTCAATAAAGCCATATTCTTTATAGATGAAACGTCTAACATTTTCGGCATTGGTGCTAAAATACATACCAGAAGGGGAAATGAGGGAGTGTTCAAGACAGGCACGTTTATAGGTGGGAGTGTTGATAATGTTCTCACAAGCCAAGCCCCAAATATCCATCACCTTATACTGTTTGTTTCGGAAGGTAAAATGCAAGGGGTCAAAGTCTTTGTCATTTTCCTTCTTGTAGGGTTGATGGGCGATTTTCCAACAGAGCGCAACCTGATTTTCATACCAACTTTGATAGTTAGGACTATAAAGTTTGTTGATGTAAAGTTCAGTGAAGTTAATTGCGCGGAGGTCAAATTGTTCATTGAAAGCGCAGATTAAATCTGCCTGTTCGCAGTCTGCGAGAAAAATTTCCATCACTTCGCTCCAGCAACGAACAGTCAATTCACCATTGTTAATCATATCAAGATAAATGGGGCGTTTTTCTTTATAGTAGGCAGTATTGAAAACGGAAGGAACAGAGAACGTTTCGGCAATGAGATAGTTTTTCTTTTCAATAACACCAGCAGAGCGAGAAGAAATTGTCCAGCCAATATCATAGATAAGCGGGCGAGCAATACAGATTTTTTTCTTCTCGTTGGAAGTCAGATTCCAAGATTCAGGAGTATAGATAGTGCAAGTTTCGGTATCAAAGGTTAAAAGCAACTTCTGTTTGGCCATGGGACTACCGCCTTTCTGTTCTCTTTGGAACACTGATAGTATAACAGGAAAGACACGAAAAGTCAAGAGAGATTTTCTGTATGTTAAACATAAGGAAAAATAAAAGGGAGAATCAATCTCCCTCAATTTCTGCCATAATGGCGTTATAGATTTCTCGCTTATTTCGTTCAATAAATTTGCGGGCGTATTCTTCATCACAAGAATAATAGTCTTTCTTGTTCTTTTCTCGCCGCATTCCCTTAGCGTGGTCAAAGATATAGTGAAGGGCATCTTCTGCGGCGGTGCTTTGTTCCTTATTCTCTACAGGCAAATAGTACATGTGGAGAATGTCGTTGCTTGCTTTCAAGGAAGAATAACGCTGACGTAAGTTTTTAGTTTCGCCGCATTTCACACCAGAAGGAAGAATAGCGATATAAACCGCAAAGATGGGAGAAGAATCGTTAGAACGAATGGCATCAAGAATATCATACCATTCTTGTGTCCAAGAGTTAATAAGCTCAATTCCTTCTTCATCATCATCAAGCAAAGAAGTCAGAAAAGTGCCCATATTGGAATGTTTGCGCTTGTATTCAATATAGTCGTTTTTGTTGGGCTTGTTCTTTCCGCAAAAACGGCAAATAGCATTATACTTTACTGTAGCAACACCAATGGCAGAACGTTCGGAGAGAGTAGTAGGTTCGTAAGTCTTGAAAATCATGTGTCCAACTTCCTTTCTTTCTTTTGTCCCTCAAGGACAAATTTATTATATCATATTTAGGGAGGAAGTCAATGGAATTTTCTGTATGTTTAACATAAAGAAAAATGGTTTGATGGATTACTCCATCAAACTTTTCAACCATTCAACAATATCAACCTTTGTCGGGTCTATTGTTTCGCAACCATCAAACCGCCGAAAACTTTCCCTTACTTCTTTGTTATCGTCAATTAGAATGTTAATACGGTTCTTGTTGCGTAAGTATTCTTTGGGATAGCCGTATGGTGTAATGCGGCAGGAAGAACAAGGAAAATTAAATTTCTTTAACCATTCGTGTTTTGCTTTGCGGACTTCATCGTCATAGGTTTTTGTTGCGTGTTTTGCGCACCAACTTACAATTTTGACTTCCACACCAATTTCCAACAACTTGTTCAAAATGGTGGAAAGCTCTACCATATCCCACATTGGGGCGGCGTCAAGGTAAGGGGAAGTATCTTCACTACGAATCTTTTTAAGCCAGTCGGGAACATCGTAAAAGTTTGCAAGAGTGCCGTCCATATCAAAGATTAGGGTAAAATTTGCGTTCATATCAAAACTTCCTTTCTCTCAAGTTCTTCTTAATTATATCACGACTGCTTCAAAATGTCAATAGGGCAAGACAAATTTCTTTCACGCAAATATTGAATTGTCTTTTCGCTGTCCCAATAGTTAAGAATATTATTAAGAGAACAACGCCAAACTTCATAAGTAACAACAAGTTTCATATCAAGGGTAGGCGTTTTCCATTCTTTAATATCACGGCGGTTTTTGTCGGTGAAGCCACCTTTGAAAAAGCTAATAACGCGCCCGCGCCTGAGATTCCAAATATTAAAGGGGAGACTTAGGCCATAGTTGTGATAAATTTCTTCAAGGTTTTCCCAAGTAATGGGAATAGTTTTTTCTTTAATTTCACTTTCGTCTGCAATAACATGGCCATAAGTATAATCAATTTTAACCCCATTGTTATAAGTCGTGAAGAGAATCCGATAATAATGCAACATATTAAAACTTCCTTTCTTGTCCTCTTTGGGACATTATTAGTATAATGGAAAAGAAAAGAAAAGTCAAATATTTTTTCTGTATGTTTAACATAAGGAAAAAACTAATAAAAAAGGAAGGACTTTTCGTCCCTCCTTTTAATCTTACTTGTTGAAAGTCCAGTGCTTCTTGCCTTCAATCTTTTCCATCACAAGACGGTCATCAGTCTTGGCAATCACGGCCAAATCTGCGCCTACATTTAGCACATTACCATCAGGATAAATGTCAGTGCAAGTGTTGGCAATGTCGGTGGAGGTGAAAGTCATTCCTGCAATAGTCTCCAAATAAGCCACCAACTTGGCCTGACGCTCTGCCCGCATCTTGACTTTCTCGGGGTCGGCCTTAGAAGCACGTTCCTTCTTGGGGGCATTTGCACGAGCTTCGGCCTTGGCTTCCTGCTCTACTACGAAAGCCTTGTAGCCCTCTACAGCGGTTTCAAAGTTGAAGGCAGGAATCACCTTGCCGTCCTTGCGCTCCACGTCCTTGGAAGCGAGCTTGGAAACGGCAATCTTGATGTAAGTACCTTCTTCGGTGGGGACAGCGATAAAAGTGGACTTGTCGGGACGAACCAGCGCAGAACCTTCATAGTCAGACAGAATCTTGGAAACGATTTCGTTAGTAGTCATACATACCTCTTTCTTGCGGTTTGACCGCATCTTTATTTCTCCCTCTTGGGGACGGTTAGAGTATAACACATTGCGGACGCTTTGTCAAGACTTTTTTGAAAATCTTTTCGGTTGCGGTCTGCCGGTTATCCTTGCCCCTCATCAGGAACAACTATTATTATACTCAATTTTTTCTGAAAGTCAAATTTATTTTCCGTATGTTAAACATAAAGAATTAAAAAAAGAAAACGGATGCTTTAAGCATCCGCTTCCATTTCAGTATAAGTCACATTTACTTCATCTAAAACCGCGCCGAGAAATAGTTGATATGTAGTATAATCATCTTCATCATAACAATCAGGGAAAAGCATAATAACATCGTTAGTGGCTACAACAAATTTACTAACAGATTCCGACCAACCATATACGACATCGTACTTTTTAAGTCCTGAATCTTCAAAACCGATAAGCCAAATATCAAAATATTTAATGGTATCTGTATCAATAAGCGCGCCGCCGAAAGCGGTCAGATACATCTCTGCATTATACCCGTAATCGTTGAATGCAGTATAGCACTCTTGGGCATCAGAAACGGTTTTGACAGTAAGGATTTCAAAATCAGGGTCAGAAGCGGCAAAAGCCGAAGTGCAACCGAACAAGAGAATTACCGTAAGGAGAACCGCGAGAATTTTTTTCATATCTTTTCTTTCCTTTCTATTCCCTTTGGAACAACTAAAGTATAGCATAAGATGGGGAGAAAGTCAAAGGGTTGTTCTGTATGTTAGACATAAGGAAAAGTTGGTCGGAATACGAGGAATCGAACCCCGAATCGCTGGATATAAGCCAGTTGCAACGAACCACATCACCTTATTCCGAAATGGTCAGTCATGTGCGACTTGAACGCACGGCTCTCGCATTAAAAGTGCGATACTCTACCAACTGAGTTAATGACTGAAAAGAGCGGGAGAAAGTTGCGCACCTTTCTCCCTTGAAAACGCACCCGCCAAGGTACGCCCATCCTTGAAAGCGGTCAGAATAGTGTGTCTATTGGCGTAGACGCTTTTTCCTATCTTTCTCCACCTACTCACTATGCAACCTGTGCCCCGCCCGCTTGCGTGCAGGCTGGCCGGGAGTTGAACCCGAATAGTTTTTGATTAGGATGTACCCTACTTCCGGTGGGGATAAACCGAAGTGTTTTTTTAATGCTAACTGCCGCCCACACATAAGGCAGTTGGTGGAGATAGTCGGATTCGAACCGACAATGTTTCTAGTGTGGCGCATTTTGAGTGCGCTATGTCTCGCCAATTGCATCATATCTCCAAGTGGGGTTTTATTTCCATTCCTCACCCTTGGAACATATTTAGTATATCATAAGTTTTCTTAGTTGTCAAGTATTTTTTTCAAAAAATTTTCAAACTCGTCATCTTCCAGATAGAAGAAATCTGAACACTTAGTTTCATCAAACACTTTAGCGCCAAGATAGGACATCATTTGCCAAAACCGCATATCTTGACATTCAGGACGATTCCAAAATTTTACCAAAAGTTCGGTAATGCGGCGGATGCGCTTAATATCTCTCATAGAATAACTTCCTTTCTGTTCCCTCAAGAACAGTTATAGTATATAGGAAATTTTCATTTTTGTCAATTTTGTTTTCTGTATGTTTAACATAAGGAAGGAAAGTAGGGGAAGATTATTCTTCCCCGATTCCCTTTTCTTTTTCTTCTTGGATGCGCTTGTCTTGCTCTTTCATTCGTTTCTTTAGAAGTTCTTCTTCATATTCCAAACAAGTCCAATAATCGTCACAAATGCCCCACAACCAATGAGTTTTTACAAAGGTTGCCTTTTCTTTCTCATATTCTTCGGGTTCGCGGCTATCATCCTCAAAAGGAAGATATTTCGCACAAGCGAGTTCTTCTATCTTTTTAAGAAGTTCATAGGCACGTTCAGTTTCGCAATAGAAAGCGTTTAAGTTTTCAAAATCGTCAAACGATGCTGGGAAATAACGTTTGTTGTCGCGATTAAAGCAGAAGATTTCGTTCTTAATTTCAGGGTCAGAATAAAGTGCTGCATTTTCGTGCGCAATACAATCTTCCTCAAAATCAAATTGGGTTCCGTCTTCTGCAATATAAATAATCTTCTCAATCATTAGAAACGCCCTCCCTTTCGGTTTCGTCAGAATCCATCTTTGCATACAGTGCCACACAAGAAGTGCAATTCAAATTGTCGGGACAGTCCTGCCCTACCTGACACGGGGTTTGTGGAGCAGAAATTGAAACGCCGTGTTTGCGTTCATCAAACATATCTTGCGCCATTTCTGCGGCCATTTCGGGGGACTCGGCCTCCAGAATATAGGTTGCTTTGTCCCATACGTGACAAACGAAAGTTTTATTCATCTTGAAGTTCCTCTCCTTTCAGCAGGTCGCAGGTTGAAGGATTGTAATAGCGGCGAATCCGTGGAACGTAATCTGCTACAATGTTGAAGTCTTTTTTGCAGTTTTTACAAGTGCAAAAATCAGTTTCTATCAGTATTCCATTTACATAGTCAAGTCGGGAATCTTTGAAGAAAATGTCCTCACTTTCGCAATAAGGGCAACGTTCGTCAAATGTCATGGTTCTTTCTCCTTTCTTGTCCCTTTTGGAACAATGATAGTATAGCAAAGATTTTAGATTTTGTCAAAACTTTTTTCTGTATGTTTAACATAAGGAAACGATGAGGGAGTTAGTCTTATCTAACTCCCGCTCTAACATACGCAGAAACCTTGATGTTATTTTCGTATTCTTCTTGTGAAACTTCTTGTACCCGCAAAGGCACACGGGAACGTTTTATTCCACCTTGATGTTTTACTTTGTTCATTGCGTCAAGGGCATTTTCTGCCTTGTAATAAAATGCTATTGTATTGGTGTTGCCGCGCCCAAGATGGGCGCGTTCTGCAACAACTTTATAATACTTATTCTTCATCTTTGTTCGCTTCCTTTGCGTCAAGCTCCGCTCTGATTCGGTCTTTCTCTGCTCGTTCTTCCTCTCGCTTCTTCGCAAGGGCTTCACGCTTTACTTTCTGTTCGGCGGCCTTTTTCGCCTTTTCCTTTGCAAGTCGTTCTTTCTTGTCGGCCTGTTCGCGAATTTTAAGGTCGTAATCTTCTCGCAAAGAATAGCCGTCATATTCTTCTCCCCTTGCACCAGCAGGAACGGAAACCTTGATTTCAATCCAGCGCTCATTTTCGTATTCATCCACCGTGGGGAGATTGATGGTATTTCCGCTGATGAAGGCTACATCTTCGCCTTGTTCGGTTAGGAAGTCCTTAATTTTCTGCATAAAGTAGTCACGGCGTTCAGTTTTCAAAGCACCTTCGGTTTTCTTCGGCATAGTCTGCACGTCCTTTCTGTTCCTTTTGGAACATATTCATTATAGCATAGATACAAGAAAAGTCAAACAAATCTTCCTTATGTTTAACATAAGGATTTCCGGGAGAACCTTACGGTTCATCCGTTAGAAAGGAAGCAACCCAATAGAAAATCAAATTGGGATTTTCTTTTTCTTTACGCAAACAGTATTCTTCTGCTTGCTCCAAAGAATGCACAACACAATCAACAACCGATACCGGCCCGGTTTCATCTTCAATTTCATACATAATAACATAAACTCGTTCCGTCATTCCAAATAACCCCCTTGACGCAAGATGCGTTCTACAATTTGAATGTCTTTTTCTCTACAAGAGATGGAGAAGAAAAGATAGTGCCTACTCGCTTTTACTTTCCCCAAACAAGGGATAAGCCCGCAAATTCTCCGCATAGTTGCATTTGCGTCGGGAGTTTTGGGCAAACAATAAATCTTAGTCATACTATCCCTCCTTTATCTTATATATATATTATAC